>Ga0206124_10002348_pt1 | contig 14178 bp, 12 predicted proteins | sample Helgoland_Spring_3_FD_148671 | JGI IMG/M metagenome (GOLD analysis project Ga0206124, IMG submission 148671) | Pelagic subsurface seawater microbial communities from Kabeltonne, Helgoland, North Sea - Helgoland_Spring_Bloom_20160321_2 | ecosystem: Environmental > Aquatic > Marine > Epipelagic ... | reverse complement strand
GGGGGTAATTGCTCCCATTAGTAATCCCCCCGCAGATCCTCCGTTGGCGTAAAGGTGCTTTGATGAGGTATAGTTGTTGTCGATCAAATATTTTGAAACATCAATAAAGTCTGTAAATGTGTTCTTCTTTTTTAACAATTTACCATCCTCATACCAAGATCTCCCGAGGTACTCACTTCCTCTAACATGAGCAATTGCAAAAATAAATCCTCTGTCCAACAAACTCAATCTTACTGTTGAGAAATAAGGATCCACCGTGCTTCCATAGGATCCGTAAGCATAGAGCAATAAGGGTGTTTTTACATTCATCTTCATTCCTTTTTTATAAACCATCGATACGGGTATTTTGGTACCATCTGATGCAGTAGCCCATATTCTTTTAGATTCATAATTGTTTTTATTAAATCCTGTTCCCAAGACCTCCGTTTCCTTTAAAACAGTTTGTTCTTGAGTAGCCATGTTAAAGTCAATAATAGAAGAAGGAGTTATTAAAGAGTTATAAACATACCGTAACACCTTAGAATCAAATTCAGGATTAACAGAAACAAAGGCTGTATACGTCTCATTATCAAAAGGTAAATAATACGAGTCGGCACCATTCCATGGAACCACTTTTATCTTATTTAAACCATTTGAACGTTCACTAACTACATAGTAATCCTTAAAAATATCAATATCCTCTAACAATACATCCTCGCTGTGAGAAATCATTTCTTCCCAATAATCCATCGTGGTAGTATCGTCTGAGGTTTTCATTAATTTAAAATTACTAGCTCCATCTTTATTGGTTAAAACATAAAAAGAATCATCATAATGCGCTATGGAATATTCTAGACCTCTAACTCTAGGTTGAAAAATCTTAAAATCTTCAAAAGGAGTATCGGCATTTAAAATTCGATATTCGGAAGTCAAAGTACTGTAACTACCAATAACGATAAACTTTTTAGACTTTGTTTTGTATACGAAAAAAGTATCATCCGCTTCTGCAAAAACAAGTACATCACTAAGTGATGAAGTTCCTAATTGATGTCTAAATATTTTATTGGAACGCAGGGTTTGTTCGTCTTTTTGTGTATAAAATAAGGTACTACTATCATTCGCCCATGTAGATCCTCCAGTGGTAAGTGGAATACTTTCCTCTAAAATTTTGTCGTTCAATAAATCTTTAACATAAATGGTATATTTTCTACGACTTACCGTATCGACTCCAAAAGATACCTTTGTGTTGTCAGGACTAACACTTAAGCCCGATAAATTGAAATACGAATGGCCCTCAGCCATTTTATTGACATCAAAAAGCAATTCTTCAACGGCCTCTAAGCTGTCTTTTTTTCGGGTATAAATTGGATAATCCTTCCCTTTTTCAAATTTTGTAATGTAATAATACCCATTAAATTTATAAGGAACAGATTCATCATCTTCCTTAATTCTACTTTTCATTTCTTCAAATAAATTTTTTTGAAAATCTTTAGTATGTTCGGTCATCCGATCGTAATAATCGTTTTCACGCTCCAAATAATCAATTACTTCCTCATTGTCGCGGTCGTTTAACCAATAGTAATTATCAATTCGAACCTCACCATGTTTTTCTAGATGTTTTTCAATTTTATCTGCCTTGGGGGCTTTTATTTCCATAGTCGATTTTGATATTTCTTTGTCCTTACAAGAAGTAACAAAAATAAGTGTTAGGAACGAAAAAATTAACGTTTTTTTCATTATGAATTAATAGATTGGTTTGCTGACAATATACTAATTTTGTTTCAAATTAATTTAAAAATCATGTTTGGAGATTTAAAAGGAATGATGGGCAAACTTAAAGAAGCTCAAGCGAAGGTAACCGCAACGAAACAACGTATGGACACGGTCCTCATAGACAAAAAAAGCAATGATGGTTTAATAAATGTAACCATTACTGCGAATAGAGAACTAAAAGGTATTGAAATTGACGATCGCTTATTGGAAAATAAAAAAAAATTAGAGGAATCTTTAATTTCAATTTTGAATAAGGCTATCGATCAAGCTACAACAATACATGAAAAAGAAGTTGCTGCGGTTGCGAGTGAGGGAATGCCAAAAATACCTGGAATGGATTTATTTTAGTATTCATAATTAGCAAGCACATCAAGAACAATACGGTGCATTTCTGGGGTATAATCTAAATGGGTAACCATTCGGAGTTTCCCTTGCCCCATATCACTTATTTGTAGGTTTTTATGGAACATATCGTTTATAAACCGATCGTTAGAAATTTCGTCTATTAAATTAAAAATAACAATATTCGTTTCGGTAGGCTCTACTTTCTTGATATAGGGCAACTTTTGGAGCGTATGGGCAATTTCAGACGCTTTTTGATGATCCTCGGATAATCTCTCTACATGATGGTCTAAGGCATACAATCCTGCAGCAGCCATAAAACCAACTTGTCGCATCGCTCCACCAAGTATTTTACGTACTCTGATTGCACGTGCCATTAGGTCATTATTTCCTAATAAAATAGTACCAAGCGGAGTTCCAAGTCCTTTGCTTAAACAAACCGATATCGTATCAAATATTTTTCCATAGCTGTTTGGGTCTTCTTTTTTAGCAATCAAAGCATTCATGAGTCTTGCACCGTCTAAATGCAAGCCCAAACCATAATGGTCACACAAATTCCTTACTTTTTTAAACTCTTCAAAATCATAACAAGCACCTCCTTTTTTATTGGTAGTATTTTCTAAACAAACTAAGGTCGTATTGGGAGTGTGATAATTTGAAATTGGACTGATCCCTTTTTCAATTGCTGAAGCAGTCATCATTCCTCTATGACCATCAATTAAATTACAAGTAACCCCACTATTAAAAGCAACACCTCCGGCTTCGTAATTATAGACATGTGCCCACTTATCGCAAATTAGTTGATCTCCTGGTTGGGTATGTAATTTTATGGCAGCCTGATTAGACATGGATCCAGTCGGAAAAAAAAGTGCGGTATCCATACCAAACATTTCAGCAAATCGATGCTCTAATTTATTGACCGTTGGGTCTTCTTTGTACACATCATCTCCAGTGGGTGCCTTGATGATGGCTTGCAACATTCCTTCCGTTGGTTTGGTGACCGTATCACTTCGTAAATCTATAATCATTGGGAGTTCTTTATATTTTAATAGATTTTTTTTATATCCAATCCTTTTAAAATTATTTTTACCTTCAAAATTAAGATTTTTGAACTTAGATTCATTGTTAATTGATATAAATTAAAAATTTTTAGCATTAAAAGATAAGTCTTTAAAAAACCGATCGCTAGACTGCTTTAATTCATTATACATGGAGCGCTACCAATAGGGCTTCCATCTGGTATTTTTGGAACTTCGTATATCTTAAATCTCTCAGGATATTTTCTAAAGCTAATTAGCTCTCTAATTAACTGATTGTTAAAAGTAGATTTGTTTGATTTTAGCATAGCAAGTAGTGTATCTAAAGTTTCATTGGCAATTGATTTAACTTGCGGTGAAGCTTGATCGGTGACGGTTAAATTTAGTACGTTTTGAAAAACGCTGTATTGAACAGTGTGGGCGATTTCTGTTTCATACGAAGTTTTAGTTTTTACAGTAAACGTATGCTTGATTAACTGACTTAACACTTCATTTAAACTTAAGTTAGACTTCGATAGGGCATATTGTTCCACCAACCTGTTAGCTCTTTCTGCATTTAGTAATAATCTCAATGTCATATTACTTGCGGTCGCAGCGGGTCCTAAACTATTAAAAGCAACATTGGTATTACTTTTAAAAGATTCTCTAGTTCTTTCATAGCCCATCGCTCTAGGGGGGAATAGTTCAAGAATCGCCTGTGGAATTTTTAAGGTCTTGACCTCTAGTGTGTGCATAATTTCATTCAATGCGGCTTCTTGTTCTTCCTTTGAAATAATTTGAACAACAATCCCTGAAGCTCCTTTTACAGCATAGGTATAATCAAGCCCTCCTATCAATTTTATGGCTGCCTCTGTTTGGTATCGGTGATAAAAGTATAACGGAACAAACACATCTTCAAGTTTTGATAAAGGTTCTCCACTTTTAATATTGTCTATGGAAAAATTTTCAATCGCTTTTTTTCGTACTGCTAAAACATTTTTTAATTCTTCAATGGCAGACGTACCATTATCCCAAAGATGTGCTTTGGCGTTGGCACCTCCTTGGGGCCGTGCATCAGCATCCGAAATATAATGTAACCCATCAGAAAATGCCTCCATCAATAATGTGGACAAATAGCTTTTCTCTGATTGATCGCCAGGAATATCACTATAGGAATACGCTACCGTAACTTTATCCCATTCTCCTATTCCGGTAGCATAGGCTTCCGAAAAATCAATTTCATCCTTTTTTAAGGTGATCTTTGGATGCGGATAATCCATAACACTTGCGCGACTATTTGTACTTGCAGCAAAGTTGTGCGCAAAACCTAAGGTATGGCCAACTTCATGAGCTGAAAGCTGACGTATTCTTGCCAAGGCAAGTTCTAACATTGGCTGATAATTTTGATCATCATTTTCGAAGGGTCGATTCATCAAAGCTTGTGCAATGAGAAAATCTTGCCTAATCCTTAAGCTACCTAAACTTACATGTCCCTTTATAATTTCACCGGTACGAGGATCATTGATGGAGCCTCCATAGCTCCAACCTCTTGTAGATCGATGAACCCATTGTATAACGTTGTATCGTACATCCAAAGGGTCTACATCTGGCGGCAACATTTTAACTTGAAAAGCATCTTTATAACCAATTGCTTCAAAAGCTTGATTCCACCAACTTGCGCCCTCTAATAAGGCAGAACGAATGGGTTCTGGAGTTCCAGGATCTAAATAATAAACGATCGGTTCAACCGCTTCTGAAAGTGTTAAATTTGGATTTTTTTTATGCAATCGATGTCTGTAAATAAATTGTTTTTTAATGGGTTCCCAAACTGGGGTAGAATAGTCCATATAAGACATTGGAAAAGAACCTGATCTCGCATCAAAAATTCTAGGACTGTAATTATCATCTGGTAATTCTATAAAACCAATATGCTGTCTTATTGTAATTGAATTAGCATCCGGTGCGACTGTTACTATTTGTCTCCCTTTTGGATCCCCAACAAAAGTTAGTAGGGATTCAAATTCAACATTTTTTGGAAATGCCTTGGTGTTTTCTAGCCATAATACATTTCGTGATTTATCAAGTTTATAGGTTCCTTGGTTATTATTTTTTAGTCTTTTAGCCACATGGTGGGCATCCCTAAGTAAAAAAGGAGTTAAGTCGATGAGGTGTTTTTCATTTTTGGTCTCTTTAATCGGAAAGCCAAAAATGATTGACGTTGCAAACGCTTCTTCAATCGATTTTTTTTCAAATTCATTATCGGAAATTGCTCTAAATTTTTGATTGGGTTGTAGCAACAATATCGTATTACCACTTTTAATGAATTTTACTACAACACCGTCCCCTATCTGTCCTCGATCTAGACCAATATCATTCGAACCGATACCAGAGGCTAAAAAATGAGTATATAAAAACTCTTTGTTTAGCTGATCTACTTCTAGGTATATTTTACCTTCTGTAGGTGAATAGTGAAAATTAAAATAACCATTATATGATTTTAAATCCTTTTTTTCTTCGATGAATTGTGCTGAAAGTGAAGATATATTGAATAAAACAACTAAACAAAGTAATGTGTATTTCATAAAAAAATATTTTTTTAAAGCTATAAAAAATATTGGAATTTTCTTTTAGGATGAATTGTTAAATTCTATTTTTACCAGAAGTTAATAACAAAAAAATACCGATACTTCGGAACTACTATGATTACACTTGATCAAATAAAAGATCTTAAGGAGCGCCTGGATGCGTTAAGGAGGTATCTTTGACCTTGCTGGAAAAAAGATTGAAATAGCGAACGACGAAGAAAAAACGTACGACCCCAACTTCTGGAACCAGCCTAAAGATGCTGAAGTTTTTATGAAGTCACTTCGTACCAAGAAAAAATGGATTTCAGATTTTAATAAGGCGCTATCCATTACAGAAGACACAGAGGTCCTCTTCGAATTTTTTAAAGAAGGAGAGGGTACTGCCGAGCAATTAGAAAATCGTTTTAACGATGCTTTGGAATCCGTTGAATCCCTAGAGTTTAGAAATATGCTAAGCGATGAAGGGGACCAACTCAGTGCGGTGTTACAAATAACAGCTGGCGCGGGTGGTACTGAAAGTTGCGATTGGGCAGAGATGCTCATGCGTATGTACTTAATGTGGGCAGAAAAACATCAATTAAAAGTAAAAGAACTCAATTTTCAATCAGGAGATGTCGCTGGAATTAAAACAGTAACCCTAGAAATAGAGGGTGAATATGCTTTTGGTTGGCTAAAAGGTGAAAATGGTGTTCATCGATTGGTTCGAATCTCTCCTTTTGACAGCAATGCAAAAAGGCATACCAGTTTTGCATCTGTTTATGTATATCCAATGGCAGATGAAACGATCGAAATAGACATTAATCCCGCAGATATTTCTTGGTCATTTGCAAGAAGCGGTGGCGCCGGAAAACAAAATGTAAATAAAGTTGAGACGAAAGCCATCCTAACTCATGAGCCTACCGGAATCATGATCCATAACTCTGAAACTAGATCGCAGTTAGAAAATCGTGAAAAAGCAATGCAAATGCTGAAATCGCAATTGTATGAAATTGAATTGCGAAAACAACAGAGCCACCGCAATGAGATTGAAGCAAATAAAAAGGCTATCGAGTGGGGTTCGCAGATACGGAACTATGTTTTACACCCTTATAAATTAATTAAAGATGTTCGAACTGCTCATGAAACGGGTAACGTTGATCAGGTTTTAAACGGAGAAATCGATAGTTTTTTGAAGGCTTACTTAATGAGTCAAGGACAAGAAGAAAAAAACAATGAATTGTAAAAAAAGCAGCTAATTTTGGGATTAGCTGCTTTCAGTTAAAGATTATACTACTTCTTTCGCTTTTAATTTTTTCCTTCCCAAACTTCTAATGATTTGGTGTTTAAGGCAACATAATCGGCATTTCCAGCTTCTTTTGCAAGTGCTAAGGATTTCTTTGCAGCTTTTACAGCGCCTTTCTTATCTCCCGATTTAGCGTATATTAAAGACTGTTGTCTATAATACCAAAATGCAGGGTTTTCTCTCATTTCAATGGCTTTATCAATCCAATTTTTTGCTTTATTGATATCTTTATCAGCATTCAAATAATAGACCGCTGCACTATAATAATCACCGGCGTTAGGACCTCCCATAACGGATGCGATACTTTCGGTTACTTGGGCGTCTGTAAATAACGAAATGGGGACACCAACATACACGTTGTCCCAAAGAAATCCTAACGTTGTAGAATCGTTTGTGATCGAGTCAAATGAGATGGTAAAGGTTTCTACCTTCACAGGCATGGTGATCACATTTGCTTTTACAGAAGCTACTACTTTTTCAGTATCCCATTCAGAAGGAACTCCCCAATTGGAACTCTCCGCGTAAAAATATACCTCCCAAGATTGCGCATTTGGTTTGGTATAAATAGCATAGGTTCCGGCCTTCACTACTTTAGAGCCTATTTTTACATCCTTATCAAAACTAATCGTGGTATTTTTATTGGCACCTGTTCTCCACATTTTTCCGTATGGAACCAACGCTCCAAATATTTCTCTTTCACGCATCGAAGGCCTTGAATAAGAGAGCTCTAAACTCGTAAGTCCTACCGTTTGCATTACCGTTTGAGAGGTGCTGGGTTGTGGTGTTGTTATCTGTGCGTTTACTGAAAATGTCAGCGTACATACTACTGCTATTAAAATAAGTTTTTTCATTTTTTTCATTTTTAATTATACTTTTTGGAATTACAAAACTAAACAAACAGAACATAATTTATTTAGTTTATTATTTTTTTTACAAAAAAATAACAAATTAATCAGTTCACGTTCATCTCGAAAAAAGAGAAAAAAAATAGTTGAAGTTTTGAAGTCTGTTTAAACATTTTTTTAGCATCTTGCAAGGTGATTATTTTAGATTAAACACAGATATCATGAAGATTTATTTCCCTATCCTACTCGTAGTAATGGTATTAACAAAAAGTGCTGATGCTCAGGATTTAACTATAGATGGACAATTTCAAGAGTTGATTAAAAAATCCAATAGTTATAAAGGGCATAAAGTTGTTAAAAAGGAAAAAATTTATACCCTACGCAGCAATGTAGCCGATTCGGTTCGATATTTTAAACAAGAAATAAACACACTCCATTCAGAAAAGGAACTTCAGGACACCCATATAAAGGAACTTAGTGATGAATTAGAAAACACCAAAAAAGAATTGGTCATCTATATAGACAAAGAAAAAGTAATTCATGTTTTAGGAGTATCCATTCATAAATCTACTTATAATTTTTTTGTGTTTTTTAGCCTTGGTTTTTTATTGTTAAGTATCGTTATTTTATTTTTTCGCTATAAAAATAGCTTTAACGTCATTAAAGCTACCAAAGAAAAATTAGAAGAAACCGATCAAGAATTCGAAAATTTTAGACAACGCTCGCTAGAAAGAGAACAAAAAACTAGAAGACAACTTCAGGACGAAATAAATAAAAACAAAGGTTGAATTAATCCAACCTTGTAATTTTTGCTCCTATCGCACGCAATCGCGCATCGATATTTTCATAACCTCGGTCTATTTGTTCAATGTTTTGAATGATACTGGTTCCATTGGCTGATAATGCAGCTATTAATAAAGAGATTCCCGCTCTTATATCTGGTGATACCATGGTGGTTGCCTTAAGTGGATACTCAAAGTTATGCCCGATGACCGTTGCACGGTGAGGATCACAAAGTATAATCTTAGCACCCATATCGATGAGTTTGTCGACAAAGAAAAGACGACTTTCAAACATTTTTTGATGAATAAGCACACTCCCCTTTGCTTGGGTAGCAATCACCAATACAATGCTCAATAAGTCGGGAGTAAAACCTGGCCATGTAGCATCGGAAACCGTTAATATTGAACCGTCAATATAACCCTGAATTTTATAACTTTCTTGCTGAGGAATGTAAATATCATCTCCTACTTTTTCTAACGTAATTCCCAATTTTCTGAAGGTTTCAGGAATTAAACCAAGATTTTCCCAGCTAACATTTTTAATGGTAATTTCACTTCTAGTCATTGCAGCTAAACCTATCCAACTTCCGATCTCTATCATGTCTGGTAAAATTCTGTGCTGACAACCTTGTAACGAGGTTACACCTTCTACAGTCAATAAGTTGGAACCGATTCCATTAATTTTCGCTCCCATAGAAACCAACATCTTACACAGTTGTTGAAGGTAAGGCTCACAAGCTGCATTGTAAATGGTGGTGGTTCCTTTAGCTAAAACAGCAGCCATTAATATATTTGCGGTACCAGTAACCGATGCCTGATCCAATAGCATGTAGGTACCTTTAAGTCCCTTAGGGGCTTCAACACCATAAAAACACTCTTCTTTGTTGTATCTAAAAGTAGCACCTAATTTTATAAAACCTTCGAAGTGGGTATCAAGCCTTCTACGTCCGATTTTATCACCTCCTGGTTGTGGAATAAATCCTTTACCAAATCTGCTTAATAAAGGACCTACTATCATGATGGATCCACGTAAAGAACTGCCTTCCTCTTTAAATCGCTCAGACTCAAGATAATTCAAATCCAATTGATCAGCTTTAAAAGAATACGATCCTTTTCCCAATTGTTGGATATTAACTCCAAGATTGCCTAAAATTTCAATTAATTTATTGACATCACGTATATCGGGTACATTGTTAATTGACAACTTCTTGGTCTGTAAGTAATACCGCACACAAAATTTGTAACGCTTCGTTTTTTGCACCTTGAGGTATAATTTCTCCTTTTAATTTATAACCCCCTTCAATACGAAATGATCCCATAAAAATTGTTAATTTGATTCTATTACGCAATAAGAACCTTTAGTTAGTGGCTATTATTGTTTAATGATTAATATTTTTTTCTAACTCTCCCTTTATTGTTTTTATAATTTTTTTGATGCTTCTTTTGACCGTAGGTTTTCTTGTTTTTAAGAATTGTCATTGCATCCAATAGTTGTTCTTCGGAGTCTTTAAGATTAAGTTTTCCCTCTGAAAGCTCATATAAATGATTAAAAATCACGTCATCTTCAACGGTATCTTTGTTCCAATTCAAAAAGCATTTTTTCATGTGGTTCGCAATGGTAATCACCAAGGCTTCTTTTTTATCGCCTTCTTCCCAACTGTTAGCAACATCAATCATTCGCTTGATATTATTACCATAAAATCGGTATTTGGGGAAGTTTTGAGGATAATTCAGTGACTCTGGTCGTTCTTGAAGCTCTTCTTTTTTGGGAATTGGATATGGAGAATCAACGTCCAATTTAAAATCAGAAATAATAAATAGCTGATCCCAAAGTTTGTGTTGAAAATCTGGAACATCGCGTAAATGCGGGTTTAAGTTACCCATAACTGCAATAATACTATTGGCAACTTTGTTTCTTTCTTCTTTGGATTCTCTGGAAATAGCAAAATCTACCATTTTTTGAATATGTCTACCATATTCAGGTATAATAAGTTTTGGCCTCTCCGAATTGTACTCTATGTGATCTATCAAAATTTTTGGATAAAATTGTAGTTTAGTGTGCTACAAGGTGAATTAATTTGTGAAGTAATCTAATACTGAGTGCAAAATACTAATTTTATAAAGAAATTACTCCTTCCACTTTAGAAACTTTTTTATATTTTTCAATTACCGCATCTGGCGATTTCATTTTCACTTTAATCGACACACTGGTATAGGTGCCTTTGGAGGAGTTTCTTTTTGTGATTTCTGCATTGGTATTGGCAAATATAGCCTCAATAGTTGCAATTTTTGATTCGTTGGAAGGAACGATAAATTTGTACAAGTAAAGGGCTGGCCATTGCGTGTCGTTTTTTAAACTCTTTTTTAATTTTTTATAGAAAGCCGCTGTATCTTTTTCGCTACGCATTGTATATTTATTACGGATTACAAATATAGGGTTTCGCTATCAATAATTATTTACGTTATTTGCATAATATCTTTTAACATGCCCAAAAAAATAGTCATCACTGGTGGACCAGGAACTGGAAAAACTTCTCTGATATCTTTTTTAGAAGAAAAGGGATACCAATGCCAAAATGAAATTTCGAGACAGGTAACGCTGGAAGCCCAAAAAAAGGGGATCGATCAACTATTTCTTTCAGACCCCATCCTGTTTAGCCAGCAGTTGTTGGAAGGGCGTTTAAAACAACATCAGGAAGTGAGTCATTTTAAAAAAAACCTATTGTTTTACGATAGAGGATTGCCCGACATTCCGGCTTATCTAAATTTTACAGAGGTTTCCTATCCCGATAGTTTTGATACGACTTGCCAAACTTATCGCTACGATACCGTTTTTTTACTCCCTCCGTGGAAAGCTATTTATACTCAAGACAATGAACGCTACGAAACTTTCGAGGAAGCCGAAAAAATTCACAATTTTTTAATTCATAGCTACCAAAAGTACGGCTATAAAATCATTGAGGTTCCTTTTGGGACCCTAAAAGAACGCATGCATTTTATGATCACTTATTTAGCACCATAAGTTTTGAAAAATCCGCATCAAATATTAGAAGAATATTGGGGACACCCACAATTTCTAGCCAAACAGGAAGAAATTATTACAACGGTCATCAACGGGAGAGACACCATTGGTTTGTTGCCTACTGGCGGGGGGAAATCTGTTTGTTTTCAAATACCAGCGATTGCCAAAGAGGGAATTTGTATTGTTGTCTCACCACTGGTTGCACTGATGGAGGATCAGGTTAGTACGTTAAAAAACAAGGGAATTAAGGCCTTAAGTATACCCGGAGGAATCTCGTTTCAAAATTTAAATATCTTGCTGGACAATGCCCTTTACGGAAATTATAAATTTTTATATTTATCACCAGAGCGTTTAAACCAAGAATTGGTTCAAAATTATATCAAGCAAATGGATGTCAATCTTTTTGCAATTGATGAAGCCCATTGTATTTCGCAATGGGGAAATGATTTTAGGCCCTCTTATAAAAATTGCAATATTCTAAGAACTTTTCACCCACTAGTTCCTATGGTTGCCTTGACTGCTACTGCAACACCCGAAGTAGTGTCCGATATCGTCGTCCAACTAAAATTAGAAGATCCAGCCATCCTAAAAAGTTCTTTTTCTCGAAAAAATTTAGCATATAAAGTACAATACCAAGAGGATAAAATTTATAAAATAGAACAGCTCCTTAAAAATAAAAAAGACTCCTCCATCGTCTATGTACGGAGTCGTAAAAAAACAGTTGAAATTAGTGATCAACTCAACAGTAAAAATATTAAAAGTCAATTTTTTCATGGTGGAATTAGTTCAGAGGATAAAAAAAACAGACTGAATGATTGGCTTCAAGGTAAAATTACGGTCATGGTTGCCACCAATGCTTTTGGTATGGGAATCGATCACCCCGAGGTTCGTTATGTTTTTCATACTCAATTACCAGAGAGTATCGAAAGTTATTTCCAAGAAGCCGGTAGAGCCGGTAGGGATGGCAATTATTCAACGGCAATGATCCTTTACAATGATTACGACAAGATTTTAATTAAAAAACAATTTTTAGACTCGAGACCCACTACCGATCAGATAAAAAATTTGTACCGCTCCTTGTGCAATTTTTTTCAAATACCTTATGGCGAAGGTGAATTTTCAAGTCATAGTTTTAATTATTTGGAATTTTGCAAACACTACCATCTAAATACCTTAACTACTTACAATGGGCTTACCGCCCTGGAACGATTGGGAGTGATTCAACTTTCCAAACAATTTGGACGAAAGTCTGTTCTGAAATTTAAAATTAGTTCTGAAAAACTCATCAAGTATTTAGACCAACATCCGTCGATTGCTATCATAGGTAATTTTATTTTAAGAATGTATGGAGGTATTTTTGAGACTCCTACTTCGGTTCGAATTGAATTAATTGCCTCCAAAACAGGACAGTCGGTAAACACCATCATAAAAGCACTCGAAAAGATGGAAAAAGAAGGAGTCTTGGAGTTAAAACTATTTCATACCGATGCGACCATTACCTTTATTGTCCCGAGAGAAGATAAAAAAACAATCAATCGCGTTTCCAAACAGTTGCTCGCCTTGAATCATAAAAAAGAAAATGAGGTAAATTCTGTTTTAAAATTCGTGAGTAACACCACTGCCTGTAAAAGTGTACAATTACTTAGGTATTTTGGAGAATTAGATGCCGAAAACTGTGGAATTTGCTCGGTATGTGCCCCCCAAGAAAAAACACCTAGCAAAGAGGAACTAAAAATCATTGCAAAAAAAATTGTACAACTACTCGAAGAAAAAGAAATGACCTCTAGAATCATGACAGAAAAACTTACTTTTACAGAGCCTAAGGTGGTTTTTGTACTCCGAAAATTAATGGATGCGGGGACGTTAAAAATAAATACTAAAAATGAATACTATCTAAATTAATGAGAGATTTAAGAATTGTTTTTATGGGAACTCCCGACTTTGCAGTGGGGGTGCTTCAAAAATTAGTAAGGAGTACATATCAAATTGTAGGGGTTATTACCGCACCCGACAAACCAGCAGGGCGAGGTCGAAAATTAAAACCCTCTGCTGTTAAAGAATATGCTTTATCTCATCAATTACCGCTTTTACAACCCACCAATTTAAAAGAAGATTCCTTTTTAGAGCAATTAAAAAATTTAAATGCCAATCTTCAAATCGTGGTCGCTTTTAGAATGTTGCCCAAATCAGTATGGAAGTTGCCTAGCTATGGCACATTTAATTTACACGCCTCTTTATTGCCCCAATACAGAGGTGCTGCACCTATTAATTGGGCTATTATAAATCGGGAGAAAAAAACAGGAGTTACTACCTTTTTTATTGATGATGCCATCGATACTGGTAACATTATTTTAAAAGAGGAAATTCCCATTCATGATCGGTCTACGATTGGAAGCCTCTACGACACTTTAATGAATTCTGGAGCAGATCTGGTTCTTGAGACCGTGGCCTTGATTGAGCAAGGCAAGGAAGCACCCATTCAACAAAGCAATCTTGAGAATTTAAAAATGGCTCCCAAACTAAATAAAAAAAATACACGAATAGACTGGGGG
>Ga0206124_10002330_pt1 | contig 14244 bp, 10 predicted proteins | sample Helgoland_Spring_3_FD_148671 | JGI IMG/M metagenome (GOLD analysis project Ga0206124, IMG submission 148671) | Pelagic subsurface seawater microbial communities from Kabeltonne, Helgoland, North Sea - Helgoland_Spring_Bloom_20160321_2 | ecosystem: Environmental > Aquatic > Marine > Epipelagic ... | reverse complement strand
CAAAAATATTAGTCTAAATATTCCTCTAGTCTCGGCTGCTATGGATACCGTTACCGAATCTAATCTTGCTATTGCTCTAGCAGAAGAAGGTGGCTTGGGTGTGATTCATAAGAATATGACACCAGAAAGGCAGGCTGAGCATGTATCCAAGGTTAAACGATTTGAGTCGGGTGTGGTGAATGACCCTATTACCGTAAGCCCTGATATGACAGTCGATGAAGTCATTCAGATTACCAAAAAACATAAAATTTCAGGCCTACCCGTTATAGAGAGTGGGAAAATTGTGGGTATTGTGACCAACAGGGATTTGCGTTTCGAAGAAAATCTTACCCAGCCAGTAAAGAATGTTATGACACCTAGAGACCGACTGGTCACAGTCCCAGAGGGTGCAGGCAAAGATGAAATTATGAGATTGCTCCATCAGCATCGTTTAGAGCGTTTACTGGTTATAGATAAAAATGACAAGCTCAAAGGGTTAATTACCGTAAAAGATATTCAAAAATCTAGTGACCACCCCAATGCTTGCAAAGATAACGATGAGCGTTTAAGGGTCGGGGCCGCTGTGGGTGTTGGTGAAGATACGGATAAGCGTGTCGAGCTTTTAGTAGCTGCAAGAGTTGATTTGATTGTGGTCGATACCGCACATGGTCATTCCAAAGGGGTATTAGATCGCGTCAAGTGGATTAAGAAAAATTTTCCTACAGTGGATGTGATCGGCGGTAACATTGCGACTGCAGATGCAGCAAAAGCCTTGATGGATCATGGTGCAGACGGTGTAAAAGTGGGTATTGGTCCGGGTTCTATATGTACGACAAGAATCGTAGCGGGTGTGGGTGTTCCTCAAATCACGGCTATATCCAATGTGGCTGAGGCATTAAAAAAACACGGTATACCTTTTATCGCCGATGGTGGTATTCGTTACTCTGGGGATATTGCTAAGGCAATTGCTGCTGGAGCCTCCTCGGTAATGCTGGGTGGAATGTTCGCTGGAACAGAAGAGGCGCCCGGAGAGGTCGAGTTATATCAGGGTCGTTCGTACAAATCCTATCGTGGTATGGGCTCTATTGGTGCTATGCAAAAAGGCTCAAGTGACCGCTACTTTCAGGATTCAGAAGATAATGCAGAAAAATTAGTCCCTGAAGGTATTGAGGGTCGTGTTCCTTACAAAGGGCCGGTAATCAACGTGATTCATCAGCTCATGGGTGGCCTACGCGCCTCTATGGGATACGTTGGTGCTGATTCCATTGGTAGCATGCATAAAAAAGCATCATTCGTCCACATCACTAACGCGGGTATTCGTGAATCCCATGTGCATGACGTCCAAATAACTAAAGAAGCGCCTAACTACCGGGTTGATTAAAATAATGATAAAAAATAATAGCCTTGTAGGTGAGAGGATTGGCCGTGGATAAAGTATTGATATTAGATTTCGGGTCACAATACACCCAACTCATTGCAAGACGGGTACGTGAAATCAATGTGTACTGCGAAATTCTTCCCTACGATGTTGATCCTGAGCGAATTGAACAATTTAATCCAAAGGCCATTATTTTTTCGGGTGGTCCCAATTCGGTTTACGCCGAAGACACACCGAAAGCCCCAAAAATTGCTTTTGCATTGCAGTGCCCTATTCTGGGTATATGTTATGGCATGCAGACCATGGCCAGCCAATTAGCCGGAAAAGTAGCGACCAGCAATCAGCGGGAATTTGGTTATGCAGAAATTCGTGCGCAAGGTCATTCTGATCTTTTTAAAGGTATCCAAGACAAGGCTAATGATCAAGGACACGGCTTGCTTGATGTATGGATGAGTCATGGCGACAAGGTAGTAGAGCTGCCACCTGGCTTTGAAGTTATTGCCAGTAACGCTTCCACTCCGATAGCTGCCATAGGTAACAAGGAAAAGCAGTATTACGGTGTTCAGTTCCATCCAGAAGTGACCCACACCAAACAAGGCAAGAATATTATTAGCCGGTTCGTTATCGATATAGCTGGTTGCAGTCAGGAATGGAATATGCCTGACTACGTAGAGACGGCAGTAAACCATATTAAATCTATCGTGGGAGACGATGAGGTGATCCTAGGTTTGTCCGGCGGTGTAGATTCGTCAGTAGCCGCGGCCCTAATACATAGAGCTATAGGAGATCAACTGACTTGTATCTTTGTGGATCATGGCATGCTCAGACTCAATGAAGCGGAAATTGTCATGGAGACCTTCAAAAAGAACCTAGGAGTCAAAGTCATTCATGTCGATGCTACGGATAAATTTATGTCCGACCTTGTGGGTATAACTGACCCAGAAGAAAAACGTAAAATCATCGGCAGGGATTTTGTTGAGGTATTCCAGGAACATGCGGAAAAATTTGATGAAGTTAAGTGGCTTGCTCAAGGGACTATTTATCCCGATGTGATTGAGTCGGCAGGCGGTAAAACCAAGAAGGCTCATAACATTAAAAGCCATCATAACGTGGGCGGTCTTCCTGAGACATTGAACTTGCAGTTACTGGAACCCCTGCGTGAATTATTTAAGGACGAGGTAAGAGAGCTTGGTGTAGCACTTGGATTACCTAGGGGTATGGTGTACCGGCACCCCTTCCCAGGTCCAGGTCTCGGTGTGAGAATCCTTGGAGAAGTAAAAATAGAGTTTGCCGATCTCTTAAGAAAAGCCGATGCAATCTTTATGGAAGAGCTAAAGTCGAGTGGCTGGTATGATAAGACGTCGCAAGCTTTTACGGTTTTTCTTCCCGTAAAATCGGTTGGGGTTATGGGGGATGGCAGGACTTATGAATATGTTGTTTCATTAAGGGCGGTGGTAACGTCGGACTTTATGACAGCGCATTGGGCTGAGCTCCCCTACAGCCTTTTAGGTAAAGTATCCAACAGAATTATTAATGAGGTTAAAGGGATTAATCGAGTTGTTTATGATATTTCTGGGAAGCCACCTGCCACAATTGAGTGGGAGTAAAGGTCATATCGACCTTTTGGTGCATTGCCTAGCATGTCTATGTGTTGGCATCTAACGAAGGGGTCCATCAAGTGCTATTAAATCATTTTGAAGGTAATTTTTAAGCCTGTATCATGGAAATTAAAGTCAACTTTCTCGATAAACTTCGCCTTGAAGCAAAATTTGATGACTTTACGGTTATCGCTGATCAGCCTATCCGTTATAAAGGAGATGGTTCGGCTCCTGGTCCCTTTGATTACTTTCTGGCCTCATCGGCTTTGTGTGCAGCGTATTTTGTTAAGTTGTACTGTGTAACCCGTAATATTCCTACTGAAAATATCCGCTTGTCACAAAACAATATTGTTGATCCTGAAAACCGTTATCAGCAAATCTTTAAGATTCAGGTTGAGCTTCCGTCCGACATAACAGAAAAAGATCGCCAGGGTATTTTACGTTCTATTGAACGCTGTACAGTAAAAAAAGTTGTGCAGGCTGGGCCAGACTTTATCATTGAGGAAGTAGAAAATCTGGATATAGATGCTCAGTCCTTACTGGCCCTGAAGTCTGCTTCTGACGCGACTACTTTCATCACCGGTAAAGATCTGCCGTTGGAGAAAACCATTGCCAACATGTCCGGTATTTTGGCGGATCTAGGCATAAAGATTGAAATCGCATCATGGAGAAATATCATTCCTAATGTATGGTCTTTGCATATACGGGATGCGCATTCGCCGATCTGTTTTACTAATGGGAAAGGAACAACCAAGGAAGGTGCATTAGCCTCTGCTTTAGGAGAGTTTATCGAACGGCTTAGCAATAATCACTTTTATGCCGAAGCCTTTTGGGGTGAAGATATGACTAACCTTCCCTTTGTTCACTATCCCAATGAGAAATGGTTTAAACCAGGACCGGACGATTCCATGCCGGTGGAAATTCTCGATGAGTACTGCCGGAAAATCTTCAATCCTGATGGCGAGTTATTGGGTTCGCATCTGATCGACACCAACTCGGGCAATTTACAGCGTGGTATCTGTTCGCTTCCTTACGTGCGTAAATCTGACGGCGAGGTGGTGTATTTTCCATCCAACCTGATTGAAAATCTATACGTCAGCAACGGTATGAGTGCTGGTAATACATTAGCAGAAACACAAGTACAATGTCTGTCTGAAATTTTCGAACGGGCAGTAAAACGTGAAATTATAGAAGGTGAAATGGCATTGCCTGATGTGCCTTACGAGGTCTTGGCGAAATACCCAAGCATCCTGGCTGGCATCCAAGGATTAGAGGAACAGGGTTTTCCTGTGCTAGTTAAAGATGCTTCAATGGGCGGATTGTACCCAGTCATGTGTGTCACGTTAATGAACCCACGAACAGGCGGCGTCTTTGCATCCTTCGGGGCGCATCCATCTTTTGAGGTGGCACTAGAAAGAAGCCTTACCGAGCTACTTCAAGGTCGAAGTTTTGAGGGGCTTAACGATTTACCTCCGCCCACTTTTGTCAGTAACGCAGTAACTGAACCCAATAACTTTGTCGAACATTTTATTGACTCTTCCGGAATCATGTCATGGCGATTCTTCAGTGACAAATCCAACTTCAGCTTTGTCGAATGGGATTTTTCAAACAAAGGAAAAAGCTCAAATAGAGAACAAGCCGAAGCTTTGTTTAATATTCTCCAAAGCAAAGGAAAAGAGATTTACATGGCGACCTATAATGACTTAGGTGCTATGTCTTGTAGGATTTTAGTTCCTGGCTATTCTGAAGTTTATCCGGTCGAAGATTTAATTTGGGACAATACCAATAAAGCACTCCTATTTCGTGCTGATATTCTAAATTTGCATCGTCTGGACAATAATAGTCTTGCCGCATTACTCGATCGATTGAGTAACAACGAGCTTGATGAGTACTCTGACATTGGGACGTTGATTGGGGTTGAATTTGATGATAATTCAGTGTGGGGACAACTAACCGTTCTTGAGTTAAAGCTACTCATCAATCTCGCCATAAAACAATTCGACGTAGCTTATGAGCTAACAGAAGCATTTCTTCAATACAACGATAATACCGCCGAGCGCGGATTGTTTTACCAAGCCCTAAGGGTGTCACTTCACATAATACTCAACGAGGACTTAGAGCTGGAAAATTACTTATCGAATTTCCGTAGGATGTTTGGTAACGTACAAATGGATGCGGTCATTGGATCAATAGAGGGTAGTTTACGGTTTTTTGGGTTAGCTCCCACCAATATAAACTTAGAAGGGCTTGACAGGCATCAACGCTTAATGGAAAGCTATAAAAAACTTCATAAAGCCCGAAGCCTGATCAAGAATAAACATTAAGGGATAATTCAAAGAAAAGAAGCTAGGCTTTTTTAGTGGTAAAATCTTTTAAAAATTAATAGAGTCTAAAATTTATACCCGAATCTGTAGATAAAAAAGTGTTAGTAAAGTTTTTATTATGGATAAGATAACAAAGAGTTGTTATTTTTATATATACTAATTAATAGTAAAATTATATAATTAATTCAATAGTTTATAAAAAATTTTAAATGTTATACATGATTAAAAAAAACAAAGAAAAAAGCCTATAAAAATGGAATAATGTAGCAATTTAATCTTAAAGAGTTAAAAAATCTTTTTCCCGCAACGAATACAGATTGCTATTAAATCAAATAAAACCACGTCTAGTGAGTTCCAAAAAAACCACCAGATAACTTTAAAAAAAGGAATCAAAAAAAATGCTAGCATGCTTAGATTTAGAGGGTGTTTTACTACCTGAAATATGGATTAAATTTGCGGAGACAACAGGGATAGAAGAGCTCAAGCTAACCACAAGAGATATCCCGGATTACGATGAGCTCATGTTAGGTCGTTTAGCTATTTTAAAAAAACATAATCTTAAATTAAAGGATATCCAAGAGGTGATTGAAACACTCGCTCCATTAGATGGAGCCTACGACTTCCTTCAATGGCTGAAGTCTGAATTTCAAGTTATTATCTTGTCAGATACCTTTTATGAGTTTGCACAGCCTTTAATGAAAAAACTCGACTATCCAACTCTGTTTTGTCACAAACTCATTACTGATGATGCAGGCAATATCATTAGCTATAAACTCCGCCAGAATGATCAAAAAACTAAAGCGGTAACGGCCCTCCAGGAACTTAACTTTCAGGTTATATCCGCCGGAGATTCTTATAATGATACAGGGATGCTTCAACAAGCTGATGCAGGGATACTGTTCTGTCCTCCAGAACGAGTTGTCCAGGAGTTTCCGCAGTTTCCAGTTGCACGAAATTATGATGAATTTAGGATGGAATTTACAAAAGCTAAAAGGGATTTAGAAAGTAGCAATTAATGGACCCTATCAGTCAAGGAATTATTGGGTCGACAGTAACCCAAAGCCTTCAAAAAAATAATGATTCATTAACTATACTAGCGATCATCGGCTTCTTATCAGGTATGGCACCCGATCTGGATATCTTTATTCGATCAGAAAGTGATCCTCTTCTCTTTCTAGAATTTCACAGGCAATTCACGCATTCGCTAATTTTTATTCCTATCGGCGGCCTACTTTGTGCTTCAATATTTTATTGGTTTGTCAAAAAATTTAGCAGCTTATCTTTTCGCCAAATATGGCTTTACACAACTATTGGATACGGGACACATAGTTTATTAGATGCGTGTACAAGTTACGGAACATTGATTTTCTGGCCATTTAGCTTTGAGCGTTTTGCATGGAACAATATTTCTATTATTGATCCATTATTCACTCTACCGCTCATTATATTTGTGGGATTGAGCATTTATCTAAGAAAACGGTCATTAGCCCAATTAGGTTTACTTTGGGCAATATCTTACCTATTGCTTGGAGTTGTATTGAATGGAGTTGCCTTGCATGAAGGTAAAAGCCTTGCAGATATAAGGGGTCACAAAATCACTCGTATTGTTGCGAAACCGACATTTGCCAACCTATTGATTTGGAAAGTTATCTACGAATCAAATGGCTACTTTTATACAGATGGAGTACGAATTTTCCCTACAAAAAAAATATTTGTGGGTAAAAAAGTAAAAAAACTCGATCTCACTAAAGACATTCCTTGGATGGAAAAAGATTCGCAGCAGTATAAAGATATAGAGCGCTTTGCATGGTTTAGCAATAATTTCTTAGCGCTGGATCCAGACAATCCTAGTCATATTGTTGATATTAGATACTCGATGTTACCCAATGAGATAAGCGGCTTGTGGGGTATTGAAGTTAACAAAGAAGCTATGAGGGACGACCATATTCGTTATATTACTAAACGCAGCCTTTCTAAACAAAAATTCAAAGACCTGCTTATTATGTTAAAAAAAGATTAGCCTAAACTATTTAGTAATTTTTCCTCCAGATTTAATGCATTCATCAATAGAATTGTAACGACTTAAGGATAGATCAGTTTCATTGAAGCTTTTATGATTGTAAGGTACGCAATCGCCATTCATATTTTTTTGGATTTCAATCTTAGTCTTACTTCGAAAAACTTTATGGGTGTAATGACGAGTGTCTTCATTTGCATTAGGAATTGTTTCTTCAGCATAAACACCACCACCCATTAGTATGAGAAATGGTATAAATATGGTATTTTTGATTTTATTGAGCATTGTTAAACAATACACCAATTGAATTTTTAACGAAATAATTTAATTACATAAGTACATAAAAATATGTAATAATATACATTAATATTTATTTTTAAATAACTGTTTTAAATAGAAATTTATGAGTAGAGCTTTTGTTAAAGAAAATGATATGGAGCACGCAGGAATTGATATTCCAGAGCGTCCTATCAGCACAGAAGTTAACTACATAACCCCTAACGGACTGAAACAATTAAAAAATATCTTAGACACTTTAGATGCTGAGCGACAAACATTAATGTTTTTGGATGATTCCATGTCCAAACAAAAAAAGATGCGTATCGAGAGAGATATTCGATATTATGCTTCAAGAATAAAAACAGCTATCTTGATTCACCCTGATAAGCAGGCAGAAAATAAAGTGCTTTTTGGAGCCCTCATTGAGCTCGAAGATGAAAAAGGGGAAACTGAAAGCTATGAAATAGTCGGAGAGGATGAAGCAGATCTTGCGCTTCGTAAAATAAGCTATGTATCTCCTCTTGCAAAATCGGTTATGGGAAATAGCTTGGGTGATGAAGTCACATTAATCAAACCCACAGCCACTGTTACACTCACCATAAAAAATATTACCTATAATAAATAAGGAATGTAATGAATCTACAGGAAGCCATAAAAAATAGGCGTTCGATAAAGGTGTTTGATCCCGATCATGTAATTAGTGAAGCAGAAATACAAAAAATTTTAGAGCTTGCTGTTCTCTCTCCTACGGCATTTAACATTCAGCACTGGCGCTTCGTTGTCGTTACTAATAAAGAGTTACGTCAGCAAATACGGGATGTAAGCTGGGGACAATCCCAAGTAACAGATGCATCACTACTTATTGTTCTTGCCGGTGATACCATGGCTTGGAATAAATCACCTGAACGTTACTGGAAAAATGCTCCTGCAGAAGTGCAGCAGTTTATACTGCCCGCTATCAAGGAATATTATCAGTCTAAACCTGAAATTCAACGTGATGAAGTTATGCGCTCCTGCGGAATGGCAGCCATGAATCTCATGTTAACTGCTAAGGATTTAGGGTATGATACGTGCCCTATGGACGGATTTAATTTTGATGCAGTAGAAAAGCTGCTCAATTTTCCCAGCGACCATATCCCTGTGATGTTTGTTGCTATTGGTAAGGCCCTCCAAGACCCTCGTCCTAGATCCGGCCAACTGGCTCTTGATCAGGTCGTACAATATAATCAATTTAAATAATTAAGGAATAAATGAATGCTTGTTACTAATAGCATCGCGATGCAGTTTGGGGCTAAACCCCTGTTTGAAAACGTTTCGGTTAAATTTGGCGATAGCAATCGTTATGGGCTGATTGGTGCAAATGGTTGCGGAAAATCGACTTTTATGAAGATACTTGCCGGCGAACTTGAGGCAACTGCAGGGACCATGAGTCTTGAGAGTGGTGAAAGAATGGCTTGGTTAAGACAAGATCAGTTCGCTTATGAAGATTCGCGTGTGCTAGATGTGGTGATGATGGGCCATGTAGAAATGTGGGCCGCAAATGAAGAAAAAAATAGGCTTTACGCTAACCCGGAAGCAACAGATGATGATTATATGCGTGCCGCAGAGTTGGAAGGTGTTTATGCGGAGTATGACGGGTACACGGCAGAATCTCGTGCAGGTGAACTTTTAGCAGGCGTTGGTATCCCCTTCGAACAACATGACGGGCCAATGAGCTCTGTAGCACCTGGATGGAAACTTAGAGTCCTTTTAGCACAAGCGTTGTTTGCTGACCCTGAAATTCTTCTCCTAGATGAACCTACTAATAACTTGGATATCAACACTATTCGATGGCTAGAAAACATTCTAAACGCTAGAAAATCAACTATGATTATTATTTCCCATGATAGGCACTTTCTAAATCAAGTATGTACCCATATGGCAGATATGGATTATGGGAAATTGACTGTCTACCCAGGAAATTATGATGAATATATGGCGGCAAGTACTATGGCCAAAGCTCAACAACTTAAGGTGAATGAAAAGGCTAAAGCGCAAATTGCAGAATTACAGGATTTTGTCAGGCGTTTCTCTGCTAATGCATCTAAAGCCAAGCAAGCAACATCTAGGGCTAAGCAGATTGATAAAATAAAAGTAGAAGATATGAAGCCTTCAAGCAGACAATACCCTTTCATTCGTTTTGAGTACAACGAAAAAGATAAGCTTTATCGACAAGCTCTTATTGTTAATAAAATGGCACATGCCTTTGACGAACCGCTATTTAATAACGTGAACTTTATGGTAGAGGCTGGTGAAAAAATAGCTATCATTGGTGAGAATGGTATTGGTAAAACAACATTATTGAAAATCATTGGCAATATATTAGCACCTGATACTGGCGAAATTAAATGGGCAGAAAAAGCAAAAATTGGATATTTCGCACAAGATCATACAGAGGATTTTGAAAAAGATTTAACCGTATTTGATTGGATGACTCAGCATGCAAAACCAGAGGATGATGATCAGGTGATTAGAAGCATGCTTGGAAGGTTGCTATTTTCAGGAGAAGATTTTAAGAAAAAAGTTTCAGTACTTTCAGGTGGGGAACAAGGTCGTATGCTTTTCGGAAAACTGATGCTAGAACAACCCAATATTTTACTATTGGATGAACCGACCAACCACATGGATATGGAATCGATTGAATCCTTAAATACGGCACTGGAAAAATATAAAGGAACAGTCTTTTTTGTGACACATGACAGGGAATTTGTTAGCTCTATTGCTACTCGTGTTTTTGAGGTGAAGAAAGATGAAATTATGGACTATTCTGGTAATTATGAAGATTATGTAGTTTCTCAAGAAAGCTAAATAAACTATTGATTTATATTATAATCTTCCATCAACATCTTCTTTATTTAACAGGTACTTTGCATCGAATAAAACGTAGTTAGGTTTCGCAAAATTACTGAGTATTTCCGGGGTATATTCCTTAAATTCATTATGTGCTACAGCGATTAAAATGGCGTCATAGCCATTTTTTTCAGGTGAATTAATTACATCGATTTGATATTCTCGCCTTACCTCAGCGTGATCGACCCAGGGGTCAAATATATCCACATCACAACCCAGCTTCCTGAAATTGTTATACACATCAACGACACGAGTATTACGAATATCTGGGCAGTTTTCTTTAAAAGTAAAGCCCATAATTAAGATACGCGCTCCGCTGACGGTGATATTTTTTTTCGTCATTAATTGCGATACTCGTTCAGTTAGGTGTTGCCCCATATGTTCGTTAATCTTTCTTCCAGATAAAATAAGCTCGGGTGTATAGCCCACATCTTTCGATTTGTGGATCAGGTAATAAGGATCAACACCTATGCAGTGACCACCAACTAAACCTGGTCTAAAGGGAAGGAAGTTCCATTTAGTGCCTGCAGCTTTGAGTACGGATTCAGTGTCAATACCTAATTTGTCAAAGATAATTGATAGCTCGTTAATCAAGGCGATATTCAGGTCTCTTTGGGTGTTCTCAATCACCTTTGAGGCTTCTGCTACCTTAATAGATTCAGCTTGATGTGTCCCTGCAGTGATAATTTCCCTGTATAAGTCATCTACTTCTTGAGCAGTTTCTTGCGTTGATCCCGAGGTAACCTTAACAATATCGGTAACATGCATAGCTTTATCACCTGGGTTGATTCGTTCAGGGGAGTAGCCACAATAAAAATCTTGATTAAAAGCAAGGTTGGAAATTTTTTCTAATACAGGGACGCACACCTCTTCTGTAGCACCAGGGTAAACAGTAGATTCATATATTATTAAATCTCCTACTTTCAAAATACCCCCTATCATCTCACTAGCACTAATGAGTGGGGTTAAATTAGGGCCTTTATCTACATGGACTGGTGTCGGGACTGTTACGATAAAAATAGAGCATTCTGCAATATCGCTCAACTTGGAGGTGAAAATCGTATTTTTAGAGTTTTTTAGATCGCCAGGAGATATTTCTTTGGTGTTATCGATTCCGCTCTTTAGCTCTTGGATTCTTTTTTCATCAATATCAAATCCTACAACCTCCCTTTTTTTGCCAAATTCGACTGCTAAAGGTAGGCCAACATATCCCAATCCTATAATTGCTATTTTCTTATTTTTTTTCATGAAAAACTCTTATGCATGAATAAAATAATACATGAATGACTAGCTCGCTGCATGCACAATATTGTTAGGTTTTTGCGGCACGCTTTCTTTCGTGTTCGACTAGAAATCTTTTTCTAATACGAAGTGATTGAGGGGTTATCTCTACCAATTCATCATCATCAATAAATTCTACTGCATATTCCAGCGTCATTAAAATGGGTGGCACTAATCGCACCGCCTCATCCGTACCCGAAGATCGTACATTAGTTAATTGCTTTCCTTTGATGGGATTAACAATCAGATCGTTGTCTCTGCTGTGTATTCCTATAACCATTCCTTCATAAAGCTTGTCACCGTGAGACACAAACATACGGCCTCTATCCTGAAGTTTCCATAAGGCATAGGCAACTGCTTCACCTTTTTCAGAAGAAATTAATACACCATTTCGTCTTCCTGGTATCTCTGATTTAACCGCTGAATATTCTTCAAATACATGAGACATGAGCCCCGTACCCTTGGTCATGGTTAAAAATTCTCCCTGAAAACCAATAAGGCCTCTTGCGGGAATTTTGTATTCAAGGCGTGTTCTTCCAAGACCATCGGATTCCATATTGGTAAGCTCCCCTTTTCTCCGACCAAGCTCCTCCATCACGGTTCCTTGAGTTTCATCTTCTACATCTACAGTTAAATTCTCGTAAGGCTCGCACTTAACGCCGTCGATTTCTTTATAGACTACACGCGGTTTTCCCACAGCAATTTCATAGCCTTCACGCCGCATATTTTCTAATAAAATAGTGAGGTGTAACTCCCCTCTTCCAGATACACGAAACACATCGGCATCATCGGTATCTTCGACTCTTAAAGCGACATTCACTAATAATTCTTTCGTTAATCGCTCTCTGATTTGCCGGCTCGTAACAAATTTTCCCTCTTTGCCTGCCAGTGGTGAAGTATTCACCATAAAATCCATATTTAGTGTCGGTTCATCAACAGGGATAACAGGCAAACCTATCGGCTTATCCATGTCCGCAATCGTCACTCCAATTCCCACTTCTTCAATGCCAGTCACAATAACAATATCACCAGCCTGAGCGTTAGGAACGCTGACCTTCTCTAAACCTTTATAAGAAAAAACCTCATTAATGCGTCCTTGGCCTATTTTTTTATCGCCTAACATGACCGCAACCGGGCTACCTGATTTCAGAACACCATTTCTAATACGACCAATTCCCATACGTCCGGTATAAGTGGAGTAATCCAATGCTGAAATTTGAAATTGCAGAGGGGCTGTAGGGTCGCCTTCAGGGCTTTCTACATGGCTCATAATTGTTTCAAATAACGGCTTCATTGAATCTGATTCATCTTCTTCCTTCAATTTTGCATAGCCATTCAAAGCTGATGCATAAACAACCGGGAAGTCTAACTGTTCGTCTGTCGCACCTAAATTAGCAAATAAATCAAAGGTGTGATTAATAACCCAGTCTGATCGTGCACCAGGGCGGTCTATTTTATTGATAAGCACGATTGGTTTAAGGCCCAGGGCTAATGCTTTTTTGGTGACAAAACGTGTTTGAGGCATAGGTCCGTCAACCGCATCTACCAAAAGAACCACACCATCTACCATTCCCAACACACGCTCTACTTCTCCACCAAAGTCAGCATGGCCAGGCGTATCAATGATATTAATATGGCAACCTTCATAATTGACAGCAGTATTTTTTGCTAAGATAGTTATACCTCGCTCTTTTTCGATATCATTAGAATCCATCACCCGCTCATTGACCTGTTGATGTTCAGCGAACGTTCCTGATTGTTGGAGCAACTTATCAACCAAGGTGGTTTTTCCGTGATCAACATGGGCAATGATTGCAATATTTCTTATCTGACGTGACATGTAAGGCTACCAAAAAATTTATTGAGGGCGGATTTTAGCATATAAAGAGCTGGCTTGGATGTTGCAAAAATAGGTTTTATTTTACTTTTGTTTTGATGAGTCTTTGAGCTTGTTGAGCGCTTGCTCGCGCTTCACTAATATTTGTTCCTTCTGCAAGAACAACCCCCATGCGCCTTCTTTTAAAAGACTGAGGTTTACCAAATAACCTGACATCTACCCCTGCAATAGCTAGAGCTTTATCGACTCCTTCAAACATTATAGCTTCGGCATCGAGGTTGCCATAAATCACAGCGCTTGCCCCAGGATTGATGAGTTTGGTATCTACCGGAAATCCAAGAATAGCTTTTGCATGCAATTCGAATTCAGATTGCCTTTGGGTCATCATGGTAACCATGCCCGTATCGTGAGGTCGGGGGCTAGCCTCAGAGAACCATACATCATCGCCTTTGATAAACAATTCCACGCCAAAGATACCTAAACCACCGAGCGCATCTGTCACTTTTTTTGCCATTTCTTTTGACTTAAGAAGTGCTTTTTCGCTCATAGGTTGCGGCTGCCAACTCTCTACATAGTCCCCGTTTTCTTGCTTATGTCCAATAGGCTCACAGTAATGCGTTATGATGGATCCCTGGCTATTTTTTGCCCTGACCGTTAATTTT
>Ga0206124_10002326_pt1 | contig 14273 bp, 9 predicted proteins | sample Helgoland_Spring_3_FD_148671 | JGI IMG/M metagenome (GOLD analysis project Ga0206124, IMG submission 148671) | Pelagic subsurface seawater microbial communities from Kabeltonne, Helgoland, North Sea - Helgoland_Spring_Bloom_20160321_2 | ecosystem: Environmental > Aquatic > Marine > Epipelagic ... | reverse complement strand
ACCGGGGAACAGATCTGGAACTCCATCAATTGGGCGCAGAGGATGGCAACCAGTACACCGTTTTCTCTCTTTGGGATACTTACCGCGCGCTGCATCCGCTGCTGAATTGGCTCGAACCGGAGCGATCACGGGATTTTGTCCGAACCATGTTGCGGATGTACCAGCAAGGAGGACAGTTGCCGGTTTGGGAATTAGCCGGCAATTACACGGGATGCATGATAGGATACCACAGCGTTCCTGTAATTTCCGATGCCTTGTCATGGGGGATTGTAGATTTTGACAAACAATTGGCACTAAACGCCATGGTACAGGCCGCTGACAGCATGCACCTTGGACTCCCTGCCTATATCGAACGTGGATACATCCCACTCGACGAGGAACATGAGTCGGTTTCAAAAACATTGGAGTATGCTTTTGACGATGCTTGCATTTCTGCATTTGCCAATGACATTTCCAAAGAAGCTGGAGGCAACTCCCCCACTGATTTTGTGCAAATTGAAAGCCGTTTTAAGAATCGCGCCCTTTCTTACCGCAACCTTTTCAATTCAAAATCAGGATTTATTCAACCAAAGCGAGGCGGCGCCTGGTTGGCTAATTTCGAGCCCAGAGAAGTAAACTTCAATTATACCGAGGCCAACGGATGGCAATACAATTTTTATGTACCCCACGACATCAACGGGCACATGAATCTTATGGGTGGACCCGCAGCATACGAATCGCTTTTGGATGAAATGTTTGAAGGAACGAGTGAAACCACAGGTCGAAGTCAGCCTGACATTACGGGCATGATTGGTCAATATGCGCATGGCAATGAGCCAAGTCACCACATGGCCTACCTCTACGCTTACGCTGGAAATCATGGCAAAACAGCGAAGCTTGTGAAGCAAATTCAAGAGAATCTATATTCCAACGATCCGGATGGTCTTTCTGGCAATGAAGATTGCGGACAAATGAGCGCTTGGCATGTTTGGAGCGCGATGGGCATGTATCCGGTTTGTCCGGGTTCCGATCAATTGGTGGTGGGTGCTCCCGCATTTTCTTCCATGCTGATCACGCCAAGGCCGAAGCGAGGCACTTTCTCAGAGAAAAACGAATTGCACATTGAACGCCTTGGCTCTGGCTCCTATATCTCTGGAATCGCTTCCGACTTTGGGCATCCGACGGTACTTCAATCGCAGACGAAGAGTTGGTTCAGCAAGGAATTGGTTCGACAAGGCGGTCGCATTCAATTTGAGACCGACACAGACTCACCTGGGACATTTGGGTCCGCTTTGGCTGATCGACCGTCAGAAATATGGGATGATAAGAAATTCATCGGTGTCCCTGTCATTTCAGCGCCAATGACCTTTCGATCGAAGACGTTCCAAGTTTCCATCTTGCCAAATGCAAAAAACGATGCCATTGAATATCAAACCTCGCCTCGCTCTTTGAAGCAAGCATCCGAATCATGGAAATCCTATTCAGGCCCCTTTGAGGTAAGTGCTGACGCACAAATATGGGCCCGCAGTGTGGGTTCAAATGGAAACCAATCCAGCGCAGTGTCGCATCATATTCGCAGGATCAGCCATAATTGGACGCTCAACTTGCAGACTGCATTTGACCCCCAATACGCTGCAAGTGGGAGAAATGCGATGATTGATGGCATCCGAGGCCCTCGTCATTATCAAACAGGAGACTGGCAAGGGTTTTGGGGCGAAGATGTAAAAGGAGTTATTGATCTAAAAGAAAATCGGCAGATTACGGCGGTTGAAGTTGGCGCATTGCGGGACATTCGGCCTTGGATATTTCTACCGCGAGAAGTTCGAATTGAGGTTTCTTCAGACTCGCTCGCATGGCGCGCATTTGGCAAAGGTCCAAAGCGCCACGAAAACGCCAATGATGATGAAGAGGCTTTGGTTCATCGCTTTGAAGTTGAAGGAGAGGCGTCTGCTCGCTACATTCGATTTGATATAATCAATTTCGGGCCGCTTCCAGAAGGCCACCTGGGTGCTGGCCATCCTAGTTGGACGTTCCTGGATGAAATCCATGTGATTACCAAATAAACATGTCAGAAACGAATGGATCAATGACCGAAGATTTACTTCAAGCAGGGTTAGCGCAAACGACTCTGCATCCGCTCAATCTTCGCGTGCGCCATGCTCTAGGATCAATTATCACCCTTGAAGATGGCAGCGAACTCATTGATTTCATCTCTGGAATAGGCGTCAGTTCATTTGGGCATGGAAACCCTCTAATCACGCAAGCGCTGAAAGATCAGATTGATCTCCACCTTCACGTCATGGTCTATGGGGAAATGAGGCAGGCGTCACAAGATCGCGCCGCAAAGCTTCTTCTGTCCCTGTTGCCTGATGCTTTAGACACGGTATACTTTGTCAACTCAGGAGCTGAAGCGGTTGATGGCGCATTGAAACTCGCACGAAGCAGCACAGGTCGCCAGAAAATCCTGGCAGTTGATGGCGGCTACCACGGGAATACTTTTGGGGCATTGACGGTTAGTTCCAACGAAGCGCGCAAGGCCCCGTTTGAACCCTTGATTCCAGGAATTGAATTTTTGGCCTGGAATAACGTTCAAGCGCTCGATGCGATTGACCATACAATTGCAGCGATCATCGTGGAAACAATCCAAGGAGATGCAGGGATTCGGATACCCGACCAAGGATGGCTTTTATCCCTTCGTGAAAAATGCAACGAGACCGGAACATTGCTCATTTTGGATGAAATTCAATGCGGAATGGGCCGCACGGGCAGACCATTCGCATTTGAACATTTTGACATAGAGCCTGATGTTTTATGCTTGGGAAAAGCATTGGGTGGCGGCTTGCCCATGGGGGCATTTGTGAGTTCCAAATCACGCATGAAACAACTGGCCAATGCTCCTGCATTGAGCCATATCACGACATTCGGAGGCCACCCTTTGCCCTGCGCATCTGCAGCGGCGGCCTTGCAATTATTAAAAGACTTGGACTTCCAGCACACCGAAAGGTGTGCGCTTCGATTTGAAAAGATCGTATCAGCGCATGTCCTGGTCAAAGAAGTGAGGCGCCTCGGCGCTTACATCGCGATTGAACTGCCTGATGAAGAAGCGGTCAATTACTGTGTCCAACATGCACTTACTCAAGGGCTTTTGATTTATTTCTTTTTGAGCACGCCTTGTGCCTTTCGGGTTGCTCCTCCCCTGACCATGGACGAGGCCACCTGGGTCAGAGCCACAGATATCCTCTGTCAAACACTGGATGCCTGCGCTTCTTCGATGCGCTAACCGGAATGGTGACGAATAAATTCTGCCATGTTGTCAATGGAGCGTTTGGCCTCAGGCAAGATATCGGGAAACAGCTGCCACCCGTGGAGGGCAGCCGGCTCAATTCGAAATTCAAAGGAGACCTCAGCTTGGTCCAATTCTTCCGCAAGACTCTCGGCATCATGCCACAAATACTCCATCTTGGACGCCTCCAAGTAAACAGGGGGCCATTCCGCCACAGAGGCCAATATAGGAGAAGCTTTGGGATCAGTGGCAGCGTGTCCCTGGAGGTAATGAGTCGCATATTCCAGCATATCCAAACGCTCAAAAGGACTCCAATTCGATTGGCTCGCGGTGTTGCTTCTTGAGCCAGGCCTCAAATCAATCCAGGGAGACAGCAGAAGCAGCCCTGCGGGTGACTTCCCATGGTTTGCTAAAATCTCATTCAACAATGCAGCAGCGAGGTTCGCACCGGCCGAGTCTCCCATCAACCAAATTCTTCCGTCCTCTTTGCACAATTCATCGTAACAAGCCAGCAGCTCATGGATCGCAAATGGAAAAGGTTTTTCAGGAGCTAGGCTGTAGTCGGGAATGTAAACTTCAGCTTGGCACTTCTTAGCGAGCGATGTAGCCAATGCCCGGTGGGTCCGGGCAGAGCCAAAAGCGAAGCCTCCTCCATGAGCCATTAAAATCCGATCAGGGCGATGTTTGTGTTGATCCGATGCAGGCGCACAATAAATCTTAGCCGAAGGAATACCAGCGAGTTCCATTTGTTCAAATGTGACCCCAAACTGACCGGGATATAGTCTGGACAAACCATCCAAGGTGGACCGGATTTGTTCAGGTGTCATCTTAATGACATCGCGTCTCCAACTCCGTCCCAGTTGATGGGTAATACTTACAAAACGCTGCGGAATGTTCCAGAGCGATGGGGGCACCTGAGCCATTGTTTTAATGTCGCTTTGTGATGGATTGAAACACCGGATACCGATTTACAGTGCCCTCATAGTTCGCAGAATTCATATGCAACCAATTGAGTTGTGCTCTGCTGCTCCCTGCGATCTCAGGATTGGACGCTTTTTCGGCATCAAAGCGAATCCGCAGTTCTGCATTGGATTGAAGCATTTCCAGAGCCGTTTCTTCAAAGACGTAAGCACTGAAGTATTCCTTTTGCTGCAAGGCACTGTCAAAGAAGTTCCATGTGAAAAATGAGTCGTGTCCCCGGGGATCCAAGGTCTCAATCAAATAACGAGCTCCAATCTGCTCGGTTGGCACAAGCCAATCTCCTTTGAACAACCGGACCCGTTCGGCACGAGACTCCAAGGAATCAAGACGGTTAATGTGATGGCCCTCATAGGGAGCGTTCCTAGCATCGAAGCCACGGATATAGGTTACCTCTAATTCCATAATTGTATCTGCGGAAAGCTGCGTCATCTCGATGCCATTCCATTGGCAACGGTCGACCACTTCTCTCCAAGCTTGAGGCACAACATAGAATTCAGGCAATTGTCCCGTTTCATCCGGTAGGAATCGATTGAACCATGGGATTTGACGTTCCCACGTTTGTTCGCGATCATAAGCTAGCCGAATGTCACCAGTCACTTGGCTCACTTCCCTGCGGGCCGTGTAGCCCTTGAAAGGAATCATTATTGAGTCGGTCGCATCAAGTGCCCAATGCACAGGCAACTCGAATGCGTTTTTGACGCGATCCGCCTCCATTGCTCGAAGTCGAATAATTTCAGCGGCATTTTCCGCTGTGAAGAGGGCGATGCACTGAATAAGGTCCAATGTTGCCGCGACGCGCTTCGGAAACGGCTTCAGCATATGCGCTTCTGCTGTGAAGCCTAGTGTGCCAAACAAGGTGGTATAACCTGTGCTGTAGCGTGGGGACCCCAAGAACCCAATTATGCCTGACCCCGGCGTTTGATTCCGGGTATTGACGTAAGGAACAATGGTTTCACCGCGTTGCTCCATGGATTCGAAAATATGCGGTTCCATGACCTCCCTGAGGTACGGCCCTATCACGGGGCCTGCCTTGTCAGCCTGGGTTGTAATTAGGGTCATGGCATAGGTGTAATCCGCGCCATTGCTTGTGTGCGTATCAATGAACACATCTGGGTTGATCGCCTGAAAAAGGGCAACAAAACTTCGTGCGTTTTGGCTGTCCATTTTGATGAAATCCCGATTGAGATCGAGGTTTCGAGCATTCCCACGGAAACCATATTCCTCGGGTCCTTCTTGGTTCGTTCGGGTGCAACAATTCCGATTCAATGCACCACCAACGTTGTACATTGGCACAATCACTACATCCATGGACGTGAGCAAATCACGCAACCCCTGACCGTCATTCAGCATCTCCCTTGCCCAAGCAATGGAGGCATTCACACCGCATGGCTCTCCCGGATGAATCGCATTGTTGATGAGTAAGCAAGCTTTGGCCCCATCAGCGTTTCGATCTATGTGCAATTTCCTCAAATCATTCAAGCTCTTCAGATCCCTCGCACGATTGCTGAGAACAAAGGCATGAATGGGCCTGCCCACGTCGCTTGAGCCCACCTCCACTAAGGATGCGAATTCCGAATCAACAGACATTGATTGGAAGTTGTCGATGGTTTCCTGCCAAGTTGGCGTCACATTGTCCAGAACATTCGACGAGGAATCATTCGTGTCGACCTGCCCATATCCATGTGCAATGGGCAGCGCCAAAAAAGCGACACATAGGCATCGGAACGCATCGTTCATGGACAGCAGCGAGCAAGCAAGGAGAGCGGAAGCATGGTATTTCATTAAATCTCTTTCAATGTTTGCACAAAAGTCGGAACTTTGCCCCATGATTCGTTTCACACCGTCATCCAAGGCTGAATTAGCGGTAGGAAAGGTACTTCTCTCTGAGCCTTTTTTGAGCGATGCCTATTTCGGAAGAAAAGCCGTGTTGCTTTGTGAGCACAATGATGAGGGGTCTTTCGGTTTCGTATTGAATAATTTCGTGCAAGTGGATTTGAATGAGTTGCTTGATGAATTGCCGGATTGGGAGGCCAAAATCAGTCTGGGCGGCCCCGTCAAGCACAGCAATCTTTATTACCTACACACGAAAGCTGAAGCTCCGGGAGCTGTAATGGTCATGGACGGATTGTTCATGGGGGGCGATTTCGAATGGTTGAAGGCGGTCATAGAAGAGGGGAAAGTCGATGAAAGCGAACTTCGTTTCTTCATTGGCTATGCAGGATGGACTCCCGGTCAACTTGAGTCAGAAATCAAAAGCCACTCCTGGTTTGTGACCGAAACGACCATTGAAAACATTATGGACACGAGGGTTGAAGAAGAAACGCTCTGGAAGCAGTTGATCGAAGATATGGGGGCTGGTTTCGGCCATATAGCAAATGCCCCGTCCGATCCCTCTCTGAATTGATCGTTCTTACAGAGTTAAGCTCAGGCCTCTAAACGAATGGAGTAGCCAGCGTGGTTGCGGATGTTCAACACTGATCCATCTTCGAAAATAAAATACTGGCCTTTGATTCCTACAAGTTTCCCTTGAATCGACGGAATCTTGTCCAGCCGGATACTTTTGACTTTTTCAGGATACGAAACCACAGGGTAGTGAAATGCCAGTGGCTCGCTGTCTTCGTCAAAGAAACTCTCATAACCTTCTCCAAGCGAATCAAAGCAGCGCTCCCTCCATTCGGTAAGCTCCTCCAAATCGGGTTCGACGCATTGCAGCATTTTGCGATAGTTGGTTTTGTCAATCATGATCGATTTCAAGAGAACCTCCAATTCACCCGCCAATTGTCGGTAAGGAACATTGGCGACGACAATAGCCCCAACGGCACCTTGATCGTGCCAACGGTATGGACGATTGGTTGCGCGTGTTACACCAACCTTGAATCCACTTGTCTGACTTACATAAACAAAATGCGGCTGGTTGTGGTGGACCTGCTCCCACTGAAAGTCACGCAAAGCTATTCCTTCGTGTATTCGGCTCAATTCTGGACGCAAGACACTTTCTACTGCGCTTGGCGCATTGAGCCATGCATTGTAACTCATGCCGTCGCCGTAAGCCTTCTTAATGGTTTTCCCTGTAACCGTGCAATGAATTGCATTTTGGAAAACAATCGAAATCTCCCTTCCTACGAGACGATTCAGCTCCACGGGCTCCATTGGCTCCAACCCGTTCGCACCCTCCAAGGAGTAGGATACAGATTCCGACGAAACTATCGGGCTTTTCGTCTTCATTTTCCGCAAATTACCTACCCATTCCATGCGTTAAAATTAGCGCATAACCAAGCACAGGATCGCATGGAAAGCGGAAATATCATCGAAAAATCGTATATTGCGTTTACGAATAAATTCACACGCATGAAAAACATTTTACTCATGGTCGGGCTGGCGTTTAGCTTATCAGCCGTTTCACAAACCCTTTACGAAGAAGGATTTGAAGGTTTCGCTGGAGGAGACTACATCTCTTCGAGCAACGTTTGGATTACATGGAGTGGCTCAGGTGACGGGACTGCTGAAGACGCACAAGTTTCAACGGACCAGGCATACGAGGGCGTTAATTCATTGCATTTGTATGCGAATGCCGCGGCAGGTGGCCCCATGGACGTCGTCTTAACTGCTGGTTTGGACGGAGGCGTGTATGAAGCTTCATTTTGGATGTACATTCCTGAAGGCTCTTCTGGCTACTACAATGTCCAAGAAGATGTTGCTCCTGGTGTAGGATGGGCATTTGATGTCGTATTCGCTTTTTCGGGTGACTTCCAAGTTACAGCTGATATGGCCACGACTGGTTCTGGATCTTTCCCTCTCGATCAGTGGTTCGAAGTGCATCACTTGATTGACATGGACAACGACGTAATCACCCTGACCATTGATGGTGTGGCCCTAGACGCATTCCCTTTTGATTCACCATTTGGCGGGATAAACTTCTTCGGGTACGGTGATGGCCAGACAATAGGCAACTACTACGTAGACGCAATCAATTTGTCTGCTTCTACCCCATCTTCCATTGTCTCTTTGGATAATGATCTGGAATTCACTTTCGGTCCCAACCCAGCAATCAACTACATCAATGTTCAAGGACAACCGAATGACGCTTGGATGCGTATCATTGCCCTGAATGGACAATTGGTTTTGGAAGGACAGTTGAACAATTTGTCCAAAGGAGAAACAATCGAGTTGAACCTCGAAGATGGAATCTACTTCCTAGAACTTACTTCAGGTCAAGAGCGCTCAACGCAACGGTTAGTGGTGAGTCACTGATGACTCCACCGCATTTGAAATTTAAAAAGCCCGCGGTGCGGGCTTTTTTTACGTCCTGATTTTCATATTCGGCATGTTTCTTGTCACCTAGATTTTGTGAACACTTAACCTCCGTTGGCCTTGCGTGAAACCAACCTCCTTTTATTTTTGACCGTGAACATCAAACACACGTACACCATGAATAGGCTTGCCTTTGGCTTAATCGCTGCGTTCGCAACTATGGCTTTGCTCACTGCACCGGCGAATGTAAATGCTCAATCCCCGGATTACATCATCGATGTAACCGTTGAGGGACTATCCAATGACACGGTTTACCTCGCTCATTATTATGGTAACAAATTGTACTATGCAGATACGGCGGTAACCAGTGCGTCAGGCCGGGTCGTATTTCCAGGTCGACCATACGAACAGTGCGGGAAGCATGCCATCGTGATGCCGGGGCCGAAATACTTCGAATTCTTAGCTGTGACGGAGAACATTGTGCTCAAAACCAAAGCGAGTGATCCGACCCGATTTGTCGAAGTGACTGAAAGTGATGAGAATAAAGTTTTTTACGATTATCTCGGATTTATTCAGGCAAGGAGAAAACTCGCAGGACCATACGAAGCTGTACTGGCTGATTCGACGGCAGCACCAAACGATGTTACAGCAGCAAGGAAATTCCTCACGGATTTAGGGGATGAAGTGTCAAAAGAACAGCAGCGGATTCTAAAAGCTTATCCAGAAAAACTATTTGCCAAGTACCTGAACATGATCATAGAGCCCGAAATCCCAGAGGTGACAGCTCCAATAGCAAATAAACAAGAGTTGCAATACCGGTGGTACCGCGATCACTATTGGGATCGGGTTGACTTTCAAGATCCACGCCTGGTGCATGACGGAAGCTTTCATCAAATTCTAGAAATGTATTGGACGCGCGTTTTGCCGCAAATGCCAGATTCTATGTTGGTGGAGGCCGATCGATTGATTGAGAGAACGATAGGCAATGATGAAATGTTCAAGTACATCACGCATTTCGTCACCTTTCATTCCGAATCTTCGCAAGTCATGTGCATGGACAAGGTTTTCGTCCACATGATCGACACTTATTATGCTACGGGCAAAGCAACTTGGTTGAAGAAGGAACAGCTTAAGAAAGTCATGGATCGGGCCGACGAGCTGCGTGATAGCCAATGCGGCAATCGCATTCCAAACATCATACTGCCGGGACTTGATCAAAGCGATTGGGTTTCGTTGTACGATGTGAAATCGAAATACACTGCGGTCATCATTTGGGAGAGCACCTGCGGTCACTGCAAAAAAGAGCTCCCGAAATACCGGGACATTTACGCTGACTGGAAGGACAAGGGGCTTGAAATCTTTGCCATTGGCAACGACTTCGATCCAGAACCATGGATCGATTATGTCACAGAGAAAGGGTATGACGACTGGATTAACGTCAGTGACAATCCACTCGTGAACGCACAGGACAGTGCTTCCGTTCTAATTTATAACGGAACGACTACATTGAAAAGCCTCAACTTTCGGACAACATTTGACGTCTTCGCTACCCCCAAGGTTTTCCTTTTGGATGAAGACAAACGCATTCTGGCAAAGCAGATAGGCGCCGATCAAATGTTGGATATTCTGGGCAGGTTGGAAGCCATGGAATGACCTAAATGCATACATCAGCCGAGTGCTAACCTGCTCCTCTCCTTGGTGTTCTCAAGCTCCCTTAATAACGTTTTCAGGACGATTCGCTCAAAGCTTTTGGGCACAAGCCAGTCCTGGGGTGCTCCTTCGGTTTAATCGATTGCTGGACCCGATTCTTTTCATGCAAAAGGCCCACCCAATTCAATGGGCAGGCCTTTTGTGTATGTTTCTTTTTTCAGATCAATCTGCACATGGCAAACCAAATGAGCTCAATAGAATCAACAAGTCGGATGTTCCGACAATGCTGTCCAAGTTCAAATCACCAAGGCAAGCAGGTGAATAGTCACATGATCCGTCGTCATTGATTGCGTCCGCATCATAGCTAGTAGCATTCGGATTCGTGCAACCTTCCGCGTGTGATGCGTCTGCAACGATCAGTTGCCCAGCTTCACTTGTGTTTCCACAAATATCAGTGGCTGAATAAACGCGTGTCACGCTATATCGACCATCGTTCAAACGACCCGGGTAATCTGTGAAAGTAATCCCTTCCATTCCTGTGTCATCTGAGGTAGCGATTAAGAAATCCGTTGATGACCAATCAGCCAAGTCTGCTGCGGTTTCAACCATGCCGTTCATTGAAATTACCGGTGCATTGAATTCACCAATGCAGCCTGCTGGCTCGTCGAAGTCACAATTTCCATCACTATCGCTATCTGTGCAGATGGTCTGATCGCAATCGTCCCAGCCTTCCGGGATATAAGTGCAGCTGGCGTTGTTGCTCAAAGTCGCAGTCTCGTCGTAATTACAAGCTGACTCAATCGTACAGCCAGCGCATGATACAAATTCACAGCTACCATCGTTTTCCGTAGCAGAAGGATTGTAGTTGCATGCGTCATCAAGGTCGCAACCGAACACTTCGAGTGGGTCACAGACGCCGTCCTCATCCTCATCGACAAGGCATGCGCCAGAGCAGTCAACGTATTCGCTGGCTGGATATGTGCAGGAACTGTCGTTATCAGTTGCTGTTGCGTTGAAGTTGCACGCATCCACATCCATGCAACCTCCAATCTCAAATTCGTCGCAAACTCCATCACTATCAGTATCGTTAATGCAGTTCCCTGCGCAATCATAATTCGTTTCAGGGAATACGCAAGTCAAAGTCAAGTTCAAAGAGGCCGTCGGATCAAAGTTGCAAGCGGAAGCCTCCATACATCCGGCACAACTATCATATTCACATGATCCATCGTCAGTCGTTGCATCTGAGTTGAAGTTACAAGCAACAATTGCCATACATCCACTTAAAACACATGAACCATCGTCGGATGTGGCCGACCCATCATAATTGTCTGCTAAGGAATTCGTACAACCATAGCAAGCGTAATCGCAAGCAGTTGGATAGAGATTATTCTCATCGTAGTCGCATCCATCTGGATTCATACAACCAATGCATGAAGACCATTCGCACGATCCTTCCTCTCCATAGTTACAAGCTGAGGCAATTTCGCAAGTTGTTATCATCCCAAGCGGGAGTGGTGAACCTCCTATCATATCGCCTGCACAAGCGGTGCTTCCGCCATTTCCTGGAGAGCACATGGTAATGTCCATATAAGCCGCTGTAGCGTCATAGTTGCAGTCAATCGGGATGAGGCATCCGTAACTTACTTCTATGCAAGAATCGTCATCCTCTGTGGCTTGTATGCTAAAATTGGGCGACTCACTGTTTGTACAGCCAAAAATTTCGTCTTCATTGCAAACTCCATCGCCGTCAGAGTCACCACTTAATACTGTGCCAGTACCATCTACTTCGCCAGAACATGCATCACATCCGCCTGCGAACAAGCACGTTGCAGAACTGATTGTAGCGGTGCTGTCATAGTTGCATGCCTGAGCAACTGCGCAGCCTGCACAACTCAGATATTCACATGACCCGTCGTCATCTGTTGCGTTTGCATCGTAATTACAAGCCGTCGAACTCATACAACCAGTGACCTCTAATTCATCACAAACACCATCTTCATCAGAATCGTTTAGGCAGACATCGCTGCAGTCATAGTATTGCATTGCATAATCACAGGCTCCTGCGTCTGTTGCGCTCGACGTATAATTGCAAGCATTCTCATCCTGGCAACCAACAACTTCATCTTCGTCGCATACACCATCTTGGTCAGCATCTGTAACGCAAGAACCATCGCAATTGAAATGATAAGCTCCCCACAAGTCAATCGGGTAGTTGCATTCCGATGTATTGGCTACTGTTGCAGTGCTATTGTAGTTACATGCCTGTTCAACGGTGCATCCCGAACAAGAAGTGTAATCGCATCCGCCGCTATCAGTCGTTGCAGTGCAATCATAATTGCAGGCTGTTTCGTTTTGACAACCAATTACTTCGTTGTCATCGTAAACACCATTGCCATTTGAATCCGCTACCGCATCTCCTTCAGCAGTAGTTTCAGACTGGACGTAGACTGTAATCTCATTCCAAAGCTTACGGTTGCCGCAGTTGTCCTTGACTTCAATCGCAAAGGTGTAATACCCTTCCGTGTTCGCGTCAAAGGGCGTATCCGTATTGTTGAGTGCATCAATTGACGCATAAGCCAGGTTTGTGTTGATGCCAAAGGATGAAACATTCGCAGACGAGGTCAAGATGTTGTTGTCCAACTCATCTCCAATGTTAATGGCAAGTAAATCCTCTTCAACGTAACTAAAACAAGGATCGAAGTCGAGGTGAACTATGACATCAACACTGTCAAATGCTCCTGCATTTAAGCCGGCATAAGCGATGACATTCCACTTCGCAAATGGCCCTGCCCCTGCTTCTCCATTTTGAGTATCCGGGCTGAAACCAGGCTCAACAAAATACGCATTGCCCGCAGCAGTCGTATTGTCGTTTGGCGCGGTTGTATTTCGCAACTTGACGCCCAGGAAAGTAGTGATATCACTGTTGCTCTGGATGCAAAGGTTGTTATCTGAAATACCTGTACCCAAGCTGAAATTAGCTGTATTCAAACCATCGAGGTAATCTCCGGAGGCTGAGAGGTCGGCTTGCGTGAGTTGTGGTCCAAACCCAGAATAAGAAACTGGAGATGGTTCAGAGCAAAGCTGCGCTGAAACGGCAATAGGCATTGCCAAAAGGAGGGATAGGAGAACTCGCATGAAGTGAAAATAAAATAATTCAACTATAAAGATACGAAAAAATATTCGACGAACTAAAATAAAGTGTTGCTCAAGCGAAATAAATCTTCTTTCTAAACCCGTTTCTACGCATGACACGCATCCAAGGTTGCATTTATTTAAAAATATAGAGAGAACCTTACTGTTTTCCAGAGCTTTGCAATTCGAAGGCTACTATGGCGTACCTTTACACCATTAAGTTTATTTATTGTGAATATTTTTGTAGGAAACCTAGCATGGGGCGTCGACGACGTAGCCTTGCAAGAAGCGTTCGAAGCTCATGGAGAAGTCGAACGCGCCAAAGTCATCCATGATCGCGAAACCGGAAGGAGTCGTGGTTTTGGTTTTGTAGAAATGCCTAATCAAGAAGAAGCCCAGGCGGCTTTGGAAGCGATGGAAGGCAAAGATTTGATGGGTCGCGAGATCCGTTGCAATGAAAGCGAAGCGCGTGAGCGTCGGTAATAGAAATTGCTTGTAATTATGAAAAAGGGAGACGTTAGTCTCCCTTTTTTTATCTCGTTTTTTTAAGTCAAACGCACCGGTTCGAGCAAGAAAATCTTCCGGCTGCAATTCTATTCTTCGCACAGTAAACCGAAGTAACTCAAAAACATGAGTAAATCTGCTGTTCCTCTGATCCCATCCGTATTCAAGTCACCAACACAGCTTTCCGGATTAAGCGGCCCCACTTCGTTGCAGAAAAAACACAGCTCTGAACTCATCGTTGCCTCAGAATTAAAGTTGAGCGCACTCTCATCCATGCAACCTATGCATGTGTATTCGCAGGTACCATCATCTATATTGGCCATTTGATTAAAATTACATGCATCGGGATATGTGCATCCTGAAACTGAGTTGATGCAGCTGCCATCATCATTTGTAGCCTCGCTATTGTAATTTATTGCCAATGGCTCTGTGCAGCCTGTCACTTCAAACGCGTCGCAGATTCCATCGGCGTCCGCATCGTCGATGCAATTTT
>Ga0206124_10002318_pt1 | contig 14302 bp, 9 predicted proteins | sample Helgoland_Spring_3_FD_148671 | JGI IMG/M metagenome (GOLD analysis project Ga0206124, IMG submission 148671) | Pelagic subsurface seawater microbial communities from Kabeltonne, Helgoland, North Sea - Helgoland_Spring_Bloom_20160321_2 | ecosystem: Environmental > Aquatic > Marine > Epipelagic ... | reverse complement strand
AAAGAGATCTGATGTAATAATCATTACAGCGGGAGTTCCAAGAAAACCAGGAATGAGTAGAGATGATTTATTAGGTATTAATTTAAAAATTATTAAACAAGTAGCAGAAGGTATAAAAAAAAATGCACCCAATGCCTTTGTTATATGTATCACTAATCCACTTGATGTAATGGTTATGGCATTTCAAAAATTTTCTGGTATGCCAGCTAATAAAGTAGTTGGAATGGCAGGAATTTTAGATAGCTCAAGATTTAAATTATTTCTATCAGAAGAGTTAAATGTTCCTGTAAAAGAAATAGATGCAATGGTAATGGGAGGTCATGGAGACACAATGGTTCCAATGCCAAGATTTACAAAAGTTTTAGGAAAACCTTTATTAGATTTAGTTAAAGAAGGAAAAATCTCACAAGAAAGATTAGAAGAAATAAATCAAAGAACAAGAGATGGTGGTGCTGAAATTGTAAAATATTTAGAAAAGGGATCGGCATTTTACGCACCGGCAGCATCAGGAGTTCAAATGGCAGAGGCGTATTTAAAAAATGATAAGAAGTTATTACCATGTGCTGTTCAATTAAATGGAGAGTACGGCGTAAGTAATGTTTATGCGGGTGTACCTGTGATAATTGGAGAAAATGGTGTAGAAAAAATAGAACAGATAGATTTAGATCCGAAAGAAAAAAAAGAATTTATGCACTCGATTGATGCTGTTAAAGCTCTCTGGGAGGCCGCATCTAAAATAGATCCAGATCTTTCTAAATAATGAACATTCACGAACATCAGGCCAAGCAAATTCTAAAAAAATATGGAGCAGTAGTTCCTGAAGGATTTTTTGCTCTAAATGTTGAAGAATTAGTTATAAAAGCAAAATCATTAAAGACCGAAAAATTTGTATTAAAAGCTCAAATTCATGCTGGAGGAAGAGGAAAAGCAGGAGGAGTTAAAATCTTAAATACTTTAGAGGAATTAAGCACTGCAGCTAAAGAACTGTTAGGCAAAACTCTTGTGACTCATCAAACAGGGCCAGAAGGAAGAGAAGTTAAAAGGTTATATGTTGAGGAATCATCAAATATAGAAAAAGAATTTTATTTATCTTGTTTAGTGGATAGAGCGAGTTCAAAAATTGCATTTATATCAAGTGATCAAGGTGGAATGGATATTGAAGAGGTCGCAAGTAAAACACCAGAAAAAATTATTACAACAAAAGTTGAAATTAGTGATGAGATTTCAGATACAGCTTGTGAGGATATAATAAAAATATTTAATTTAACAGATGATGCAAAAAAACAAGCAATATCGTTAATTAAATCAATATATAAAATGTTTATTGGCACAGATGCAAATATGGTTGAAGTTAATCCATTGATTTTAACAAAAGAAAAAAAAATTATATGTTTGGATGCAAAAGTAAATTTTGACTCTAATGCTTTATTTAGGCATCCAGAAATTTTAGAGTTAAGAGATTTAAATGAGGAAGAACCAACTGAAATAGAAGCAAGCAAGCATGATTTGGCTTACATAAAATTAGATGGAAGTATTGGCTGTATGGTTAATGGTGCAGGCTTAGCTATGGCCACAATGGATATAATTAAACTTTACGGTAAAGAACCAGCAAACTTTCTTGATGTTGGTGGTGGTGCTTCAAAAGAAAAAGTCTCAGCTGCACTTAAAATAATTCTTTCAGACAAAAATGTTAAAGGGATTTTAATAAATATTTTTGGAGGAATAATGAGATGTGATGTCCTTGCTCAAGGCGTTGTGGATGCAGCTAAAGAAATAAATATTAGTGTTCCTTTAGTAGTAAGACTTGCCGGGACAAATTTTAAAGAGGGAAAAAAAATTTTAGACAACTCAGGACTTAAGTTGATATCAGCAGAAGATTTAGATGATGCTGCAAAAAAGATTGTTGGAGCCATAAAATAATATGTCAGTTTTAATAAATAAAAATACAAAAGTTATATGTCAAGGATTTACAGGTTCACATGGTACATTTCATTCAGAACAAGCAATAGAATATGGTACCAACCTAGTTGGTGGAGTTACACCAAAAAAAGGGGGGCAAAAGCATCTTGACCGTCCAGTTTTTAATTCTGTAGAAGAAGCAAAACAAGAAGTTGGTGCTGATGCAACAATGATTTATGTTCCAGCAAAATTCGCTGGGGCTGCAATAATTGAAGCTATAGAAGCTTCCATTGAGTTAATTGTTTGTATTACTGAGGGCATACCAATCCAAGATATGCTTAAAGTTAAACAAAAATTGAATAATTCTAAAAGTAGATTAATTGGACCTAACTGTCCTGGAATAATCACACCAGATGAATGTAAAATTGGCATTATGCCAGGAAACATTCATAAGAAGGGTTCTGTTGGAATTGTTTCAAGATCTGGAACTTTAACTTACGAAGCTGTAGCACAAACAACTGAAAATGGATTAGGACAATCAACTTGTATTGGGATCGGAGGAGACCCTATAAATGGAACAAATTTTATAGACTGCTTAGATTTGTTTTTAAATGATGAGGAAACAAAATCTATTCTTATGATTGGAGAAATTGGTGGTTCAGCAGAAGAAGAGGCAGCAGAATTTGTGAAAAATCACAAAATAAAAAAACCTATAGTTGGTTTTGTAGCTGGAATAACTGCACCTCCGGGAAGAAGAATGGGGCATGCAGGAGCTATAATTTCAGGTGGAAAAGGTGGAGCGCAAGATAAGATTAAAAAGATGGAAGAATGTGGAATTACTATTGCCAAATCACCTTCTGAGTTAGGTAAAACCCTATTTAACAAATTGTCTAATTGAAAATTACATTTCTAATATTATATTAGCCATATAGATGTCTTCATCCAAAAATCAAGAATTCGAAAAAACTTCATTTCTTAGCAAGTCAAACAGTGCTTTTATTGAACAAATGTATTTGAAATTTATCAATAAAGATAAAAATCTACCTGAAAGCTGGTTTAATTATTTTAAAGATTTAGGAGATGAATTAAATATTATTGCTAAAGAAATTAATGGACCATCATGGGGGCCGTCAAAAATAAAAGTTGATATAGATGAACTTCAAAAAAAAATTGATCAGAGTGAACAAAAATTATCAAAAAAAATTAATCAAACAAGTTTAAATCAAAATGATCAATCCAGGTCAAATGAAGACTCAATCAAAGCAGTCGCAATGATAAGGTCTTACAGACAAAGAGGACACTTAATTGCTAAGCTTGATCCACTAGAATTACTAAAATCAGATTATCTAGATGAACTCCACCCACAATCTTTTGGTTTTAAAAAAGAAGATTATCAAAAAAAAATTTATTTAGGAGGAGTTACCAATAGAGATTACTCAAGCATTAAAGAAATATTAGCATTTTTGAAAAAAACATATTGTGGACCTATTGGCTATGAATACATGCATATACAAAACCCAACTGAGAGAAAATGGTTTAGAGATAGAATAGAAAAATCTAACGATAATTTAAATTTTACAAAAAATGGAAAAGAAGCAATTTTGAATAAATTAATACAAGCTGAAGGTTTTGAAAAATTTTTACATAAAAAATATGTTGGAACAAAAAGATTTGGATTAGATGGTGGTGAAAGTTTAATACCAGCTCTAGAACAAATTATTAAAATAAGCGGTCAATCACGCGTCAAAGAAGTTAAAATTGGAATGTCTCACAGAGGAAGATTGAACGTATTAGCTAATGTGTTACAAAAATCTTATAAGAGAATTTTCAATGAATTTGCTGGAGAATATAGTTCGAATGCTGAAGAAGGAGCTGGAGATGTTAAATATCATTTAGGAGCATCTTCTAATAGAGAATTTGATGGAAACTCTGTTCATGTTAGCTTAACAGATAACCCATCACATTTAGAGGCTGTTAATCCAGTTGTGCTTGGACAAACTAGAGCAAAACAATTTTTTCATAAAGATAAAGAGAGAAATAAAGTTATACCAATATTAATTCATGGTGATGCTGCTTTTGCAGGACAAGGTGTAGTTTCAGAATGTTTTGCCATGTCGGGACTTCCTGGGCATAATACTGGAGGAACAATCCATATTATTGTTAATAATCAAATTGGATTTACTACAAGTCCACGATTTGCAAGATCTTCACCATATCCCTCAGATGTTGCAAAAATGGTAGATGCACCGATCATACATGCAAATGGTGATGATCCAGAGGCAGTTGTTTATGCAGCTAGAATTGCCACTGAGTTTAGATTAAAATTTAATAGAGATGTAGTTATAGATTTGATCTGTTACAGAAGATTTGGCCACAATGAAGGAGATGAACCTTCTTTTACTCAGCCACTTATGTATGAAAAAATAAGGTCTCACCCCTCACCAGTAAATGTTTATGGAAAAAAACTGATAAATGAAAAATTAATTACAAATAATGATTTAGATAATTTATTAAAAAAATTCAAAGATTTACTTGATGACCAATTTAAAAATGCAAAAGATTATAATCCTAAAATAGAGTGGTTCGAGGGAACATGGTCAGCCTATAAACCAGAAAAAGGTAAAGATAAAAGAGGTGTAACTGGAGCAGATACAAATAAACTTTTAGAAATTTCTGAAAAAATAAATTCACCAAAAGAAAATTTAAATCTACATAAAACAATTGTTAAAATATTAACAGCCAGAAAAGAAGCAGTTAAAAGTGGATTTAATATAGATTGGTCAACTGCAGAAGCATTAGCTTTTGGATCTTTATTAGAAGAAGGATATCCTGTGAGATTAGTAGGACAAGATTCAGGAAGAGGAACTTTTAGTCAAAGACATTCAGTTTTAAGAAATCAAAAAGACAATAGTCGATATGTACCTTTAAACAATATTTCAAAAAATCAAAAACACTTTGAAGTAGTTGATAGTTTTTTATCAGAGTTAGCAGTTCTTGGCTTTGAGTATGGATATAGTTTAGTAGAACCAAATACACTCACTATTTGGGAAGCACAATTTGGAGATTTTGCAAATGGAGCACAGGTCGTAATTGATCAGTTTATTACCTCTGGGGAAAGAAAATGGAATAGAGCTTCAGGACTTGTTATGTTATTGCCTCACGGTTATGAAGGTCAAGGACCCGAACATTCATCAGCAAGACTAGAAAGATTTTTACAGTTATGTTCAAATGACAACATGCAAGTTATGAATTGCACAACACCTGCTAACTATTTTCATGCTTTGAGAAGACAGATGCATAGAGATTTTAGAAAACCGTTGGTAATGATGACACCTAAATCACTTTTGAGAAATAAATATTGTGTTTCAAATTTAGAAGACTTTGATAAAAATAATTCATTCCATAGAATATTATGGGATCATGCAGTTGATCCAAAAACAAATGGTTTTATAAAATTAAAGAAAAAATCAGAAATTAAAAAAGTTATAATGTGTTCAGGAAAGATCTACTTTGACCTTTTAGAAGCTAGAGAAAAATTGAAGAAAGATGACGTGATATTATTTAGGATAGAGCAGCTTTATCCTTTTCCTGCAAAAACACTTGTAAAAGAGCTAAAACCTTTTGCTGATAATGCTGAATTTTATTGGTGTCAGGAAGAACCTAAAAATATGGGTGGGTGGTTTTCTGTGAGAGATTATATCCAATGGACATTAGAAACTATTAACGCTAATAATAGTAAAATTTCTTATATAGGAAGAAGTCCAGACGCATCGCCTGCTACAGGATACGCAAAAAGACATATTTCACAACAACAAGAAATTATTAACAAGGTTTTTAAATAAAGATGAGTGAAAAAATTTTAGTTCCAGTTCTAGGAGAAAGCATTACTGAGGCAACAATTGCTAAATGGCTCAAGAAAGAGGGTGACCCAGTTGAAGCAGATGAGGCTATAGTAGAGTTAGAAACTGATAAAGTTAATTTAGAGGTACCATCCCCGATAGATGGTGTTTTATCTGAGATTAATTCTAAAGATGGCGACACAGTTGAAGTTGGTGCAGTACTTGGTGCAATAAGTGAAGGTGAAAATCAATCTTCTAAAAATAAAAAAGTAGAAAAAATAGAACCAGTAAAAATAAAAGATAATGTTGTTAATCTAGATATTGAAAAAAAAGAGCCAAAAATTTTTGAAGAAGGGCCTACTGAAAAAGAGGATAAAAACTTAGAACCACTAATATTAACTGACGAAGTTAAAGAAAAAAAAGTAAGCCCTATAAACAAAGATAGTAAAATACTTTCTCCAGCTGTAAGAAAAATTGTAGAAGAAAACAAAATTGATCTAACAAAGATAGAGGGAACAGGAAAAGAGGGTAGAGTGTTAAAAGGTGACCTACTAAGTTTGATGGGAATTAATCCTGAACCATCCGAAAGAAAAATTAAACATGGACAAGAAGAGAGAATTAAAATGTCTAGACTTAGACAAACTATTGCAAAGAGATTAAAGCAAGCACAAGAAAATGCTGCATTATTAACAACATTTAATGAAGTTGATATGACCAGCATAATGGAGATGAGAAAAGAAAATCAAGAAGATTTTCAAAATAGATATGGGATTAAATTAGGCTTCATGTCCTTTTTTGTAAAAGCTTGTGTTGCAGCTTTAAAAACATTTCCATCAGTTAATGCTGAGATCGAGGGAGATGAAATCATTTATAAGAATTATTATAATATAAGTTTTGCAGTTGGAACAGAAAAGGGATTAGTTGTACCTGTTTTGAGAGATGCAGATGAGCTGTCATTTGCCGATATAGAAAAAAATATTAAAAATATCTCTGAAAAAGCAAGAGATGGAAAACTAACTATTGAAGATCTTCAGGGTGGCACTTTTACTATTAGTAATGGAGGCGTTTATGGTTCAATGCTTTCTACCCCGATATTAAATTTACCACAATCTGGAGTGTTAGGTATGCATAATATAGTAGAAAGACCAATGGTAGTCGATGGAGAAATTAAAATTAGACCAATTATGTATCTTGCATTATCTTATGACCACAGAATTATTGATGGAAAAGAGTCAGTTTCATTTTTAAAAATGGTTAAAGAAAATTTAGAAGATCCAAGAAGGTTATTTTTAAATATTTAAATGTTAGATAAATTTCAAGTAGTTGTAATAGGTGGTGGTCCAGGCGGTTACGTATGTGCAATAAGATTGGCACAATTAGGTTTTAAAACAGCATGTATAGAATCTAGGGGATCATTAGGGGGAACCTGTTTAAATGTTGGATGTATACCTTCTAAAAATTTATTAAATATTTCAGAGAATTATTATAAAGCACAAAACTTTTCTAAACTTGGGATAGAGGTTGGTGAGGTTAAACTTAATCTTCAAAAAATGATGAAAAATAAAGATAAAGCAGTGACCGTTTTAACCAAAGGTGTAGAGTTTTTATTTAAGAAAAATAAAGTTACTTATTTTAAAGGTATTGGTAGCTTTAAATCAGGAAATAAAATTTCTATTTTAGATGATCAAAAAAAAGAAACTGTAATAGAAACTGAAAAAACAGTTATTAGTACCGGTTCTGTTCCAGTTTCATTACCTGGAATTGAATTTGATGAAAAAATAATAGTTTCCTCAACTGGAGCATTAACTTTAGAGGCTGTTCCAAAAAAAATGGTTGTAGTTGGAGGTGGTTATATAGGATTAGAAATGGGCTCAGTTTGGTCTAGACTAGGTACCGAAGTTCATGTCGTTGAATTTCTTGAAAACATAACTCCAGGAATGGACAGAGAAGTTTCTATGGAATTTATGAAAATATTAAAGAAACAGGGAATAAATTTTCATATGCAAACTAAAGTAGAAGGAATTAAAAAAAATACTAATGGTGCTGTAGTTTCAACTACTGATAAAGATGGAAAAAAAATTGATTTTGATTGCGATGTAGTTCTTATCTCGGTTGGCAGAAAGCCGAATACAGCAGATCTAAATTTAGAAACAATTGGGGTTGAGCTAGATGAGAAGAAAAGAATTAAAACTGACAAAAAATTTCAAACAAATATTAAAAACATATATGCTATTGGAGATGTAATTGAAGGACCAATGTTAGCCCACAAAGCAGAAGATGAGGGTATTGCTGTTGCAGAGAATATTGCTGGGCAATCAGGACATGTGAATTATGACACTATTCCTGGAGTTGTTTATACTTCACCAGAAGTTGCTTCAATTGGAAAAACAGAAGAGCAATTGAAAGAAGCTAATATAAAATATAAAATTGGTAAATTTTCATTTATGGCAAATTCAAGAGCCAAAGCAATCGATGAAGCAGAAGGTTTTGTTAAAATTCTTGCTGATGAAAAAACAGATAGAGTTTTAGGGGCTCACCTTATAGGTCCTCATGCAGGTGAACTAATTGGAGAAATTGGGGTTGCAATGGAATTTGGTGCAAGTGCTGAAGATATTGCAAGAACATGTCATGCGCACCCAACGTTCTCAGAAGCTGTAAAAGAAGCAGCTTTATCGGTAGATAAAAGAGCAATACACTCTTAATATATTTTCATATTATAAAGATATGAAAGTACCGATTCTTATACCAAATATTTTTAATCACCCATTTACTTATGAAACCAGTTTAAAACTTAAATTAGGTGACTATGTTATTGTACCATTTGGAAAATCTGAGGTAACAGGGATAGTTTGGGATGAGTTTGAAAAAAACAGGAATAAAAGCTTTGCGATAAAAAAAGTTTTAAAAAAACTAGATGTTCCATCTTTAAAAAAAAATACAATTAAATTTTTAAATTGGTTTTCAGAATATAACATGATCCCAAAAGGTATGGCCTTAAAACTTTTATTATTGAGTAGTAAAGCGATAGAAAAAATTTCAAGCGAACCATATGAACAGTTTAAAGTTAATATTAAAAAAAACAAAATTGTTCTTTCAAAAGAACAAAAAAGCTGTCTAAAAAAAATGAACATATCTAATCAAAAATTCAGAGTGCATGTTTTACAGGGAACAACAGGTTCTGGTAAAACGATGGTTTATTTTGAGGCCTTAAAAGAGATAATTAACAAAGGATTTCAGGGCCTAATTCTACTTCCAGAAATTGGATTAACAGGGCAATTTCAAAAGAAATTTATAGAATTTTTTGGGTTCAAACCTGCTGTATGGCACTCAGGCATTACAAAGAAAAGTAAAGAAATTATTTGGAGTGGAATTGCAAATGATAAAATTAAAGTTGTAATTGGCGCTCGGTCCTCATTGTTTTTACCTTTTAAAAAACTAGGATTAATTATCGTCGATGAAGAACATGACCAATCTTACAAACAAGATGAGGGAGTAACTTACAATGCAAGAGACATGGCAGTTGCAAGAGCATCTTTTGAAAATATTCCTATAAATTTAATTACGGCTGTTCCATCTATTGAAACTTATGATAACGTTAAAAAAGGAAAATATAGTTTATCAAAACTTGATCAAAGATATTTAAATGCATCTTTGCCGAATTATGAAATAATTAATTTAAATAACTCAAAATTAAATTCTCAGTCATGGATTTCTAAAGAAACAATAGAAAAAGTAAACTTTCATCTTAAAAAAAAAGATCAGGTTTTATTTTTTCTAAATAGAAGAGGTTTTTCACCTCATGTGCTATGTAAAAAATGCTTTACAAGTTATTCATGTCCAAATTGTTCAATAAATTTAGTTTATCACAAAAAAAAACAAAATTTATTATGTCACTATTGTGGATATAAAGCTTTATTAGATAGAGATTGTACAAAAGAAGGACATTGTGAATTTATATTTAGTGGGCCTGGAGTTGAAAGAATATCAGAAGAAGTTAAAAAAATTTTTCCACTAAAAAAAACAACCATTTTTTCTAGTGATACAATGAATAAAAAAAGTTCAGAGGATGTTTTAGAAAAAATTATAAACAATGAAATTCAAATTTTAATTGGAACTCAATTAATTTCAAAAGGATTTCATTTTCCAAGTTTAAATTGTATTGTTGTGGTTGATATTGATTTATCATCACAAGGCCATGATTTAAGAGGAGCGGAAAAAAATTTACAACTATATCACCAGCTTTCAGGTAGAGCTGGAAGAACTGGAAAACCCGCAACTGTTTATTTTCAAACTTATAATTTAGACACTAAAATGATAACAGACATTACAAATAGAAATCCTGATATATTTTTGGACAAAGAACTTGAGATTAGAAGAAAAAACAATCTTCCACCTTTTCAAAGATTTATTGCTATGATAATTACAGGAGGTAATGAGAGAGAGCTTGAAAAAGAAGCTTATAAATTTAAAAACTTTATAGAAAGGGCTGTAGTTGGTAAAGTTCTTGGACCTGTAAGTGCACCTATATTTAGATTAAAAAGAAAATTTAGAGTAAGACTTTTAATTAGGGGACATAAATCCCTAAAAGTCCAAAACTCGCTTGCAGAAATCATAAAAAAATTCAAATTTCCTACAGGAATGAAACTAACAGTTGATGTTGACCCAATAAACTTCAATTAATGATGAAAAAATAACCTTTTTAGACAATGTGTGGCTTGAAGAGCATATGGTCATATGTTAATTAAAACGGAATTTTAATAAATCTTCAAGTAATTATAAGGAATAACACATTGAGTAAAAATAAAGGTTTTTCTGAAACATCAGCAAGTAGATACTCACTAGCTCTTTATGAATTAGCTACAGAAGCTAAAGTCTTAAAAGAGATTGAAATACATGCCACAGCTATTATTGATCTAATTTCATTGAGTGAGGATTTTAAATCTTTAATTAAAGATCCAACAAATAGTAAAGAAGATCAATTTAACGCTTTAAACAAAATTTCAGAAAAATATAAATTAAATAATTTATTAACAAAATTTTTGAGCTTTCTAATATCTAAAAGAAGATTCTTTTATGTAGATAAAATATTAAAGAGCTTTGTTGAGACTTGCTCGGTTAAAAGAGGTGAATTGAAAGCAGAATTGACTTCTGCTAAAGATCTTACTGAAAATGAGGTTAATAGTATAAAAGAAGAACTTACTAAAAACTTTAGTTCAAAAATAAAATTAAACTACAAACACGATACAAGTTTAATTGGAGGTTTAATTGTGCAAGTTGGAAGCACGATGGTAGATACTTCCATTAAAAATAAATTACAACAAATCGAAAATAGGATGATAGAGGCATAAATGGAAATAAACCCATCAGAAGTAACTAAAATATTAAAAGAACAAATTAAAAAATTTGGTGACAAAGCTGAAGTAACTGAGGTTGGGCAAGTTTTATCAGTTGGAGATGGTATTGCTAGAATATATGGATTAGACAATGTTCAAGCTGGGGAGATGGTGGAATTTGCTGATGGATCAAAAGGAATGGCTTTAAACTTAGAAAGTGAAAATGTTGGAGTTGTAATTTTTGGAGATGATAGAAAAATTAAAGAAGGTGATGTTGTTAAAAGAACAGGAAGTATTGTTGACACACCAGTTGGGAAAGAATTATTAGGAAGAGTTGTTGATGGATTAGGAAATCCCATTGATGGCAAAGGCGCTTTGGACAAAGGAATAAAAAGAAGCAGAGTTGAAGTAAAAGCACCAGGAATTATTCCAAGACAATCAGTTAGCGAACCTATGCAAACTGGTTTAAAATCAATTGACAGTTTAGTTCCAGTTGGAAGAGGACAACGTGAATTAATTATTGGTGATAGACAGACAGGAAAAACTGCAGTTGCAATTGATGCAATCATTAACCAAAAAAAAATAAATGAATCTGGTGATGAAAAACAAAAACTTTATTGTATCTATGTAGCCATAGGTCAAAAAAGATCTACTGTTAGACAAATTCAAAAAACTTTGGAGGAAGCTGGTGCAATGGAATATACAACAATTGTTGCAGCCACAGCTTCAGATGCGGCTCCACTTCAATTTTTGGCTCCATATACAGGATGTGCTATGGGTGAATATTTTAGAGATAACGGTATGCATGGATTAATAATCTATGATGATTTGTCTAAGCAGGCTGTTGCTTATAGACAGATGTCGCTTCTTTTAAGAAGACCGCCAGGAAGGGAAGCTTACCCGGGTGATGTATTTTATTTACACAGCAGACTACTTGAAAGAGCTGCAAAATTAAGTGATGAACATGGTGGAGGATCACTAACTGCTCTTCCAATAATTGAAACACAAGGTGGAGACGTATCTGCATTCATTCCTACCAACGTTATATCAATTACAGATGGTCAAATATTTCTTGAAACAGAATTGTTTAACCAAGGAATTAGACCTGCAATTAACGTAGGTTTATCAGTTTCTAGAGTTGGATCTGCAGCACAAACGAAAGCAATGAAAAAAGTTTCTGGTTCAATGAAACTTGAGCTTGCTCAATATAGAGAAATGGCAGCCTTTGCACAATTCGGATCTGATTTGGATGCATCAACACAAAAACTTTTGAACAGAGGTTCAAAACTAACTGAACTTCTGAAACAGAAGCAGTATTCACCTATGACAGTTGCTGAACAAGTAATATCAGTTTTCTGTGGAGTAAAGGGTTATTTGGATGATGTAGAACTTAAAGATATAGCTAATTTTGAAAATAAGATTATTGAAAAATGTAAATCTGAAAAACCAGAGATTTTAGAGTCAATTTTAAAATCAGGTAAACTTGAGGAAGATACAGAAAAATCATTAATCGAAATAATAGCAGAGCTTAAGAAAAACTTTAATTCTTAAAATATGGCAACACTAGACGACTTAAAAAAAAGAATAGCAAGTGTAAAGTCTACACAAAAAATTACCAAAGCTATGAAAATGGTTGCAGCTGCTAAGTTAAGGAGAGCGCAAGAAAATGCTGAAAAGGGAAGACCTTATTCTGAAAAAATGAATAACATTATTCTAAACTTATCTAGTGGCATTTCTGATAAAGAAAATGCACCAAAGTTACTTTCAGGAACTGGTGAAGAGAAAGTTCATTTGTGTATTGTTTTGACATCTGATCGAGGTCTATGTGGTGGGTTTAATACGAATATTATAAAAAAAGCTAAAGTCTTTTTTCAAAAAATATCTGATGAGGGTAAAACTTTAAAAATTATAACTGTTGGATCTAAAGGTCATGATCAATTAAAAAGAGCATTCAAGGACAACATTGTAGAGAAAGTGTCATTCAAAGATTCAAAAACAATAAATTACCTAGATGCAGAGAAGGTAGGAAAGATGATAATTGAAAATTTTGAAAAAGAAGAATTTGATGTGTGTACAATTTTTTATAATAAATTTAAAAATGTAATTACTCAGATACCTCAAGAACAACAGATAATTCCTTTAAAAACATCTGAAGCAGAAGAAAATTCTTCTGATGATAATTATGAATTTGAACCTGATGAAGATGAGATCTTAAGCAATTTATTGCCTAAAAATATATCTACTCAGATTTTTAAAGCGATGTTAGAAAATTCAGCTAGCGAACAGGGATCAAGAATGAGTGCAATGGATAATGCAACCCGAAACGCAGGTGAAATGGTTGACAAGCTTACTATTGAGTATAATAGAAGTCGTCAAGCAGCTATTACAAAAGAACTAATTGAAATCATATCAGGAGCGGAAAGTTTATAATTATGAGCAAAGGAAAAATTACACAAATCATTGGAGCAGTAGTAGACGTAAAATTTGATGGAAAATTACCAGAAATTTTATCAGCATTAGAATGTAAAAATGGGGACAATAGACTAGTTTTAGAAGTTGCTCAGCATCTTGGAGAATCAAGTGTTAGAACAATTGCTATGGATGCTACTGAAGGTTTAAAAAGAGGAGATGAAGTTGATGCAACAGGATCTCCCATTCAAGTTCCAGTTGGACCAGAAACCTTGGGAAGAATTATAAATGTAATAGGTGAGCCTATCGATGAGAAGGGCGAAGTTAAGACAAAAGAAAAGTGGCCAATTCACAGAGCTGCACCTGAATTTAGCGATCAATCAACCGAAACAGAAATTTTGGTTACAGGTATCAAAGTAGTTGATTTGTTAGCGCCTTATGCCAAAGGTGGAAAAATTGGTTTATTTGGGGGAGCTGGAGTTGGTAAAACAGTACTTATTATGGAATTAATTAACAACGTAGCAAAAGCACATGGTGGATTCTCAGTGTTTGCTGGAGTTGGAGAAAGAACTAGAGAAGGAAATGATCTTTATCATGAAATGATAGATTCTGGAGTTATTAAACCTGAGGGACCAGGTTCTAAAGCAGCATTAGTTTATGGACAGATGAATGAACCGCCAGGAGCTAGAGCTAGGGTTGCCTTAACAGGTTTAACAGTTGCTGAATATTTTAGAGATCAAGAAGGTCAAGATGTACTTTTCTTTGTTGATAATATTTTCAGATTTACACAAGCAGGTTCAGAAGTTTCTGCCTTATTGGGAA
>Ga0206124_10002316_pt1 | contig 14308 bp, 15 predicted proteins | sample Helgoland_Spring_3_FD_148671 | JGI IMG/M metagenome (GOLD analysis project Ga0206124, IMG submission 148671) | Pelagic subsurface seawater microbial communities from Kabeltonne, Helgoland, North Sea - Helgoland_Spring_Bloom_20160321_2 | ecosystem: Environmental > Aquatic > Marine > Epipelagic ... | reverse complement strand
AAAAAAAGCGTCGCGCTTCGTCCCGATAAATAATAGACCAATAGCCCAGCATATTCATGCAAGGCTTGGCGCACAAGTAAGACGCCCTGATCAATATCCCAAGGATCGGCATAGCCTGTTTTTGGGGTATGAAAATCAACTGGATAGGGAATCACGCCCGACCAGCCAGCGGCAGCAAAGCTGCCAATGGCGCGTGGCATGTGATTTGCCGAGGTGATTAAAATCCAATTTGTACCGGGTTCCGCTGCTAGAATTTGCCGGCTATTCACTGCATTTTCATAGGTGTTGCGGCTGTTTTCTTCATAAAGGACGGTTCGGCCTAGCCCGCCAAGCTGTTTGACCAGATCACGGATATTGTCACTTTCGCGCCAGCCGCGCTGGATCAATTCCCCCGAAAAGCCACTAAACAGGATCGGCGTATCGGGATGCGCACGCGCCAGCGTCATGGCGGCGGTAAATCGTTCAGCCGCCCCGCCTAACGTATAGTGATCGCGGCTTTGCGCAACAATGCCATTGCCGGTAAATCCGCCAAGAACAATGATTCCATCAATATGGCGTTGGCCAATATCGCCGCGGGCAATCCGGTTTTCTAGAAATTGCAAAGGCAGGCTTGAAACCGGCAGAAAGCCATAGCCAAGTGGCAGGGTAATGGCGATCAAAATGGCCAGCCGCATAATCCAGCGCCAGCGCCGCCAGCGTGCAAAAAGCCCAACTGCCAAAAACAGATAGGGGATGATGAGGGGTTCAAGAAGAAGGCCAAGTGTTTTCGACAAGATAAAGAACATCAGTTATTCTTGACAATTCGCGGTAAAAAGCGCAATAGCTTCTATCAAATCAGGCCATCGCCGAATGAAATGACCTTAGCGGGTTCCACACGTCCTTGAAGTTTTCGAGCACGGGTGCCAAGCGGCATTTCGCAATTTGGATGATGGTGGTAACGCAAAATAACCAAGGGCAAGCAGGTTCAAAACCATGTTTGATACGCTGAAAAGTAAATTAGCTGATGTCTTTGACGGGCTGGCACGCCGTGGCGCGCTTAGCGAGTCGGATGTTGATGCGGCGCTTCGTGAAGTGCGGCTGGCTTTGCTTGATGCTGATGTCGCCTTGCCTGCGGTAAAGGCCTTTACCGAAAAAGTGCGTGAAAAGGCGGTTGGCGTTGCCAGCATGCGCGCCGTGCGCCCCGATCAGCAAGTGATCAAAATTGTCCATGACGCTTTGATTGAAATGCTTGGTGGTGATGCCGCGCCATTGAATATTGCCACCAACCCGCCAGCCGTTATTCTGATGGCCGGTTTGCAGGGTTCGGGTAAAACCACAACCGCAGGTAAATTGGCTTTGCGGCTGCGCAGCCGTGACCGCAAAAAGGTCATGCTGGCCTCGCTTGACGTTACGCGCCCGGCCGCGCGCGAGCAATTGCGCATGCTTGGTGATCAGGCCGAGGTTGGCGTGCTGAACGAGGTTGATGGCGAAAGCCCAACGCAAATTGCCAAACGCGCTTTGCAGGCCGCAAAATTGCAAGCCTATGATGTTTTGATTTTGGATACGGCTGGCCGTCTTAGCATTGACGAAAGCCTGATGGCCGAATTGCGCGATATCAAAAAGGCAACCAACCCACATGAGATCCTGCTTGTTGCCGATGCGATGACTGGACAGGATGCGGTCAATACAGCCGAAGCGTTTCATAAGGCTGTTGGCGTTACCGGCATTGCGCTGACCCGTCTTGATGGTGATGCGCGCGGCGGTGCGGCCTTGTCGATGCGCCATGTAACTGGCTGCCCAATTAAATTTGCCGGTGTTGGCGAAAAGCAGGATGCGCTTGAAGAATTTGATCCGGCGCGCTTGGCTGGCCGAATTCTGGATATGGGCGATGTTGTCGCGCTTGTCGAAAAAGCCTCTGAAGCCATTGAGGTCGAAGAAGCCGAACGGCTGGCCAAGCGCATGGCCAAAGGCCAGTTCGATATGAATGATTTTCTGGCGCAGATTCGCCAGTTGCAGAAAATGGGCGGGCTTGGCGGTTTGATGGGCATGTTGCCCGGCATCGGCAAAATGCAGAAACAAATTGCGGCTGCCGGCATTGATGACAGCATGATCAAACGGCAAGAAGCGATCATTCTATCAATGACCAAAAAAGAACGTATTGCTGTTGGCCTGTTAAATGCGTCACGGCGCAAACGCATTGCGGCCGGGTCTGGAACGTCGGTTCAAGATGTGAACCGGCTGGTCAAGCAATATCAAGATATGGCCCGCATGATGAAAAAGATGGGCGGCAAAACCGGTGCTGCGGCGATGAAAGCAATGCTTGGTGGCAGTGGTATGCCTGGCGGCGGTGGCGGAATGCCCGATCTTGGTGCGCTGTCTCGTGGGCTTGGCGCATCGGGGCTTGGAAAAGGATTGGGCGGCGGGCTTGCCAAAGGATTGGGAAGCAGCCTTGCCAATGGATTACCGGGATTGGGTGGCAAACCTGACGGTAAGAAAAAATAGACATTATGGACGACTAACGCCAATGAAAGGGATAAATTCATGGCTTTGAAAATCAGACTGGCACGCGGCGGTGCAAAAAAACGCCCATTTTACCGGATTGTTGTTGCCGAAGCCTCAGCACCACGTGATGGTCGCTATGTCGAGCGTGTTGGCACCTATAATCCAATGGTGCCAAAGGAGCATGAGCAGCGTATGACGCTGAACAGCGAGCGCATCACGTTCTGGCTTGGACAGGGCGCCAAACCAACCGATCGTGTTCATAAAATGTTGGCTGCGGCTGGCCTTGCCGAGGCACCGATTATTCGTGATCAGCCAAAGAAATCAGCACCTGGTAAAAAGCGCGCTGAACGTGAAGCTGAAGCCGCATCTGCAGCAGAAGCAGCAGCCGAAGCTGCAGCAGCTGAAGCTGCGGCGGCCGAAGAGGAGGCTGCTGCGGCAGCGGCAGTAGCCCCTGCTGAAGAAGCTCCTGCTGAAGAGGCCCCTGCTGAAGAAGCTCCTGCTGAAGAGGCTCTCGCTGAAGAAGCCGCTGCTGAGGAAAAGGCAGACAGCTAGTGATAAGCGGCCATTTGCCGATTGGCGCGATTGTTGGCCCGCAAGGGATCAAGGGGCAGTTCAAGGTAAAACCTTTTACCGCGACGCCGCAAGCGCTGTCGGCATATGGGCCGGTTACATTGGATGATGGCCGGCAATTACAGTTGCAGGTTACATCGGTCAATGCCAAGGGGTTGGCCATCGTTCGGGCAAAAGGCGTTGAGACGCGCGAGGCCGCTGAGACGCTTCGCGGTGTCACGCTTCATGTGTCGCGTGATCGGCTTCCCGATCTGGATGATGGTGAAATCTATCATGCAGATTTGCTGGAAATGGCGGTGACTGATCAAAATGGTCAATGGCTTGGCAAACTTATTGCCATCCATGATTTTGGGGCTGGTGAAATTGCCGAGCTTGCTGGCGAATCAGGGCCAACAATCATGGTTCCTTTTGGTGGTGAGCGATTGCTTGCGATTGATATGGCGGCAAAAACGATCAATTTGTTGGTGCCGGCTGGTTTGCTGGATGATGTCATAGATGGTGATACGCCAGCCTAATCCGGCCGAAACCAATGGAGTCTGGGATCAAGGAAAGGATGGGGATATGACGAAAACCGAACCTCATCCCGACCGTCAAACCGATGCTAATCCGGTTTTGCCACATTGGCAGGCAACGGTTTTAACTTTGTTTCCGGATATGTTTCCGGGACATCTGGCCCATTCATTGGCAGGAAAATCGCTAAATGACGGCATTTGGGCGCTGAAAACGCTGGACATTCGCGACTTTGCGCGCGATAAGCACCGGACTGTGGATGATACCCCCCTTGGCGGTGGTGTTGGTATGGTGTTAAAACCGGATGTGGTTGCTGCGGCCTTGGCCGCTGTGGCCGATTGTCCGGGCCCGCGAATTTACCTGTCACCGCGTGGCAGGGTGCTGGATCAGGCGCTGGTGCGCGATCTGGCCGCTGCCAAAGGGGCGGTGTTCTTGTGCGGGCGGTATGAAGGGGTTGATCAACGCGTGATCGATTCGGCTGATATGATGGAAGTCAGTATCGGCGACTATATTTTGTCAGGCGGCGAAACGGCGGCGCTGACAGTGATGGATTCGGTGATTCGTCTGTTGCCCGGTGTTATGGGCAAAGAAGCCAGCCATCGCGAAGAAAGTTTTGAGACCGGGTTGTTGGAACATTCGCATTATACCCAGCCCCGTGTCTGGAATGGCATCGAAGCGCCGCAAATTCTGGCATCGGGCCACCACCGCAAGATTGCCGAATGGCGACAGGCGGAGGCAGAAAAAGAGACGCAACGTCGGCGGCCGGATTTGTGGCAACAATATCTGGATCGGCAGGCACTGCAAAAGGGCAAAAGTAAGTGACCCACCAGCACGGGGCTGGCGTCGGTTGAATAACCGGCAAGGGTGACACGGAATTTATGAAGGGAATCGGGCGATGAACATCATTGACCGCATAGGCAATAAACAGATCGAGAAAGTTCTTGGCCAACGTCAGTTGCCAGAATTTGCACCTGGCGACACCGTTCGTGTTGATGTGAAAGTTATTGAAGGCACGCGCGAGCGGATTCAGGCCTTTGAAGGGGTCTGCATTGCGCGGAAAAGCGATGGCGTCAATTCGTCATTCACCGTTCGGAAGATTTCCTATGGTGAAGGCGTCGAGCGCGTATTCCCAACACATGCGCCTCAGGTTGCCGGTGTAACGGTAATGCGTCGTGGTCGTGTTCGTCGTGCCAAGCTATATTATTTGCGTGGCCGTACCGGTAAAGCGGCTCGTATCGCTGAAAAAGTAACCCATCGCGAGGCGTCATCTTCTTAAATTGCCAGACCGGCTTTGAGATGACCTCCTCGCCGGCAGCAATCAGGAGAATGATATGTCGGCTCCAAAAACTCTGTTTGATAAGATCTGGAATGCACATCTTGTGCATCAACAGGAAGATGGCACATGCCTGATCTATATTGATCGGCACCTGGTTCATGAAGTGACCAGCCCGCAGGCGTTTGAAGGGCTTCGCAATACTGACCGCGCCGTGCGTGCTCCGAACCGTACGCTTGCCGTTGCCGATCATAATATCCCAACAACCGACCGTTCGGTTGGTATCGAAGATGAAGAAAGCCGTATCCAGGTCGAAGCCTTGGAAAAAAATGCGGCTGACTTCGGCGTTCCCTATTTTGCGATGGATGATATCCGGCAGGGTATCGTTCATGTGATTGGGCCGGAACAGGGTTTTACCCTTCCGGGCATGACCATTGTTTGCGGTGATTCGCACACCGCAACCCATGGGGCATTTGGCGCGCTTGCCTTTGGTATCGGAACGTCTGAAGTCGAACATGTTCTGGCAACCCAGACGCTTATTCAAAAGCCAGCTAAAAACATGCGCATCACCGTTGATGGCACGCTTGCCGACAGCGTGACGGCCAAAGATGTGATCTTGGCAATCATTGGCAAGATCGGCACTGCTGGCGGTACTGGCCATGTGATCGAATTTGCTGGATCAGTGATTCGTGGCTTTAGCATGGAAGGCCGCATGACGGTCTGCAACATGGCGATTGAAGCTGGCGCCCGCGCTGGCATGATTGCTCCTGATCAAACAACCTATGATTATCTGGCAGACCGGCCGATGACACCAAAGGGTGATCATTGGGATCGTGCCGTTGCTTATTGGCAAACCCTGCCATCTGATGCTGGGGCAGTCTATGATGTGGAAATCACGCTTGCTGCCGAAGATATTGCGCCAACCGTTACATGGGGCACCAGCCCTGAAGATGCGCTTGCGATCACTGACTCAGTGCCGCATCCAGACAAGGAAAAAGACGCCAATAAACGTGCCAAAATGGAACGAGCCATTGCCTATATGGGGCTGACACCGGGTCAAAAACTGACCGATATCAAGGTTGATACAGTGTTTATCGGTTCATGCACCAACAGCCGGATTGAAGATCTTCGTGCAGCGGCAGCGCTTGCCGAAGGCCGCAAAGTTGCTGATGGCATGCGGGCGCTTGTCGTTCCTGGATCAGGCCTTGTGAAAGAACAGGCCGAGGCTGAAGGGCTTGATAAGGTCTTTATCGATGCTGGATTTGAATGGCGCGAACCGGGCTGTTCAATGTGTCTTGCGATGAATGCCGACAAGCTTGCTGAAGGAGAGCGCTGTGCTTCGACTTCAAACCGCAATTTTGAAGGCCGTCAGGGCCGTGGTGGCCGCACGCATCTTGTTAGCCCGCAAATGGCTGTTGCAGCGGCGCTGTCGGGTCATCTTGCCGATGTGCGGAATATCTAAGGAAAACGGAGTCATCCCATGCAGAAATTTGACAAGCTGACCGGCGTTGCCGCGCCGCTGAATATTCTGAATATCGACACGGATATGATTATTCCAAAGCAATTTTTGAAAACGATCAAACGGTCGGGTCTTGGCAAGAATCTGTTTGACGAAATGCGCTATCGTCAGGATGGCAGCGAAATTGATGATTTCGTGCTGAATCGTGCTCCGTATCGCAATGCTGAAATTCTGGTTGCCGGCGATAATTTTGGTTGTGGATCAAGCCGTGAACATGCCCCATGGGCGCTTCTTGATTTTGGCGTCCGCTGCGTGATTTCAACAAGCTTTGCCGATATCTTTTACAATAATTGTTTCAAGAATGGCATTCTGCCAATTGTTGTAAGTGCTGATGATCGTGATGCTTTGATGGCTGATGCATCTGATACGGAAAATCCGGAATTATCGGTTGATCTGGTCAACCAGACAATCCGCCGCCCAAATGGCCCAACCGTGTCATTTGAGATTGATCCGTTCCGCAAGAAATGCTTGCTCGAAGGGCTTGATGATATCGGTCTTACGCTTGCCAAAGCAGATGATATCGACAGCTATGAAGCCAAGCGTGAAAAGGATCAGCCTTGGCTTTAAAAACCGGCTCTGAAGACTGGCTTTGGTCATAGCATAAAATTGAAGGAAAAGATGATGGCGTCTAATCGCAAAGTAATGGTGTTGCCCGGTGACGGGATTGGCAATGAGGTCATGCAGGCCAATATGAAGATTATTGACTGGCTGGCAAAACATCGTAGCCTTGGTTTTGATCTGTCTGAAGGTCTTGTTGGTGGTGCCGCCTATGATGTTCATGGCACGCCGCTTACCGATGAAACCCTCGCCGATTCGGTTGCCAGTGATGCGGTTCTTTTTGGCGCGGTTGGCACACCAAAATATGATGGCGTTCCGTTTGAGGTTCGTCCCGAAGCTGGGCTTTTACGGCTTCGCAAGGAAATGGATCTTTTTGCCAATCTGCGGCCAGCGATGGTGTTTCCAACTTTGGTCGATGCCTCAACGCTAAAGCCCGAAGTCGTCTCCGGACTTGATATTATGATCCTTCGCGAATTATGCGGCGGGTCTTATTTTGCCGAACCACGCGGCATTGATGATTTAGGCAATGGCATCAAAAGAGGCTATGACACCAATGCCTATACAACGCCGGAAATCGAACGGATTGGCCGCGTTGGTATGGAATTGGCGCGCAAACGTGATGGCCGGCTGACCTCGGTTGAAAAAGCCAATGTCATGCATTCAGGCGTGTTGTGGCGTCAGGTGATGACCGCGCTTCACGCTGCCGAAGGCGAAGGCGTTGCTTTGAGCCATATGTATGCGGATAATTGCGCCATGCAGCTTGTCCGCAACCCAAAGCAGTTTGACGTGATTGTCACGGATAATTTGTTCGGTGATCTATTGTCGGATTGCGCGGCTATGTTGACTGGCTCGCTTGGCATGTTGCCATCGGCGTCGCTTGGCACGCCTGATCCTGAAACCGGCCTGCCAAAAGCGATGTATGAGCCGGTTCATGGCTCGGCACCTGATATCGCTGGTAAAGGTCTTGCCAATCCGCTGGCGCAATTCCTTAGCTTTGCCATGATGCTTCGCTATAGCTTTGATCAGGCTGATGAAGCCGAGCTGGTTGAAAAGGCAGTGAATATGGCACTGGAAACCAAACGGACTGGTGACATCATGGCGCCTGGCTGCGAGCAGACCGGCACCGACGGCATGACTAAAGCCGTGCTTGACGCAATGGATCGTCTGGCACGTTAGACCAAACCGCCATATCTGTTCATGGCGGAAATTTAGCCGCCCAGCCAGACAGATATGGATTCTGGGCCTTTACTGGAGGATGAAATCATGGGGTATAGAGTCGCTGTTGTCGGCGCAACCGGTGCGGTTGGCCGTGAGATGCTGCAAACATTGGCCGAGCGGAATTTTCCGGCGGACACAATTCATGCGCTTGCCTCAACAAAATCAGCTGGCAAAGAAGTCTCTTATGGTGACGACCAGATTTTGAAAATCGAGTCGCTTGATAAATTTGATTTTTCGACCGCCGATATTGCGCTATTTTCGGCTGGCGGTGACACGGCCAAAGCCTTTGCGCCAAAAGCCGCCGCCGCTGGATGTGTGGTCATTGATAATTCATCGGCATTCCGCATGGATGACGATGTGCCGTTGATTGTGCCTGAGGTCAATCCAGAGACCATTGATGGCTGTTTGATCAAAAATAACGGCCGCAATATCATTGCCAATCCAAATTGCTCGACAGCCCAGCTTGTTGTTGCACTCAAGCCGCTTCATGACGTCTTTTCGGTCAAGCGTGTTGTGGTTTCAACCTATCAGGCGGTATCGGGTGCAGGCCGGCCAGCGATGGACGAGCTGTTTAATCAGACAAAAGGCATTTTTGTAAATGATTCGGTGCAGCCGGAAATCTTTACCAAGCAGATTGCCTTTAACGCGATCCCCCATATCGATGTGTTCCTTGATGATGGCTTTACCAAGGAAGAATGGAAGATGAGCGCCGAGACCAAGAAAATTCTTGATCCGGCAATCGAGCTTGTCGCGCATTGCGTGCGGATTCCAGTTTTTGTTGGCCATAGTGAAGCGGTTTTTATCGAAACGGATAAGCCAATGACCGAAAAGGCTGTCCGGTCGTTGCTGGAAAATGCCCCCGGAATAATTGTTGTTGATCACCGTGCGAATGAAGGCTATGTGACGCCGCATGAGGCGGCTGGCGAAGATGCGGTTTATATCAGCCGCATTCGCAAAGATCCGACGGTTCCAAATGGCATGGTGTTTTGGTGCGTGTCAGACAATTTGCGCAAAGGCGCGGCGTTGAATTCGGTTCAGATTGCCGAATTATTTGCCGAGCGCAAGCTCAGCGGTCGCTAGGCCAAGCCATCTAATTTCACGGTTGACGCGGTTTTAGAGACTGACGTCAACCGGTGAATATTTTCCAGAAGCGCAATTTCCAGATGTCCGGTGCTTTGATCGATAATGTCATGCGCCTGCCCGCTAGCAGCGATAAAGCTGTTTTTGAACGACATGCCAGCGGCAAGCCAGCTTGTCAAAATGACGGTTAGCAAATCGCCGCCACCGGCAATGCCGGCCGCGCGTTTGGCATAGGCAAGATCAACAAGATCGTAACGGCTGATCAGACGGTCATGAACGCGGCCTTGGGGCGTGCTGATTCCGGTTGCAACAACACCATTCAAATACGGGTTTTGATCGAGCAGATGCAGCGCGGCGGCATCGGCACTGGCGATATCATGCACCTCTAGTCCTGATAGCAATTGCAGCTCAAACTGGTTTGGTGTCACAAAGCTGGCAAGCGGCAACAGCCGGTCACGCATGGCGCTAACAAGGCCTTTATCAACATAGATTCGGCCATTATCGCCAAGCACCGGATCAAGCACATAATGCCCTTTTGGCCGTTTGGCCTGCCATGTGGTGATCAGCTTGGTGATCGGGTCAATCTGCGACGGCGCACCAAGATAGCCAGTGATCACCGCGCCAATATGAGGCAGTGCGCCCAAAGACGGCAACGCGTCTAAAATGCTGCTGAAAATATCATCTGGTATTTTGTCACCAGCCATCAAACCATAGCCCGGATGGGCGGCAAGCGTGACGCTATCGACCAAAAGCGGGTGATGCCCAAGATGTGTGATGACCGGTCCGGCAACGCTATTCCCGACAAAGCCAAGCGTTACCGCCGATTGAATTGATAAAATCTGTTCCATGAATTCTGTTTTGACCTGCTTTTTGGCAAAAGGCAATTGCAATCAAATTCGATCGATGCGCTGGAAAATGCCAATTTGCATTATACGGTAAAATGGGTGGGAAAGCTGGTCAATTTGACCATCTGTTTTTTTGCTTACACATTGACTATTGCAAATCAATACCACATATAAATCATAGCCCGCGCGCATTGTTGCGCCTGCCCTCTCGTTTTGATGACCCTTGTCGAGGAACCCAATGGCAAAGCCGCGTCCATTATCACCGCATTTGCAGGTTTATCGACCGCAATTGACATCCATCATGTCGATCATGCATCGGGCAAGTGGCGCGGTACTGGCAACGGGAAGCCTGCTTGTGGCGCTATGGCTTGTCGCCTTGGCCGCCGGGGCGGCGTTTTTTGATCCGGTTGCCGATGCCATGCAGCATACGCTTGGGCAGTTGGTTGTGTTTGGCTATTCGCTGGCGCTTGTCTATCACGGGCTGAATGGCATCCGCCATTTAATGTGGGATTTGCGCATCGGGCTTGAAATCAAACAGGTCTATCAAAGCGGCTATCTTGTGCTTGGCCTGACCGTTCTGGTCACAGCTATGCTATGGCTGGCAGTTTAGCTGGGGGGCGTAGCATGGCACAAATTTCGGCAAAACATCACCGCGAACCCGGTTTTCGCCATTGGCGCTGGCAGCGGATCAGCGCTGTCGCGACGTTGGGTCTTATGTTGTATTTCACCTATCTTGTGGCGTCGATGGGGCCGCTTGATTATAGCGCGGCGATGGCCTTTGTGGCTGCACCGCAGCATGCGGTGGCATTGGCAATTCTGGTGATTGCTGGATTGTTTCATGCGGCGCTTGGCATGCAGATGATTATTGAAGATTATATTCCGCTTGCCAGTGGCCGTTTGGCGCTGGTGACAATTGCGCGTGGTGTGTTTGCCATCGCCGCAATGGCCAGCCTTGTTTCGGTTGGTATGATTGCGGGATTAATATAGGGGGCAGTGAAGTGTTCGGCATCGGACAAACTTGCGAAACCGTCGCAAAGAAAAGGGTGTAGGTTATGAGTGCGTATGAAATCACTGACCATCAATACGACGTTGTCGTTGTTGGCGCCGGCGGCGCGGGTTTGCGCGCCACGCTTGGCATGGCCGCTGGCGGGTTGAAAACGGCCTGTATTACCAAGGTTTTCCCAACGCGTTCGCACACTGTTGCCGCGCAAGGCGGCATTGGCGCGGCGCTCAATAACATGGGCGAAGGCGATAATTGGCAATTTCATATGTATGATACGGTCAAAGGGTCAGATTGGCTTGGCGATCAAGATGCGATTGAATATATGTGCCGTAATGTTGTTCCATCAGTGATTGAACTGGAAAATTATGGCGTTCCGTTTTCGCGCACCGAAGATGGCAAAATCTATCAGCGCCCCTTTGGTGGCCATACGCTTGATCATGGTAAATCAATGGCACGGCGTGCTTGTGCGGCGGCTGACCGGACCGGTCATGCCATCCTCCACACATTGTATCAGCAATGTCTGAAATATAAGGCGCATTTCCATATTGAATATTTCGTTCTTGATCTGTTGATGACGGATGATGGCGAATGCGCTGGGGTGATTGCGCTTTGTATGGAAGATGGCAGTCTTCACCGTTTCTGGGGACAGCAAACAGTGCTGGCAACCGGCGGCTATGGACGGGTCTATTTCTCTTGTACATCGGCGCATACCTGCACGGGTGATGGCAATGCGATGGCGCTTCGTGCTGGCTTGCCGCTGCAAGATATGGAATTTGTCCAATTTCACCCAACTGGCGTTTATGGCGCTGGCGTGCTGATCACCGAAGGCGCACGCGGCGAAGGTGGCTATCTAACCAATTCCGAAGGCGAACGGTTCATGGAACGATTTGCGCCAACGGCCAAAGATTTGGCAAGTCGCGATGTGGTAAGCCGTGCCATGACCATTGAAATTAACGAAGGTCGCGGCGTTGGCCCGAACAAAGATCACATCATGCTTCATCTCGAGCATATTGATCCGGATACGCTTCACACGCGGCTTCCGGGCATTACCGAAACTGCCAAGATTTTCTGCGGCGTTGACGTCACGCGTGAGCCGATTCCAGTTTTGCCGACCGTGCATTATAATATGGGCGGTATTCCAACCAATTATCATGGCGAAGTTTTGGCACCGACCAAAGATGATCAGAGCGCGGTTGTGCCGGGTCTGATGGCCATTGGCGAGGCAGCATGTGTTTCGGTTCATGGTGCCAATCGTCTTGGCACAAATTCGCTTCTTGATATCGTTGTGTTTGGCCGTGCTGCGGCGCATCGGGCAAATGAAATCGTCAAACCGGGTGCCACATCAAAACGCGCACCGCAATCAGCAACCGATAAGGCGCTTGTCCGATTTGACCGCATGCGGCATGCAGATGGTGACTTAAGCGCGGCGTCAATCCGGTTGGAAATGCAGCATGCGATGCAACGTCATGCGGCGGTTTTCCGGTCTAGCGAATCACTCGAATCAGGTGTTGCGACGATGGATCAGATTGCGGCCAAGATGGGAAAAATTGGTGTCGCTGATAAATCGCTAATCTGGAACACTGATCTGATCGAGGCGCTTGAGCTGGAAAATCTGATGGGTCAAGCCTTGGTAAGCATCCGTTCAGCCGAGCAAAGACAGGAATCACGCGGCGCGCATGCGCATGAAGATTGGCCCGAGCGCGATGATGAAAAATGGATGAAACATACAGTCATGTGGCTTGACGAACAAAACAAGTCAAAGCTGGATTACCGCAATGTTGTAATGACCACTTTGAGCAATGATGTTGCCCCAATCCCACCAGCCCCACGCGTTTACTAGGTAAGGACGAGGAAAGAATCATGGCCGAGTTTCGATTGCCTAAAAATTCACAGATCACCGATGGCATCACCCATAAGGCATCGGCTGATGCCGCAAAGGTGAAAACCTTTAAAATCTATCGTTGGTCGCCTGATGATGATGCGCAGCCGCGCATCGATTCCTTTGAAATTGATCTCGATGATTGCGGGCCAATGGTGCTTGATGCGCTGATCAAAATCAAAAATGAAAAAGATAGCAGCCTTACGTTTCGCCGGTCGTGCCGCGAGGGAATTTGTGGCTCTTGCTCAATGAATATTGATGCCCCCAACACGCTTGCCTGTTTGAAAAGCATCAGCGATGTCAAAGGCGATGTGAAAATCTATCCATTGCCCCATATGCCAGTCGTCAAGGATTTGGTTCCCGATCTCAGCAATGCCTATCGGCAATTAACCTCGATTGAACCGTGGCTGAAAAACGATAGCAAAGTGGCTGATGGCGGTGAGCGCCGGCAATCGCCTGCCGAGCGTGAAAAGCTGGATGGTTTGTGGGAATGTGTTTTGTGCTTTAGCTGTTCGACCGCTTGCCCTAGCTATTGGTGGAATAGTGATGAATATCTTGGTCCGGCTGTTTTGCTGCAGGCCTATCGCTGGATTTCGGATAGCCGTGATGAACAAAAACGCGAACGGCTTGACGCGCTTGATGACAGCTTTTCGTTGTATCGCTGCCATACGATTATGAATTGCGCAAAAACCTGTCCAAAAGGATTGAATCCGGGCAAGGCGATTGCGGGAATTAAAAGCGAGATGGCGCAACGGTAATTTCCGGCGTAGGGTTTGGTCAAAGTCACAAGCTGGTAAATCGTTATGACGAACGGCCAAAATGATCACCGCCTTTATCCAAGCCAGAAACTGGCCGCAAAGATTGCTGCCAAAACCCTGCATCCCGATCCGGCACAGGCAGCCATTGCCCTACGTCTTGACCAGCTGATTGACCGATTGCAGACAGCCACATTGCTGCGCCGTAAATGGCCAATGGTGATTCGCCAGATATTGGGCAAGATATTGGGCAGCCTATTCGACCGGATATTGCTGGCCGAGCAAGCGCCGATCAAAGGGCTGTATATCTATGGCGGGGTTGGCCGCGGCAAAACCATGCTGATGGATATGTTCCATGAATCGGTTGCCGCACAGGGTCTGGATCGGCCAAATCTGCCTGCCATTTGGCGACTTCATTTCCATGATTTTATGGTTCTGGCGCAAGATGTGGTTCACGAGGGGCGAAGCAAGGGCGCAGATGATCCGATTGAAATGGCTGCTGCTGATTTGGCGCGGCGCGGCGCGGTGATTTGTTTCGATGAAATGGAAGTGCGCGATATTGCCGATGCGATGATTTTGGCACGGCTATTTTCGGGCATGATGAAACGCGGCGTCAT
>Ga0206124_10002313_pt1 | contig 14314 bp, 10 predicted proteins | sample Helgoland_Spring_3_FD_148671 | JGI IMG/M metagenome (GOLD analysis project Ga0206124, IMG submission 148671) | Pelagic subsurface seawater microbial communities from Kabeltonne, Helgoland, North Sea - Helgoland_Spring_Bloom_20160321_2 | ecosystem: Environmental > Aquatic > Marine > Epipelagic ... | reverse complement strand
CGAAAGTGACCGTGCCCATGCAGACGCCGTCGATGTTGCCTTCGGTTTCTTCCAAGAAAAAGGAAACCGGGTTGCTCTCCTCCGTACCGTCAACATTGTGCGTGCCTTCCGCGTTTACGAAGGCGACTGTTTGACCCACAGAGATAGTGAATGAGTTTGGTGTGAAAAAATAATCAGTCAAGTAGACCGTGGTGTCTGCCTCACATTGAGAATTAGCTCCCGTGGTGAACACGCTCAGCATTGAGGCCAGAAGGAGTTGGGGGAAGCGGCTTTTTAGAATCTTCATTTCGTTTTTTTTTAATACCAATTGCTTCGGCTTGATGTGACCGTCGAGCACGAATCTTTTGCGTGATACGGTATGAATAACAGCAAAGAGGGTATAAAGTTTATCACAGCCTCGGCTGGTGCGAAGGAGTTTTGCATCACTCCCTCATTTAAGCGCAAAAAAAAAGACCGCTCCTGGAGCGGTCTTTCTTATAAAGGTGATGGATTTATTTCGCCTTTATGAGGCCAAATATGGCGAGTGCAAAAGCAAGAATGTCAGGAGCCGCCATTTCTACGCTAAAGTCCATGACTGAGGCATTTGTGAACACAGTAAAGAATAAAGTGAGCAGAACCCCTGAGCCAATGATGTAGGCGATGAGTGCATTTTTGGCAGTTTCCAAGGCACAGGATCGTATCATGATCAGGGTAAGACCTACCATGAGAAGGGCAGGGGAAAGCCCGTAGTGAAACATGGTCGCCATTTCAAGCAATTCGGGCGTCTCAGTTGCTCGGGTTTCACCCACCATTTGCAAGGCCATCGTTTCGGGTGCAAAAAGCATCATGAGGCCCATCAAAGCGTTGTAAGCTCCGAGGATGGTTAATGTCAGAGAAGTTTTCATTGTGTTAGAGGGGTTAGTTGATTTCCTCGAAAAGTATTGAAGGCTACTCATAAAACAATGGGTATGACTGGCTTTTAGTACCTTCATAGCTGAATAGAATCGAACAAATCAAGCGTCAAATGGGATTCAATATTGTACTTGTAGAGCCAGAGATCCCCAACAATACGGGCAATATTGGGCGGCTGAGCTTAGCTTCCGGTTCGACATTGCATTTGATTGAACCGTTTGGGTTTGAGCTTTCGGATAGCCGCCTCAAACGAGCGGGGTTGGATTATTGGCAGCACCTCGATGTCCGGATATACGAGAGCCTCGAATCTTTCATGTCCGTGCACGAGGACGCTCACTTTGCCTTTCTATCCAGCCACGGGACGAAACCGCATTATGACATCGATTACAAGGACAACATGTTTTTTGTTTTTGGCAAAGAGTCCGTGGGTTTGCCGAAAGATTTGCTGTCTCATAATACTGATCGGTTGTTTCGAATCCCAATTTCGAGCAATCACATTCGGAGTCTGAACATAGCGAATGCCGTGAGCATAATCGTATACGATGGGCTGCGAAGTTTGAGGAAAGTCTAGGAAGCGTTCAGCAATTTTAGGCGACCTTTTATTGTCGGATCCATCGCAGGGTTCGCTGTTCTTTTCCGTCCACGATTCGGATGAGGTATACCCCCCGACTGGAGGTGTGCGGGGCGATGTGGGTGGAAGCTCCGGGCTGAGCACGATGAATGCTTTGTCCGTTGGGGCCAAAAACTTCAATGGTCGAATGTGGGGGTAGACCAGTGATTTGAAAGGCTTCGGTTCCTGGATTGGGGAACACCGTGGTTTTCAATGTTTCCCGACTCACGCCTGCTAAGTCGACGCTGTTGCAACCGTTGACCCATGAGATTCCATCAAGATTCCAGGCAGGGTCCAAGTCAATGCACATGTGATCCAACGCTGTTACTGCGACGTCGACAATGCGCGGTGTATTGCTATAATCAAAGATGATGAGCGATTCGGGCTGCTGCCACTCGGCACCCTGCAAAATTCCATCGAGTTGACTACTGGTATTGTTGCTCACCTCAAGACCGGCACCCTCTGTGAGGGTCCAGTGGGCCTGCAATGCCTCCCAATCGGGGTGATTGGCATCCAATGCGCTGCAATGCCAATTGGATATCGACTCTTCCGGCAAGACACCGTGCCAAAAACGAACCTCGGCAATGGCTCCGGTGTAGCTGTAGGCTCCAAGTATATCGGATCCGAAAAACCAGCCACTGCCCACATCAATGGCTCCAACGTTGGAGATGTCCTCTTCATTTGAGAAGACGCCATCCGTGTACAACCGCATCATGCCATCGCGGTCAAAAGAACAGGAAAGCGTATGCCATTGCCCATCAGAAATACCAGCTGCTCCGTTCGCGTCAGCGCGCTCATTGCCATCGCCAATGTTCACTTTCCAAGCGGGTCCGCCGGGGTACTCAAAAGAGAATACGAAGCCCGGGTTGAGACCTGAATTCCAATCTTTGTTTCCAATGATGGCAACGTCCGGCGTGGCCTCGGTGCGGATGCGCACCTCAAGGGTAAAGTCTTGGTCTGATCCCAGCTGAAGTTCTGTGGCATCGGGGATGTGGACCGCATCGCCATTGCCCCCAAAACGAAGTTCAGCCGCTCCTGGTGCGATGCAATTGACTGCCGGATCCAATACATCCAATGTGTCTTTGACGATTACTTCGTTTTCAACGCTCGCCCCGCTGGCAATGAAAAATATGGTTTCTTCCTCGATGGTGGTTCCGCCGTGGTTCACGCCAATTCCGCCGTGATCGGTGGACAACAAGACCAGCCAGTTTTCTGTCGCATAATTGGGGCGATTGGTCAAAGCCGAGACGACCTGTGCCACGTAATTATCCGTCGTCTCAATGGCTCCGATATACGGAGCAACTTCAGGGCTGAAGCCGTATCCGTGTCCGTTGATGTCCACATCGTCAAAATGGAGAAATAGGGCGTGAGGATTGCCGCTTTGTAAAATGCTCACTGCAGCATTCGCCACGCCGGCGTCCGTATCCACGTTCAATGCGTCATCGACATCGTCTCCAAGGATGTAGTCGTTGATGGGCGCCCAATGGCAAATCGAATGGGTGTTGAGGTTGGGATTTTCGGATTCAAGTCGTTTCATGAAGGAGGGGAACCCGTCAAAATTGCTCCCAGTGAAATTGTTGCTCGTCACTCCATGTGAATCGGACCAAACGCCGCACATCATCGCCGACCAGCCGGGTCCACTGTAGGTAATGTCATTGTTCAAAGCATCGGGGCTAAAGAGTCCATCTGCAATCAAGGCGTCAATGGCGGGAGTGTTTGCTGCTTCTAGGCAATCGGAACGCAATCCATCAATCCCAATGATCAATACGCGAGACTCATTGGTTTGGCCAAAAGCAGGATTCCAATTGAGTCCGGCTGCAGCAGCGAGTGTGAGGAGTAGGGTGTTTTTCATGATGAATCTTTTTACCGCGCAGAAGGCCAATATAGAACAGGAATTTTTCTCTGGAATTGATGACCCAAACGCTAGTGGTCGTGATAAGTTGGGCGTGCAGCGCATCGAAAAATGAGGCAATAAAAAAGGGCAGCATGCGCCGCCCTTTGGTGCGAACGTAATTCGGTCTTATTTCGTAACCGTTGTTGTTGTCGGGCAGTAGATGCCAAAGGTCAGGCTGTTGATCAAACCGTCGATGAAAGTATGCGAGGTTGTAACCGCGTAGTTTTCGCTTCCACCAGACATGGTGTGAGGGTTCGATGTCGCAATTGGAACCAAACCAAGGACGACAAAGTGGTTTTTCTGTTTGATTTGCACACCTGTTTGAGGGCCATTGCCAACCAAATACGAATGTGTGTAGCACGAAGAAAGCATTAAGGCCATTGCGCCCAAAAAGAGAATCTTTTTCATGATGAAATTTATGTTGTTTGCGCAACTTAGGACAATATTTCAAGTTGTTGGTGCACTGTCTGATGAATTTCTTAACAGCCTTATGCAAAGCGCATACTTCGCTGGTTTCGTTCGCTTCAAACTGCATCTGAGACAGGTTGTCCATCGCTGTGCTGTTTGGTCATCACTGCCAAGGAAATTGCGCGAAGAGGTTGGGTTTGATTGAAAATGCCAGTCTTGCGGTTCGGGCAATCAAGCATTCACTTATGAGCACGTTTCGCTGTAGTACGAGAGCAAAAAGAGAAGGTCTGAAACACTCACGAGTCCATCATCATTGAGGTCCGCTGTGCACTCCGTGGTGCACCCAAATTCTGCGAGCAGAAACAAAACATCAGCCACAGTCACGGCCAAGTCGCCGTTGATGTCTCCGGGGCAAGCACAGGGTTCGCACGTTCCGTTGTCGTAGTTGGCATCGGGATTAAAATTGCACGCAGTAGTGGCGGTGCAGCCCGCTTCGCAATCGCCAAGAATGTTGATGTCCAGCCAATCGAGGCGGCCATCAATCCAATCGCGCATGAAATCCAACTCTTCCTCGTAGGTGTCGCCCACGAAAGCGTTGGGCCAAACCCATTGCCCGAGTCGCGGCCAGCGTGCGTGGTCGCGTGCGCTGGCGTCTTCCAGCAATGTGGCTAACGAGTCAATGGTACTGTGGATGCTTTCATTGCTCCAAGCATCCGATCGGTATTCTTCCCAACGGCACCGCGTCAAGTCACGGTAGGTGGGGTCTTCCAACATTCTCTCCCACCAAAAAGGGTTGGTATTGCCACAGTCGGTATTTACTTCAAAACCTTCTGTCATGGCAGCTTCGCAGTAGTTAGCGTTGCCCAGGCTGAGGTTGTAATCCCACCAGGGGCCCATGACAATTTTGCCTCCGTTTGAATCCTTCTGTTTGTAGAAATACGTGCTCAGCCGGTAACCATCGATGTTCTTGGATAACTCATTGATCAAGTACAGATCAATGAAGGAATAAACATCAATGAAGGGCGCATAGCCAAGTTCAGGATCGGTAAAATTGGGTCCAGCAAGGGCATCTTCAAAAGCGGTAATGTGGTCTTCGATGTATGCAATCTGAGGCGCATTGAGTTCATCAATCTCCGGTTTGTGAAACTGAATGTAAAGATTGTCTCCTGCTACCGTGGAGTAGGGGGATTGCCATCCACCACTGAAGTCCCCTGTGAATTTGTCAATCTTCAGGATGTAACCACCCGTGAGTTCATTGCCTTCGATGTCCTCCGGCAAAAGGGTGGCGATGTCCACACGGTTTTCGTCACGCTTGATGTTTTCCATCAGCATATAAACCCCTTGGTAGTCGCCATTGATGAAAAGCTCACAATAGCGACGTCGCGGGGTATAACGGTTCAGTTTTTCGCCCAGTTCAAATACCACAGCATTGCGCATCAATGTCTTGTCCGTGTATGGGCCATGAAGGATCCAATCATTTTCTTCAGGCATGCCGAGCAACGATACGTTGTTGTTTTGCCCCTCTGCGTCTTGGGTTTCCAGCGCATACGACTTCTTCGGAAACATTTGCGATGAAGACCCACGGATTTCGATGGAAATGAGGCCGTCGTAATCGTTCGGGGCATCGCTGATTTGATTGAAGCCAGAGGAGTTATTGATGATGCCCATGTGGGCGACAATGCGCGGGTCATCTAAAATGGGTTCATCTGATGTCAGCACTACGATGGGAAGGTCGGATTCTCCGAAAAAGACGCAGGAGCCATCATCTTCAGTGGCTGCGGGGACGTAATTCAGGGCATCCAAATTTGTGCAACCGGTCACAGCAGCGCAAGAGCCATCGGTGGTACACTGCCCAAAACACGTGCTGACTGAAGTGTCACCGACAATGTTGTCGAGCATGCGGTCGTTGTAATTTTCGGGGTGAGCGCACTCCAAACCTGCGATGTTTTCTTTGCAGCTCCAGTCCAAGCAGTTGCCATTGAGAAAAGTGTAGTATCCCGTGAAACCATTCGGTACAGGAATGGTCACAGTCCAAATTCCGTCTCCATCTGCATCGGTCATGGGATGGTCCCCGGCCACGCCAAAGAAACTTCCTCCTGCAACAAAAACGCCTGTTGGTGATACGGCTTCATTGGCCATATTCAGGTTGAACGTGACGTCATGAATTTCTCCATTCGATGGGTTGTGCCATGGAGGAGCGGATTCTAAGCCCAGCCCAGCCTCATTGGTTCCTACCAATAAGAAGGGACGAGCAGTCAAATCTGATGAGGTTGGATTCACATTGTGCAGTTCGATTGCCAAGGTGTTGTCACCTTCGATCAGTAGATTGGGAAAGTCAAACTCGAATGTTGGGGGAATCCCGCCGGAATACAATACCGCCTCGTGGTCGGTGGTGAGGTTTTGATTCCAAGCGATGAATTCGCCGGGTTGACCTGTATTGCCCCGGGCAATTTCGATTCCGTTCAAATAGGCCACGAAACCGTCGTCATAGTCCATCAAAAAATCCACGTCCAACCACGAATCAAGTTCTTGCACGGAGAAGGTGTGGCGCAGATAAAGCGACGGTGTAGAGGAGACCAGAGTGGCATCATCACCATCGCCGTACCCAAAACCTGAAGGGCCTTCAGGCCAGAGAGAATCGTCAAATTCTTGCTCAATCCAATCTGCCGCGGGCTGTCCTGTGGGAACCAAGTAGTGCCACGACGTGCCATCAAGAACAGCGGATTCCCAATGATGGATGTCATCTTGGGCCTGTGTGGAAAAGGCAAACGCGATTGCAAGCCACAGAATTCCGAGTGGCTTCAATCGAAAACAGAATAGCATCCTCGTCATTCCCTAAAGATAAAATAGGAAAGCATTGTAGTGTTAATTCTTGCGGCTTTTTAGCTGAGTTTCATTGAAACTTGTTTTCTTTGCCGTCCAATGCAAAGCGTCTCCGTGATATCGCGCCTTTTCAGCTCCTTGGGATTGTTCCTGTGGATTGCTGTCATGGGCCTGCAGAGTTTTCACGGTTGGTCACATCATATCGCCCACCATGGTTCTGCCGGTGATCCTAACATACATTGTGATCACCACCATGAGCATGTAAAAATCGTTCTTCCCGATGGCGAGGCCATTGCGTCGGATGAGGCGTGTGAACTTTGCGATTGGGATTGGTTGCCTGCTGGCTCTATTGACGCGAAAGCGTTGCAGAAGTCTGCCAAGCAATGGTGCCAGCTCCTGAAAGACGGTGCGGTGGAACCGGGACACTGTCCCAATCATTGCTATCGAACAGAGAGCCACAGGGGGCCGCCTTCGAACGGGTGAATTGATTTCCTTTTTTACTCATTTCTCTTCCCGTTTTTATGCGTGCAATCCCTCCTGCTCATGCAGCTGGAGTCGGCGCGTGTGGTGTGATTTGGAGAATTCTTTTGGCCTTTTTCTTGGTTCTAAACGGAACACAGATCAAAGCGCAAAAAGACCTCTTTTCCGAACGCAACGGACATATTCTGCGCAGTGAATCTCAGGTTCCTTTGCAGGATGTCTTGGTGGTGGCTTGGCCTTGTGGTCAGACAGCTACCACAGATCGATTTGGCTTTTATCAAATTGAATGTTCCGAGGGCATCGATTCCATCACGTGCGCGGCTTTACATTATGAGACATTAACCATCCTTCCCGGAATTGGTGATCACTTGGACATATGGCTGAAGCCTCTTGAGGTACAGTTGAATCTGGTGGCAATCGAGTCCCTGCGTTCGCCTGAGGCTGAGGCTCAGCGTTTGTCGGGTTTCGATCTGATGCAGGCATTGGATCGGACACCGGGACTTCAAAGCCTTGATTTGGGTAATGCCATGATGCAGCCTGTGGTTCGCGGTCTTGTTGGCTCTCGTGTGGCTTTTCTAGAAGATGGTGTGCCACAGCAGGGAGGCAGATGGGGGGCAGATCATGGTGTTCTTGCGGACCCAGATTTGTATGGTTCAATGGAGTGGATCCCAGGTGGAGGACACCTTTGGATGGGACCAGAGTCGGTGGGTGGAGGATTTCGGCTGACTTCTCCAAAGCCTAGCGAAACCCTTGGAACCGAGACTGCATTCGGTGCATCTTTTCGTTTTGGAGATCAGCGCTTCAAATCGCATGTGCTGCACGCCGTTACAAAAGATAGCAGGTTTTGGTACCTGGGCGTGTCGGGTTCTGCCTTTGGGAATCAAAACATTCCCCAGGCTTCCTTCCGTTACATCGGCCGTTCATATGCCTTGACCGACCAGCTTTTGCCCAATACCTCCGGTCGTTCCATGCACGGCACCGCTGGATTTGAGCGATCCGTTTCTAAGGGAGGGAAAATCGAGGCGTCAATGCGTGTTTCAGACGTTGTACAGGGGCTGTTTCCGGGCATTGTGGGAGTTCCTCGTCAAGGTGACTTGGATGCGCCATCACAGACTTACCGCTCGGGAATTCCTCAGCAACATGCCACCCGCACCCAGCTGACGGGCCAGTGGAAATCTGCCACGAATGTCCTGGGAAAGTCGCAATCTTTGAAGGCATCTGTTGCATGGAACCAGCGGTTGGAGCTGGCTCCTCCTCACGCGCACGGGTGGGGGCCTGAACCAGATTCGAATCTCAGTTTGTCTTTGAAAGAGTGGACTGGATTTTTGGAGTCTACAAGCCGCGGCCCACATGGCACTTGGGGGATGCAATTGGAAGGATTGGCGGTGGCTACTGCTGGGTGGGAATTCTTGTTGCCAAGTCACCGCCGTCTTCGATGGTCAATTTTAGGGGAAAAGAGCATCGGCAGGCATAAACTGGGGATTCGAGCAGACTTGGTCGGTACAGAGCAAGTGGGCCATGAAGAGCCGCTTTATGACACCGTTGGAGCAATCGTCGGTTCAGATCGCCGAGCCTCCGCAATGAGGCGACTCATTCCAGGAGGGATGGCATCGTGGTTGGTGAATTTGGAGCCGGTTATGGCTGCTTGGACAGGAACGGCCTCGGTGACAGCATACACGCGAGCACCAAGCAATTATGAATTGGGTGCTCACGGAGTCCATCATGGTACTTTTCGATTCGAACAGGGCAATGCAGCGTTGCCAGGGGAAAAGTCGATTGAGGCTCGTTTCCAAGCCCGTTCCTTGGCGAGTAAGGCGGGCTGGAGTTGGAACGTCAAGGCTTTTTCAGCGTTGCATCGTGATTTCATCGCTTTAGGACCGAGCGGAACTTTCGCTCCCATCTCACATGCCGGTCAGGTATACACGTTCGAATCAGTGAATGCCTTTCGAACAGGACTGGAAGCTTCAGTAAAAGCAACCAAGGGGGGGTGGTCAGCCTCTGCTGATGGCTCGCTTTTGGGGCAATGGGATGTAGAGACGGGACTTGGTCTTCCGTTCACAACTCCTGCTCAATTGCACACTGTTATCGGTCGGAACCTAAACCAAAACCATCATTTGACAGTTTCATGCCGGGCCATTGCTGATGCCACACTCACGGCAAGAAACGAAGCACCCACGGAAGGAGCTCTTCTTTGGGGATTGGGCTGGAGCTTGGCACGACGTGTCGGCACCTGGTCCATCAATTTACACAATGCATCCAACACTGCATGGCTGGATCACACAAGCGCTTATCGCGCTCTGGGTCTGGTAGCGCAGGGTCGATGGATGCAACTCAGCTTCACCACTTCGGTGAAGCAAAGCAATAAAAACAAATAACAATTTATCGCATGAATTTTTCTATTTCTAACTCCGCCATCACTTTGGCTCTTGGGGCCATCCTACTCTCTTCTTGTGGCAAGACAGATACCGCACTTCCTGCTGTTTGCACAGAGGCTGGAAGTGAAACAAGTGTCCTTGCTGACGAGATCGAAGCCATTGCTGGGACATCAGTGACCATCACAGATGTCTTCTGCGACAATGAAGAACTCAGCGAAGTTCGATGGGACATTCACAATGCTGCTGATCATGAGCATGAGGAAGGTGAATCTGAGGAGGGCTTCGTTTTGCACAGTGGAACAGACTGGGAAGTGCTCGAAACGGCTTCATTGTCTGGAACAAGCACCTCAAGTTCGATCACCTTGGACATTCCACTTACCGCTCGCGGTATCTGGGACGTTGTGGTTTCTTTGGTCGATAAGGCTGGCAATGCTGGGCCGGACGTTGTGACTCAAATGCACATTGAAAATGAGCACCTCCCTGAATTCACACTCAGTGAAGTGGATGGTGTTGATCCAGCGACATGGACGGGAGAGCCTGAATGGAGCGTTGGCGCTTCAATCACATTGTCGGGAATGGTGCAGGATCCTGATGGCGTTGTTGAAGCGTTTATTTCCGTTGTGAGGGAAGAGGATGAAACAGTCGTTTGGGAGCTAAACTTGGTGCCAGATGACGTGACAGAATTGCAATTCATTGTTGATGCTGTGATCCCGGCCGATGCGGCAGCGGGCGAGTATCATCTCGAAATGACTGCGACGGATGCAGCAGGGAATGCCATGGAGACTGGCTTCCATGTTGAAGTTGAGTGATCAATTTTCGCAGCGCTGACTGCAGCGAATTTTATCGAATGCTCCTCTATCCTTTGGGGTGGGGGAGCTTTTTTTTTACATGCGAAACGCTGTATCACCATCAAACGCATTCCCACTTTACTTGTCCATTGGATTAATTAGCAGGAAGTCATGCGCTTTCTCATTTCTCTTGCACTTCTTCTGCTCTCTTTCCGATCGGAACTGATTGTTTAAAAAGATTGGAGTGGAACATCGAGTCGAAGCCCTTGGCCTGATGGCGGAATGCCGGGTTAGCCTCAAAGGGGATTCAACGACTTGAGTCCAACCGCCATTTGAGGCATTTCCTTCGTTAATTTAGCTACATGTTGAAAGTATTGAAAAAGTATGAGTTCCTGTTTTTGATGGGCTTGGCTGTACTCTCTCATGTGCTTGGGTTTTCAGATATGGGCACGCTGTTGTTTCTCATTGCCATCGTTTCGCTGAGCATGAAGGGGTTCATGAATTCGAAAAAAGAGAACAAACCTTGATTCCATTTGTCCCTTTCTCATGGGGCGCAAGCGCGATTTAAAAAATATTCATGGACGACGGCCACCAAGGTTTGAATCGTCAAGTTCAGAAGCGCTGAATGAATGGGGGGAATCGATGGAGCGCATGACGGAGCGCCGGCGGATGCACAATGAGCGGCATCTGCCCAAGCGAAATCCGAAACAATGAAGCGCCTCGGTTGAACATTTTGAACAGTCGATTATGGCAGTAAAAGTTCAAGTTTTGAGTCATTGATTGATCTACTGAAGAAGCAAGGGGTGCCAGCGACAGGCAATGATATCACGCTCGATGTTTCAAGTTTTCCAAAAGGCATGTACCTCCTTCGAGTGGATGCTGTGAGTCGATTGATTCAGCTATTTTAAAACAAGCTGCGCAATCAGTCCTTCACCCGATTGAAGCGTAGCATCCGGAGCATCCATTTGGGAAGGGCTTTTCCTGCCGGGCGCTTCCGTGTATCGAGGTACCAATTCATTTTTTGACTGATGGGAATCTTATGGGTTTCCACGAATTCAATCCATGTATTGTCGGGGTCTTCTACGTAGGTGAATTGCCCACTCGCTTCGCCCATGTCAAAGGAGGAGGCGCTATTGACGGTGAATGGAAACCCTGCCGTTTCCAATTCCTTGCCCAAAGCCTTCATGTTACGAATGTCCCAGCAGATGTGGATGTAACCCAGGTCTCCCCAGTAGCGGTTTTCGAATAAGTTTCGCGGCTTGCGGTCCAGCGCTTCCACAAGCTCAATTTCTCCTCCACCGAGGATCTGACTGAACGGTCCTGCTGTGGGCGCAGAGCGACGCAAAATGACGCGCCGGTAATTCTCGGTGCCACCTGGAATTGGCTTCCATGCTTCGATGCTTCCAGACTCATCTGACGCGACGTGGTCGTACCCAAGGACGTCGCGGTACAGGACGAGGGCCTTCTCGATGCTTGAGACTCCAATCACGGCTCCCCCGACACCTCCCCCATAAGGAGCAGGTCCGAACCATTCGTCACTCTCGACCAGCTCAAAGAGGTATCCGTGCGGGTCCTTCAGGTAGTAGTGCTTTCGACCGTCCTCACGCAAATGCACCGGCCCGAGGGTTTCGATGCCACGGCGCAGGTGTTCTGCGTGCATGAAATCGGCGTCCTTGCACTTGATTTTGCAAATGAAAATGCCGGTATCTCCAAGCTTGCCCTCGAATGCAGCGGGTTGAGGGTCTCGGCTCGTGAACTGCCAAATCTCCATGCCTGCTCCACCGCCCATGTGCAGCGCTAATACGGCGTGCCGCGCGTGTATTTCGTTGCCGGTATACCGCGTCATCAATGCCGCTTCAGCGGCTTCTTCAAACATCCTTACGTCTATGCCAAACGCTTTTCTGTACCAAGTCCAAGCCTTGTGCACATCTGGAACGCCAATTCCGATTTGCTGAATGCCACTGATAAGTTTTTGCATAGAAAAGAATGTGAAGCGCTCTGCAAAGATGCATCGAAAAACAGTGGATTAAAATTATGCATGACGATCGAAGCCCGCTCAGGATGTACCTTCCCGCCTTATTCGCATGCAGCGAAGAATAATGCACCGTTTGAAATGAAGAAATGGATTTTTGGTTTGACCATGGTCGCGATAGTTGCGGTATTGACGGCATTTTTCTATACCCAATTGAATGTGACCGACTACCGTTTTGACGTGAAGTCAGATGCCATAAAGGCGCCGGTGGAGGTCATATTTGATGACATGGCGGTGCCGCACATTTATGCTGAAAATGAGAAGGATGCGATGCATGCATTGGGCTATGTGCATGCTTCGGAGCGTCTTTGGCAGATGGATTTGCTGCGACGGGCAGGTGCGGGTGAGTTGTCTGAATTACTGGGTGCTGAAATGGTCGAAAACGATCAATACTTGCGTTCTCTGGGAATGCGCGAAGCCGCGGTCCGCACAGCCGCGGCGTTCGAGGCGGATGCGCCGGCTGAGATTCAGGCAGCAATGGGTGCTTATTTGTCGGGCATCAATGCGTTTATCGGATTGGACAAACGTCCTTTTGAATACCAGCTCTTGGGAGAGGATCCTCGGCCATTCACGACGCAGGATGTGTATTGCGCAACCGGTTTCATGGCTTATTCTTTTGCGATTCATTTGAAAACCGAACCGATTTTGGACTGGATGAAGCACAACCTCGGCCATGTTTATTGGAATGACCTCGCGATGGGGCAAGACGGTTTCACGCGAATTCCCATGAGTGTTGATTCGACACGGGTACTCCGAGATGCTTCCGGATTGTCATCACGGGCTACGCGATTGGATGAGATTCGACCCGTGCCTCAATGGTTGGGGTCCAACGCTTGGGTGATCAGCGGGGAGCGCACGGCTTCCGGGCACGTGCTCTTTTGCAACGATGCGCATATGGCGTATGCCTCTCCCTCGGTCTGGTACGAAGCGCACATCGTGACACCAGAAGTGGAATATTATGGCAATCACCTTGCTGGATTGCCATTCCCTGCCATTGGGCATACCCGCGAGCATGCTTGGGGCATAACCATGTTTGTCAATGATGACATTGACCTTTACCGAGAAACCATTGATGGTGACCGTTACTTTCACGAAGGAGAATGGTTACCGATCACGTCTACGACAGAAACAATTGCCGTGGCCGGGAGCGAACCGGTGCAGTTTGAACTTCGCAAAACCCATCATGGACCTCTCATCGAAGAGGATGTGGCCATGTGGTGGACGTTTACACAATACCCCGAAAATTTGATGCATGAAGCATTTTATGGCTTCTCACGAGCATCGAATATGACCGAATTCCAACATTCGGCCTCGCTGGTTCATGCTCCGGGACTGAACCTGATGTACGGTGACTCGGCAGGCAATATTGCCTGGTGGGCCAGCGCCAAGCTTCCGATGCGTTCCCCTGATGTGGATACGAAAACATTGATCGATGGCCGCGAGGCTTCAAATGACATCCAGGGTTGGCATGGGTTTGAACAGAACCCGCAATCGGTCAATCCTACCAGTGGTTACGTCTATTCTGCGAACAATGCGCCTGAACCCCGAGACGGAATGCGTTATCCGGGACACTACTATTCTGGAAACACCCGTGCAGCCGGAATTGTCGAAGCACTTTCAACGTCCAAATCGGATTGGACAGTAGCGGATGCGCAGGCGATTCAACTCGACCATCATTCACTTGTTTACTCCAAAAATGCAGCAATGATGGTGGCAATGGCTCAGGAAGCTGGAGAGCAGGTGGAGCGCTTCATGAAGGATTGGAACGGCAGTCACCTTGGGCATCAGATTGCTCCTACACTCTATTACCGCTGGATGTACCGGACCATTGAAGGGGCGATGGCAGATGAGTTCGAGCAACATGCGACCGATGGCACTGCTGATGATAAGTTTGAAGCGTTTCACAGGACCATTGTCAGTGAAAACACCTTTCCGCGGCTGCTTGCAAATGCTGATTCGCCTTGGTGGGATGATGTGCGCACATCCAATATCGAAAGCGCAGCGGAGATTGTC
>Ga0206124_10002312_pt1 | contig 14314 bp, 13 predicted proteins | sample Helgoland_Spring_3_FD_148671 | JGI IMG/M metagenome (GOLD analysis project Ga0206124, IMG submission 148671) | Pelagic subsurface seawater microbial communities from Kabeltonne, Helgoland, North Sea - Helgoland_Spring_Bloom_20160321_2 | ecosystem: Environmental > Aquatic > Marine > Epipelagic ... | reverse complement strand
CCCCATAAGACCCAGTTGTATCGATATAAAGAGTTCCTCCTCCGTCTGTTTGCTTTGTTAGTACTTGATCTCCAATAACCTTACTAATATAGTTATCCGAATTTGGATCTAATGTTAGGTTATTAAATGATTCAAGAACTACTTTATTTTTCTGATTATCATCTCCTCTTCTAACTGAAAGGCTAAATGTTCCTTTTGCATTATTAAGATTTGATACTTCCCATCTTAGGTTATCAGCTGATCCAGATACTAATGATCCGTCAGTGTTGTGGGCTCCTGCATCTCCTGCTCCTGTTGAGTTGTTGTATAAGACTCCTTTTCCAAAAGTTTCTAATGTGAAAGGTACTACTCCTGCATCTGATGCTGTTACTGCTGTTGATGTTGCTCTTGTATAAGCTCCTGAAACTACTCTAGTTACAAGACATGAATTTCCTCCTTGGCTAAAGTAGGACTTAACTGCCATTGAAGTAAAAAATTCATAATTATCTGAACCTGAAGTTAAATTATCTCCAAATTTTCTAACATATTCGTTATATGAAGTAACAGTTGTAGGTACTTCTACCGGTCCTTTTACAGTAGGTCCTATAATTGCTGCTCCTGCTTCTAAAGGTGCTGGGGTGATAAAAGAGATGTCATTTTCTCTCTGAAATACACCTGGTGAGACTATTGATTCTGCCATTTTTGGTAAAGTTTATTTATTGTCTTATATAAATATATGTAAATATTCGAAACCACTTTGTGTGTGTGATACTGATTTACATATATAAATAGAGTAATATTTAGTGAAAATCTATGTTATCGGAGTAAATGTTCCCGATTCGATATCAATGGATCCTTTTCCATATTTCTCTTCAAGAGTTTTAGCAACTTCTACTTCTAACTTAGTAGTTTCATTGTAAAACTCTTCAACAGATGTTTTTCTATTCTTAACTCTTATTTCAAGAAAACCTATTTCTGAGAGTTCATCTTTTACAGCTCTTTTTCTATTTCGTAGGGCTTTTAAATCATTTAACTCCTGTTCTGTTAATTTTATTATGCTCATCTTGTATTACCGTAATGAATAACCGTTATGTCTTTATCTGTTACAAAAGATCTCCATGGATCTATTACTACTGAACCTTCTGGGAAATCATAGTCGTGGTGTTTGCCCATATGTCCTAATAAGTATATAGCTTTTATTGGTTCAACTGGGTCATAAATAACTTTAAATCTATCACCGTATGCGGATTCACAATAATGTCCTACAAGTATAGAAGAAGAGCCGTCCTCGTATTCTACATCTGGTTTATATGCTTTCCCTAGTATTACTAAAGGTAAATCTGTTTTATATGATTCCATTACCATTTTGAGTGCTAAATTTTTAGCTTGTACCTCTCTTGCTTTCATTATTGCATCAAATAAATCATAACCTAGATCTAATTTTTCAGCCATATATCTTAGTGCAATATTATCTCTTGGATGACATCCACCTCCATCCCCCATTCCAGCCTTCATATAGGCTTTACCTAAAATTCTATATGTAGATCTTTCTAAAGCTCCAGTAACTACATCAACGTTCATATTACCTGATTTTTCTGCAACATCTTGAATCATATTTACTAAAGCTACTTTTGTGGATATAAACGTATTGTAAAATATTTTAATACCTTCTGCTTCATCCCAAGTTCCTACTTCGTATCTAGTACCTTCTGTAATAAAAGTTTTATAGAAATCTAAAAGTAATTTAGCATCACCTGTCATTGAACCATCTTCTGTACCGATAATTACCATTTCAGGATTAACCATATCCCATTTTACAGTACCCATTGCAATTAAATAAGGGTTATAAATAAACCTACCATTAGGTATTCTGTGAATAAATTCTCTTCTAATAGTCCCAGGAAGAACAGTTGATATTAGGACTACTAATTGATCTTTATTTACATGTTTATTTACCTCATCTAAAACCTCGTTTACTATTGAGTAATCAAAATCCTTATTCGGTAAATGTGATGTTGGGTATCTTCCATCGTAATCTGGGTGGTGAGGTGTAGGTACAGCAATGAAGATCATTTCTCTATCTTTACATACTGCCTCTATCGAAGGCACCATTTGAAAATTTTCTGGGGATACTTCTGTTACGTCGTAACCTATAACATCATGTTTTTCCGCCATTACTTCTGCGGCGTCTTTTCCGAGTTTTCCAACTCCTATGAAACCTATATTCATATTAACTTACTTTTATTTTTATAAATATTATGAATTTTCTTTAATTAGATTAATAACTTTTTGATATCTTGACCTGTTTATCTCAAAAATTTTTTGTAATTGTAATCTATTTTTAACTAATCTTGGGTATAAATTTTTATACAAATCTACTAAATTAGTATTAGAATATTTTTTTAGGTTACTAATTACCCATTCAATTCTGTCTTCCGGCCAAGGATTTTCATAGCCTGTTCCGAATATATCATCGAAAGTGTCTATACCGTATTCTTTAAGGTAAGAATAAATTTTATAATCTCCAACTATCATAAAAGGTCTAAGTCCTAAAATAGGTTTCCATGTTTTTTCACTAATAAATGTATGAGTGTGGGTAGTAGTTTCTGTAACTACATTAATAAGGGTGCTGTTCCAATTGGTTAAATCTCCAATAGAACTTATATCGTTAGGTATATCTCCAGATTCAAAATTGGTAGCTTTATTCCCATCTGCCGTTTTAATGTCTATATCTAAATCTAATTGAGGTATATTTTTTTCTCTATCGCCACCTAGTGATACTAGACCGTATCTTAATAAATTTTCTTCTTTTAATCTCTCTACTAATTCAACTCTATGGGAATGTCTCTTTCTATTAAGGCACATATAAAGATATTCAGGATTTTTTAATTTAATTTGCTCAATAGGGTAGAGTTCAAAATATTCTTCTACAAAAAACAACCAAAAACTAAAATAACCTATACCGTCACTATTACCTATACGAATTACATTTTCAACATTTTTATTTATATAGTCATTAAAATCTTTTTTATCCGAGTCACAAGAAGTATCCCAGTCCATACCGCTATAAATAAAAGCTCGTGTTGGTTTATGTTTTATACTCTCTATTAAAGTATCATTTATTTTACTCCATATTGAATTTACAAATAAATCTGTAGGAGAGCAAGAAGCGATTAGTTCTTCTAAATACTTAGCTTCTAGATTATTAATAATACTATCCCTCTTTATATAATTTTTATAAAAGTCACTATAGTAGATTAGATTAGTCATTTTTATATTCCATTATTTGTACTACCGTAACCTCCAAGCCAATCAATAATTTTTTTATATTCTTCTAAACCTTTTTTATCTTTAAAAGTAGTAAAATTATGTATTAACTTATCCTGAAATGTCTTACTAGAGTATATGTCGTCTAAAACTCTACTATCTATATTGCAAAATTTTTCTACTTCAGTTAAAGTTTTTTCTATTCTATCACTACAGTTCTGTATTTTATCGTAACTTTCATCAAATAGTTCAGGAAAAGTAGCATACCCGCTATCTCTCAAATATTTTAATATACCTGCACCTCCTACATTAATAAAAGGGTGTAAATTATAGATAGGTTGATATGTTTTTTCACTTAAGAATAAAACACCTTTATTATAAGTATCTACTATAGTCTCAGTTACAAGAGAAGCATAACTGTCTTTATATAGTTTAGTATTATTAAATATCTGGTGATTTCTATCTACTGCCTGTTCACTGGTTATGTCTAAAATGTAAGGTTCATCTTTTATAAATTCTAAAAAGGAACTTAAAAACTTTCTATGTATTTTTCCATTATTATATTTAGAAAAAGCATAGGTTAAATGTTCATTATAGTCCCACTTAGTATGATTTAACCAAGAGAAGTAAAATTTATCTAAAAGCTGTTTGTTATGAAAAGCGGCGGCAAGGTAAATTCTATGAGGACGGGCTACTCCGTTTTTACATAAGAATTTCTTTTTTCTATTTAAATTTACTTCTAAAGAAGGTGAAAAGTTTATTCTTTTTAAATCTACAAAAGCTACTCCTTCAAAAAGATTTATTCCTAAAACATTATTATCGGGAATATTAAGTTTTATAGGAGTTAGTTCTAGAGTTCTTTTTACGTTTATATCCCCAAATAAAAAGAATATTTTGTCTCCGTTAATTTTATACTTACTAACTAAAGAATTAATATAAATTATAATCAAATGACTTTTAAAATTTAAATCAAATCCTTCCCATACAAAGTTTATTAACAGTTTTAATCCGTCTTGAGGATCCTGTAAGCGGGTGAGAGCTTGTGGACTAATAAATTCGATAAATCCTGGACCGGTTCCGCCGAAAGCTATTTCTGCAGCTGATGGAGATACAGGGTAATAACTTTCTGTATTTTTATCTAAAGATTCTAAAGCCTGTGTTGTAAACCTATCAGAAAAATTAGTAACTACACCTCCTAAAGTATCAGTCTTAAACACACCTTTACTTGTAATGGCATTAGCAGTCCCTACTTTATCGTAAATAAGTCTAATCATTTAAATAATTCTTGTATTACTTTGTTGAGTAAATTCCGAAATTTCATATCCAAATACATCTATGAATTTTTCTTTTCTAATTTTATCTAGCTTATCTGTAATATCCTTGCATTCAGACATTATTTCACGGTTAAATCTTTACTAATACTTCTTTTATAAACTGTGTTCAATTTACTTAGAATAATTTTTCTGAAACGATCACTAATAGCCGTTTTCTTTAGTTCAAGGTCAAACCCTTCTAATCTTTCTCTGAATTTTTCTTTAAAATGGTCAGGTAAAAACGCTGAGTCGTAATGAGTGGGGTAATCTATTGGACTAAAAAATAATGTTCTTGTTTCTTTGTCTAGTTCTGTATCTATAAAATCTCTTTTAATAAAGTCTAATACCATATCAAATAAATGTAAATAGTTTAAAGCTCCGTATGTAATAGCATACGCATAGTCAGTATGTTTTATACCTGAATTTTTATAATCAATGACATTTTGGTTAAAAATTTTATCATCGTATCCTTTTCTCACATATTCTCCAATCTTACCTACTCCATCAATACTGATATACAGTTCTAAATTAGGAAATTGTTTCCAATAGTCAAAAATATGCTTACCTTTAAAAGTAAGTTTAGAAAAATTTGTAGAGTACCTTATATTTACATCGGTCCTTCCTAACTCTATAAGTCTATCCAGAATTTGATAATGTTCTGGCATAATTAAAGGCTCTCCTCCTGCAAAGTATATTTCATCAACACATTGATAATGTGGTTCTAACATATCCATAAAAGATGCCTTATCGTTTATATTTATCAAAGCTCTTTCTGGTGTCTGTCCTAACGCTACAGCGTCAGAGTACCATGATGAGCTCAAACCAAAACCGCAACTTCTACATTTAAAGTTACAAAAGTTAGATATACGAATGTCCCATAAATGTAAATTCATTATACTTAAGTTACCATCAGCATCTGTATTATCAACATAATGAATTTTGTCCCAATGTTCTTTATTTATTCTATTTCTATATGACCCGTCCCCAGTTTCTTCTAAATGATAACATCTCCTACAAGAATTTATCTTTTCTCCTTTTAACATACCTACTCTAGTCTTTTTCATAACTTCGTTATTCCAAAGTTTATCTAAAGACTCATTGTTTATATTACCAATAGATTCACCTGAGTTCCAAACACAACAAGGGTATGTTTTACCGTCTGGCCAGGTATGTATTGATAACCAGGGTGCCAAACAAAAAGTTTTAGACTCTTTTAATTTATTTTTATCTAATTCCATGTAAACTATGTACTATTCTATTATCGTTATATGAATCTAGTAACTTAATTTCTTTTACTAGTTTTTTATAGTTGGGATGTGATTTATTCCATACAGCTTTTTTTGTAAATTCCTCCTCTGATAATACACCCCAATTTAGTATCTTATAATATTGTATTGTAATATTTTTTTGATTTATAAATATATCTTTCATTAGTTTATAAAAAGGAACTATTTCTTTATAGTTATCATCTTGAATAACAAAGGACAGAATTATGCTGTGTACCTGTGTTAATGTGTCTATAAATTTAAGATTTTTTATTAAGAGATCCCACTTACCTCCTTTTCTAACTTTATGATAAGTATCAGCATTTGCTGCATCTATTGATATTTCTGCTGATTTTATATAAGGCTGTGCTAATTTTATTTTATTCCAATTAAGTTCGTTCCATAACATACCGTTTGTATGTATGTGTATATTCTCCATCTTAGGATATTTTTTATTATCAAAATTAACTAACCATTCAAATAAAGCTTCACTATAAAATGGATCACCATAACCTGACATTGATATAAATTCTAATGAATTACCGTATGATTTTTCGACATCTGCTAAAATATGTCTAGATTTGTTAGTAATATAATCTTCGTTTCTTATAAAATTAGTTCTACATGATGGACATGCTAAATTACATGCACTATCAAAAACAACCTTCATAGAATTAGGTAACTTTTGCTTAGTTAATTCTTCTACTAATTCATTAGTCTTTAATTTTACTGGTCCAGATGGTCTATCATTATGCACTACATCATTTAAATGAGGACATTTATCTGTAGAGCAGTACTTAAAAGTGCCATCCAACATAGATTGTCTTGCAGATATAGCTTTTTCACTATTCCAGTTATCATTTAAATCACCTTTAGTCTTTATATCTAATGACATCCATTCATTACAGCACATATGCTGTTTATCTACAGTTATTTCTGTATAAATAAATGGGTTTGTGCATATGTAGTTTTTTAAATCCATTAAATACTGTCAATATCTAGATAGTACTTTTTTAAAAGTTCTAAACTGTTATCATTCCTATACTGATCTAAAAGTAAAAGTCTGTTAATAGTTTTTTTAAACATTTTATCATCTATACTTTTACTGTTCATAAATTTTATTAACGCCTCTATATCTTTTTTATTATTTTGCCAATCGTAGGTAGAAAGTTTTTCGGTAATTTCTTTTTTAACCCCTGATGGTATATTCCATAAACTCATGAAATTAGGTGAATGAACTAGATTATACCATATTTTAAATTCAGGGGTATTTTCTCTAACCCATGTAGTCATTTCCGGTAAAGTTATTGCATTAATCCAAGATAGGGTGAATGTATAATTAAAATATAAATTTTTAAATTTTGAATCTTTATAAAAAAGGTAAAAACTATTAAGATTTTTTTGCACTTCTTTCCAGTTTCCATTTTTTCTAAGGTATTCAAACATATCTCCGGTACCGTCAATGCTTAGTGCTATGCCGACATTTTTAAAATTTTCTGCTAGCTTGTAGAGTAATTTTTCTTTAAAAAAAGTACCGTTAGTAGACATATTTAGGTCTATTTCTTTAGAATAACCTTTTTCTATTAACCTATCCCACACTTTTTCCCAAACGTTAGTATAAAATGGTTCTCCTCCTACTACCTCCATTCTTTTTACATTAGCACCCCAAGTGTCTATATCTTTTAAAAATACGCTCTCTTGATTTCCGGATTGGCCATGAGGCATTTCATAAACCCTTTGATTAACTTCATTTCTATCCTCTTCAGTCATCTTATTGACTTCTGTTAACCAACTAGTACTATGGGAAGAACCGCAAGATCTACATTTTAAGTTACACGCATTAGTTAAGATTAGTTGGTAGTCTAAGGGATATTCCGGTAAGTTATCATAATCTAAGATATTTTTATGAATGTCTATATACTTTAATCTTTTACTTGTATATCCGTTTTCTTCGTCAGTCCAGCAAGTAGAACACCCAGAAGGTTTTTCTCCCCTTTTAAATTCTTCTCGAAGTTTTTTCATGTATTTTCCATGAAAAATATCTTTTACAGGAGTATTTTGTATATAAAGAATGTTATCATCTTCATCTTTTATATGCTCTTTATATATACAGCAAGGTCTTACTGACCCGTCAGGATCATTAGAAAAACCAACCCACGGTAAAGGACATGCATATTTCATATTAAAAATATTGTTTCCATTCTGGTAAATAATCTCCTATCTTTACATTACGGTGTTTATCTAAAATATTAATAAATCTGTAAAATCTTGCACTATCTTGATTTACTAATGGTCTATTTAATTCTCCTTTTAATGTATTAACTTCTTTTTCTGTAAGAAATTTTATATTGTTTAAGATTTCTTCCTTCATATCATCAGGTATTAGGTTTACCTGTAAATGATTGGGATAGTGAACATAGTTATGAGCTACATGTAGTCCATTGTCTAAAGCAAATTTTTTAAAATTATCCATATTGAATACATTTAAAGCACTAACTGTTTGACAAACCTCTAAGTTGAAAACATCTCTATACTTCAATATTTTTTTAAAAGATTTCATAATTTGATTCCAGTCTGATGGAAATCTTACATAGTGATTTCTGTCTTCTAGATCATCTATAGATAAATGTATTTTAATATTTCTGAAATTTTTCCATATTTCTATAAACTTATCGGGAAACTGGGTACAGTTGAGACTGTAATGTAAGTCAATATTGTTACTAGTTCCGTCTTTTATAAATTTTTCAAGAAAATACCCATGTTCTTTTATCATAGTGGGCTCACCTCCGTTAATCCAGACTTCTTGTAAATCTTTACATCTAGTATATAATTCATCATAAAAATTTAAATCTCTATACCATTCAGTTTTAACATCTATTCTATAATAAAGATTTTTAAATTCAGTATTAGCAAAAGCATGTATATCTTGATGCCATCTGTTAGATGAAAAAGGATTACAAGTGGTACACTTTAAATTACATACAGTTCCTAATCTTAACTCTACATAATTATATTTTATTTCTTTTAAACTTCCATCTGGGTTAGTGTTTTTAAAACAGTCATCAATATACTTTTCAAATCTTTTTGTATCCCTAATTCTTTTCGATTCAACACCATCCTTTTCCGTTAGATAGCAGTTTTTACATACTTCTGGGTATTCCCCGTCAAGCATCTGTTTACGTACATGTTTAAAACGTTCTGAATTGGCAATATCTTCTAAACTATCATTAGATAAAAGTAAACCTGTGTTATCTGTTCCTTTTTTAACTGCAATTGATGCACCATTTTTCATTTCAGTCACACAACAGGGCGTTACTGTACCGATTGGATGAGTTGCTAGATGTATCCAGGGTAGTACACAAAAAGACTTAGATGTTTTTAATTGTTGTTCCACCAGTCGTAAACTTTTTTATTATGTTTTAAAAATATTCTATTTAATATTTCTTCATTATTGCGCCACTTATCTATTCTTTTTAAATTAGATTTACCTTTCTTTAAACCTTCTTTCCAGTCCTTATATTTTTCAGAAAATACTTCCCTGTTTTTTAAATCTTCTAAACAAGTAATCCAGTATTGATATTTAGGTTTTTGTTCTACGGTAGGTTTAATGTAATCGATTATATTATCTATTACTTCATTGTATAAATTTCTAGGTAAAACTTGAGGACACATAACTATACTGCTATCAAAAGCAAAAGTTGTTTTAATTAAAGTATCTACACCTAACTCTACAGATAAATCAAAAAGATCTTTTAAACTAAATAGACCAGGTGTAGTAATAGTAAGATCAAAAGCTATACCGTAATCCCCGTACTGTTCCTTTAGAAACATAAAGTCTTTAAAATTACTTATCCACTGATCCCACTTAATACCATGTCTTACATATTCTACTATATCACCTGTTCCGTCTATAGAAGCACATACTTGTACCATTTTAAAATGAGGTAACATGTTTCTCAAGTCCCAATGTTTATATGTAGTCCGAGAAAAATTAGTATTATATCTTATCCATACATTTTTAGCAAGATCATGGTCTATAAGGTATTGCATTATTTCCCAATGTATCTCCCACATCAGAGGTTCTCCTCCTACCCAGTATATTTCTTCTATTGTGCCGTTTTTTACTGCTTCCCATAATTCTTTTTCAGCAACATCTCTTTGAAACGTTTCAATAGCCGGTTTATTTTCTTTTTTAGCCCAATAATCTTTATTTCCTTCTTGATCATAATCTCCCATCGCTCTTCTTTCTGCTTCCCACGATGATGATAATTGATCACCACACATTCTACATTTAAAGTTACAAAGATTTTTTATTCTATAATCAAATGATGGGGGTTTCATATCAGTATGACCATCATCTCTAGTCTTCTCAAACGCTTCATCTATTTTGTTTGGAAATAGTGTCTTATTGAAATAATCTCTATAGATAGAGACGTTAAGTAACTGGTCGTTACATACTTGACATTGTGGTATTTCTTTGCCTGCCATAAGATCTCTTCGAATTCCTTTCATATATTCAGAGTTCCAATGATCTTTTAAGTTACCTGGGTTATAAGAAGAGTCCTTATCGGCTTTATCTGCATCTAGATATTGGGTAGCCCATTCTGCTTTTTCTCTAGAGGCACAGCACATCCTTCTCTCACTTTGAGGTGAAAGGTAAGTATGAGACCAAGGTGCCATACAAAACGTTTTATTCCCATCTGAGGGTTTTATTTTCATATAGTCTTTTTAACTTGACTACCAACATATGTTTTGTCTTGATCTTGATTTAATTGCTTAACAAGATCTATCATATCATCCTGCTGTTCATCATCTGGTTCTATATAATCTTGTGCTCCTGGGTTAGCCCATTGAGGGTTGAGTACCCATCCTTCTTTTTCAGCTTGTTCTAAGACTCCTTTTACATACTTATTAGACTTAGCATCGTCTCCATTTATAACACCTGTTAGTTGTTTAATTTCTGTCTCTGGTATACCTTTAAACCAGTTGGTTAACATAGGGAATGCTGCGTGAAAATCTTTACCTCTTCTTTTGTCGTATTGCGAATAAAAAGATCTAAAGTCTCTAACTCTAGTTTCTAAAGAAGATGTAAATTCATGTCCTGTTTCTACAGATTTAGTATATTCTATTAATCTTAATAAACCGTCCCTTTCGATATCCATAAACCCGTTTTTACCGTCATTCCAATTTTTATCTAACCAATCTTGCATTACTTGAACTCTTTCTAATCTTATGTGACTAGGTAGTGTAACTATAGATTGAAAGGAAGGAAAACGTAAAATATTAAAAGACATAACAGCTGCACTATGACCAAATTTAGCTTTTAATTTTAACATCTCATCCATAAATTCAGTTATAGAGAATAAACATAAACTATTAATGGTCATCATAACATTAACAGATTTCATATTACCTTCTTCATTTACCCTATACATATTCTTCAACCATAGGTCCCAATCTAATCCAAACCTAATATATTCAGCTTGTAATCCGGTAGCTTCGTTAGATGTATAAATTGAAAAATCTTTAAAACTATGTGATGATTCAATAAGAGCATCTAATAATTCTTTCTTTTGACCTAGATTTGAGTTTACTGCAAAAGGCACTTTACAGTCTGGGTTCTTTTTCCACCAATCCATTAGTTTCCAAAAATCTGGAGACATAGAAGGTTCACCCCCTGTTACTCTTAATTCCCTTAGACTAAATTGTAATTCAGCTTCCCACCATTTCCAAAATGCTTCTATATATGGGTTACCTTCATTCTTTCTTCCGTAAGGCATAGCATGTGCACCATCATGTTGAAAGGCTGATGCTCCATCGGATACTAAATTTTGGTAAGGTCCGTTTACTTTTATATCTTTTTGCCATGTAGTTGAAAAAGAGGAGTTACAATATGAACAGGCAAAGTTACAATTAGGATCAAATGCTATCTCTAACGTTTTAAGATCCACATCCTCAGTATAACCCATTGTCTCTTTTGCATCTTTAAGTTCTTCATCTGTATATATAACGGACTTATAAACTCTATCAGAGACTTTATCTTTTCCTAAATCCTCTATCTTCCAGCAGTATTCACATTCTTTAGGTCTAATACCTTCCATCATCTGCTTACGAACTGCTTTCTTATATTTAGTGTTGTGGAGTGCTTTGTAGCTAAACTTTAATTCATCTAAAGGTATCTTATGTGCAGGAGGGTGATGACAAGAGGTTGTCTGACCATTACCTAACCATATTGTAGCATTATACCATTTTGCTCCACAAAATGATGGAGATAAACTATCTATTGCTCTATCTCTATACTCTTGAAATGATTCGTTTGGTTTTTTACTAAAAACTCCCATTATACCTTATGTATTAAATTACAATTTTCTGTTAAGTCAAAAGACTTTTCATATATAAACTTCTCAAACAAATGATGTGATATAAGATTATTATCATGATACATTTTAAATTCATGTAAATCTAAATCACAGTAGTGATGATTTTCGTTATGCCATGGAAAATTTCCTGCTCCAAATAATAACTGCGGATCATCAACTTGACTAAAATTTTTTGCTCTTATAACTTCTTTCCCGTCTATATGAGCAGTAAAATTACCGTTTACTTTATTTTCAACAGTAACCTTATGTTTCTTATTAATAAATATCGTGTCCTTTATTTCACTCCACGCCATACCCTCCTCTGTGTGAATGTCAATATTACTCATATGTTCATTATAGTAATTTAAAGAAGTGTATATAGGTAATATTGAAAAAATAGTACTTTTATCCTCATACGTTTTACGAATAGTAAAGTCTAACTCAAATTTAAAGTTATATTTACCACCGATTGCTTTATTCCCCGGAAAATCAAAAAAAGATGGACTAACTCTAGTAGGCCAAAATACCCACGGTTCTTTATTTCTTATACTTAACATACATATCTTTTAACTCTGGGAATACTTCTAAAAAATTAGTATTTCTCCTTCTATCGTATTCGGTAACAAATTTAACAAAATCTTTTCTATATTTTTCTACATCAAAATCGCTTTCACCTACAGCATAATCATAAGTTCTCTTTATTTTTTGTATCTGAATGTCTGAAAATCCATGAGTGGTCATAGGTGTATCTTTCATTCCGTAGTATAGTGCTTTTTTAGCTGCTTCAAGAATAAGTTCTTTATGTTCTGGTTCTAATATCTTTACGGATAAGTGTGTAGGCCATCTAAGATATGAGGTATCTAACTGTAGACTCTCAACCCAATACCTTTGATCATTGTGGTATTTCTTTTTAAATTCATATACCTTATCTATTAAGTCCGAATAGGTAAAGACTGAGAGTGCATTAAATGCAGCCATTATATTTACTGTAACTTTTGGAAGTCTTTTTAAGATTTTTTCTATATTAAACCAAAATTTATCGTAATCTAATCCAAATCTACTGTATTCAGCTTGTCTACCAGTAGCTTCACATGAGGTAAAAATAATAAATTCTCTAACCTTATTATTTTGAGTTAAGTCCTCTACTATATCTAGTAGTTTATCAATTAATTTATCTGGTACTCCTAGGTTAGTGTTTATAGACAGAGATAAGTTAGGATTGATATCAGGATTATCTCTAATATACTCTAATACTTTCCATACATCTTTAGACATTAAAGGCTCTCCTCCGGTCATTCTAAAGGTATGAAGGTCTGGGTATAGGTCAGGCCACCATTTCCAAAATGCTTCTACATATGGATTGTCTTCCGACTGCTTGTAAGGCATCTGATCTCTTGCTTTAATTTCGTCTATAGAATTAAAACTATGTTCGGTAGGGTAACCTCCATGCTTTTCTATTTCTTCTACCCATTTAGAGGAATATTGAGGACCACAGTAAGCACAAGCAAAGTTACATGCATTAGAAAATGAAACTTCAACGTATCTTGGGTTATAATTTTCATTCCAGTTAGAGGATTTAATTTTTTCAAATTGATCCCATGCCCAAGGTTCAGCTGATTTTAAAGTCCTATCAGAGAATGAATTAGAGTTATCTTCAACGTTCCAACAGAAATCACATTCTTTTGGTCTTTTGCCATTAAGCATTTCTCTCCTCTTCTTCTTTTTAAACCTAGTATTATGTAGTGCAGAAGGATTATTTTTTAGCTCTCTTAATGGTATTTTATGAGGAGATGGGTGGTGACATGAATGAGTTAAACCTTTGTCTAAATGTATAGTAACCTGACTCCATTTAGCTAAACAAAAACCACATCCTACTCCATCTAATTTACTTTTTACATTATTATAGTCCATTATAGTTTTACATCTAACATCTTAGCCCAAGGTGTTAGTTTGGTTTCTTTTACTAATTCGTATTTTAATTGTTTTATTCCATCGCCTTTGTAATCCCAGCTTCCTTTTTGCATTTCTAATACATATCTTCTTTCATTTCTAGCAGTAGTTTCTCCTTTTACAAACTTACCATCTACTATTCCTTCATCAGGATGAGGTAAGCATCTCATTCTACCTTCTA
>Ga0206124_10002308_pt1 | contig 14322 bp, 10 predicted proteins | sample Helgoland_Spring_3_FD_148671 | JGI IMG/M metagenome (GOLD analysis project Ga0206124, IMG submission 148671) | Pelagic subsurface seawater microbial communities from Kabeltonne, Helgoland, North Sea - Helgoland_Spring_Bloom_20160321_2 | ecosystem: Environmental > Aquatic > Marine > Epipelagic ... | reverse complement strand
TTTGATTATTTTTTTAAAAAGTTTTTTTATCATTATTTCCTTGAGAACTCTACACCAATACAAGCATTCCTGTTTGCATTAGCGAGCGCAAAACTACAACACCTTTCTTGTTTAACAATGACTTTTTGCGCCTTTTTTTGAAGTATTTTTTTATACCATGGTTTACAGGGAGTTACAATATGTGTTTTTAGTGTTGAGTGCTTAGTGTTGAGTGAGGAGTCAATAGAAAAGGAACGCTAACGATGACGCTGACGCTGATACTGACAAAGACTTGGAACCAAAAACCAGAAACCAAAAACCAGAAACCAAAAACCAGAAACCAAAATCCAGAAACCAGAAACCAGAAACCAGAAACCAGAAACCAGAAACCAGCAACCAAAAACCAAAAACCAGAAACCAAAAACCAGCAACCAAAAACCAAAAACCAGAAACCAGAAACCAGAAACCAGAAACTCCTATTTTCAAATACCAAATGAAATTAATCGTATCTTTGAAAGAAAAGAAATGTTTTTACTTCTTTTGTATTTGTTTCTGGCCTTGAGCATCTCTTTTATTTGTTCTATCCTGGAAGCCGTACTCTTATCAACTCCTCCCTCCTATCTCATCGTAAAGGAAAAGGAGGGTGAAAAATGGGCTGAAAAATTCTTAACCTACAAAAACGATATTGACAAACCACTGTCGGCCATTCTATCTCTTAATACCGTTGCACATACTATCGGTGCTGCTGGAGTTGGAGCACAGGCGGTGCTCGTCTTTGGAAAAGCATCGTTTGGGATCGTATCTGCTGTTTTGACTTTATTAATCTTGGTTATCACGGAAATCATCCCAAAAACACTTGGAGCAAAATATTGGCGTTCATTTGCAAAACTAGCCTCACATACCATGAGCAGCATGATCTTCCTCACCTACCCTTTGGTGCTAATGTCTTCAAAAATAACAGGGTTGATTACTTCAGACAAAGAAGAACAATCTACCAGTAGGGAAGAAATATCCGCCATTGCACATATCGGCGCGGAGGAAGGTTTGTTTTCCGACAAGGAACATAGAATCATTCAAAACGTATTGAGACTAAAAAATGTAAAGGCAAAAACCATCATGACCCCTAGACCTGTTGTCTCTACAGCCGATGAAACTACTTTTTTATCCGAATTTTTAAAAAACAAAAACTATTTGAAATTTTCTCGAATTCCGGTTTACTCAAAAAAGGAAGAAAATATTTCGGGCTATGTATTGCGTCAAGAGGTATTTGAAAAGCTCGCGGAAGACAGACACACGTTAAGACTTCTAGACATCAAAAGAAAAATTGTTGTCATACCAAATAGTATTGAGCTCTTTACCTGCTGGGAAAAACTACTCACCGAAAAAGAACATATTGCGGTTATTGTAGATGAGTACGGAGGTCTGGATGGTATTGTCACCCTCGAAGATGTTATTGAAACTTTGCTCGGACTTGAAATTACAGACGAAAAAGACACCGTGATTGACATGCAAAAGCTCGCAAGAGACCGCTGGCAGAAAAAACAATCAAAATACAATATAGGAAACGAGTAAATCAATACCTATAGCAAAAAATAAAATCATCCCCCAATGCAATGAAATATAAAAAAATAAAAAAACCGCTTCTAATTGCTTTGGCAAGCATTCTGTTGCTAGCTATTTTCACGTATTTAGACATTCAAAACAAACTCGAAACCTCTGAAGTCAAATGTTTTACTGAATTGGCAAAAAAAATGGAGGACGGCAGGTCGCCGCAGCAAATATTCGATACGGATTTAGAAAGCTTACAAATCTTGGTTGAACAAAGTCTTGTGGCACGATCGGAGATGTTAAAGGTAGCTGGAAATCTAAAAGAAAGAGCCGATGCTCCCCTGAGCAGCAGAGATTTGCAGATTTTAAAGCAAGGCACCGAAGATTACTTGCTATTGAGAGAAAAACTATATGAAGTTGCCCATTCCTACGAATGTTCTATAGAAATTGAAGAAGGCGTAATGCTCAAACACAGTGTGAGTCCACTTCTGAGGTTAAAAGGCGCCATGCTTTCTTTAAGCGCCGCACTCACCTTATACGACAACTACTTGTTGGGAACGCTCATTTTCGAACAAGATGGACGTTTGAGAAAGGTAATCAATGATCCTGACATGGGCTTCGGGATCATCGCAAACAAACTTTTGGAAATGACTTTAACTGCCAATTCAATAGAAACGAGGCATCGCATACGAAAGGTAATCGATTTTTATGAAGACTAAAAACCCTACATTTCAAACACAGAGCAAGACGAAGCCTATAACTACTTGCAATTACTCATTGAGTCGAGTCCCTCTTATAATTATGTGAAAAAAGTAAGAATCAACGAGATTGCAGCAAACAAACTCACTGCTTTTGGCAGAGTCACCAGCGATGCAATTTTAAAGAGTAAGGATGCTGGGTTTGACTTATTAAGTGGCCTGTTTGGCAATACACTTGGTTTGTACGAAAGCAGAAAAGGAAAACTTTACGGTGACAAAAATGCATTAGAAGCCATAAAGAAAGAGCTACAGCCTTTAGACATTCTGCTAGAAAAAACACCGTTTCGTTTGACAGACAAACTCATTCCTGGACACTTTGGGCATGTTGCGATATGGACAGGTACGAAGGCGGAGCTCATTTCCTTGGACCTCTGGGAAGATTCACATATACTGCCGTATGCAACTAACTTGAGTAACCCAGAAAAACTGAATTCAAAAGACGAACATCAAGTTATTGAAGCGCTGCGGTCTGGTGTACAATTGAGTACTTTAGAACATTTTATGAACATCGACGACTTTGCTATTCTAAGACCCGTCTTCGATACTAAAAACAAAGAGTCTTTTACTAAAGAAGCGTTGTTGATGGCTTTCCGTCAGATTGGGAAAAAGTATGATTTTAATTTTGATGTAAACACAACCGACAAAATTGTCTGCTCTGAATTGGCTTATATTTCTTTTCCATCCATGGAATGGCCAACAAACAAAACCTTAGGCAAACACAATATAAGCCCAGACAATGTCGCCAAACTCGCTTGGAACAATCTTCCTTTGGAATTGGTACTTTTTTATCACGATGGAAAGTTGGTTCCAGAAGACCAAAAAGTGGATAAAATGATTGCATTAATGCAGCAATAATTACAGTTCTAAAAAGCACAACATGCATCCATTTGACCTATATCAAATTACAAAAGACAGAAAAAGGGTAATTTCTGACTTACTGATGATAGAAAATGATACTGATTTTATCTGTATAATTGCAAAATTTGTGCTTTAATCGCAACACTCACTCAAGTTTATAATATATGACACAGACAATGCAACAATTCAAATCGATCCCAATCTCAAGTGTTTTAACAGTTCTATTTATGCTGCTCACCTCTTTTTTAGGGTCAGCACAGCAAGAGAAGGAATTTTCTTTGAATGGTAACTGGGAGATTATTTTTGATGATCTTGACGAAGCCGTCTTAAAAAAATGGGTTTTCGACGAACAGTTCGAGGCACATCCGAATATTGAAAAAATCACGGTACCAAGTTGCTGGGAAGAATTCAAAGAAAACTATGAAGGAGTTGCGGTCTATCGAAAAAAGTTTACCATTCCTGAAAACTGGGAAGACCACATCATCGAATTGAATTTTGATGCGGTAAATTACAAATCTGAAATCTGGTTGAATGATGAAGTGGTAGGCTTCCACGAAGGAGGGTATACTCCCTTTTCATTTCGCGTAGACAAGCTCGCCAAAACGGGAGAAGAAAACACCTTGATTATCCGAGTTGTGAGCCCCATCATACTTACAGATAAATACATTGATGGTATGGGACGGCAAGAAGTTCCAATGTGGAGAGGTGCTATAACGGGTGGAATCTGGCAAAACGTATCCATTAACGCAAAAGGGAGTGTTGGATTAAAAGATGTATTTATTGAACCTAAAATAGCTTCAAATACAGCTAGCTTCAATATTGAATTGGAAAACACCGAAACCAAAATAGAAACAGCTAGTTTAGAAATAAGCATTCTTTCAAAGGAAGGCAAAGAGGTGGTTAAAAAAACTAAAAACATAGAAGTTTTCCCAGGAAAAAACAAGTTGACTTGGGACTTAGCGATAGAAAATGCAACTTTATGGTCTATTGACAACCCCTATCTTTATAAGGCCAATGTACGTGTAAAACTTCATGGAAAGCGATCTGATGACTGGTCGCACCGCTTTGGAATGCGAGAATTTTCGGTAACGGACAACCAATTCAGCTTAAACGGAAAACCTCTGTATTTAAAAGCAGCTTTCTTCGAAGGCTTGTACCCTGTTAAACTCGCTTATCCAGACAGTAGAGAAATGGCTATCAAGGAAATCAAACTGGCCAAAGAAGCTGGTTTCAATATGATCCGTCCTTGGAGAAAACCTGCACCACCTATGTGGTTAGATTTGTGCGATGAAATGGGGGTTCTCACTGTTGGTAGTTTGGTTGTTGAATGTATGTTCCGCCCAATTTCCACTCCGCGTCTTTCACACGTTGTCGAAAATGAACTGACGAAAACGATTCTAAAAAACAGAAACCGTACCTGTATTGTACAATGGGAATTGTTTAATGAAATCAACCGACCCATATTGGCACAAATGCTAAACTCAATGTCTGTCTTAGCTCGTGAATTAGACCCTACACGTATGATTTTAGACGAATCTGGAGGTTGGGGAGAAGGCGCTAATATCTATTTACCCTATGAACGAACACCTACTAAATTCAACGACATACATCATTATAGTGGTTCACAGGTAAACGAAAAAGAATTCAATGGTTATTTAGCAACTGCTAAAACGAAGGAAGAATTAAAAACATTCAATTTAAAAGGCACCAAAGGATATGGTAGAAATGTAGTTCCGGGAATCATGACCTATATTTCGGAATTGGGCTATGGAAGTAATCCCGACCTGGTAAGCAACAACAAAGATTTTAAAGAAAAAGGAAATCCAATCGTCGCGCCAAACAAATACCACAAAGAATTGGACGAAGGAACAAGAGCAGCACTTAAACAAGTTGGTTTTGACAAAATATACCCTGACGTTCAACAGTTCTATCTAGAGCAACAAAAAATGCACGGTATTGCCAACAAACGCATGATTGAAGCATCGCGTTTAAATCCCACGATAAAAGGATACTGTATACATGCCTTGGTGGGTGGTGATTGGGTACTGGGAGCCGGACTCTTAGACCTTTGGAGAAACCCGAAAACCTTGGTCTACGATATGACCAAAGAAGCCAACCAGCAACAAACGGTACCGATTCGTATTTTGCCACGAAATGTCTATGCTGAAAAAGGAGCCACATTAGAAGTGCACGGTGTAAATGAACTGGCTTCAGAAAAAGCGACAGTCACGATTCGAATCAAAACAAAAAGAGGAAAACAAGTCTATAAGAAGGTGCTTTCCAAAAATTTTGAATCAGGAATTTCAGCATTGTTTCGTACACAATTAAACACAGCAAAATTCAAAGGCAGCTATACTGTCTTTATAGAAGTTAAAAACAGCAAAGGGAAAATGATTGCTAGCAACTATCAATCTTTCGATGTCTTAAACGCAAAGCAGCTGGAAACACCAAAAGCTCAAATAGCAGTTGTAGATCCAGAAGGCAGCCTGACGAAATTCCTGAAGGAGAAAAACATCAACTTTGTACCATTTAACGCGAACTTAGACAAAGACATCCCTGTGTTTGTAGGAAAAGCCATCAAAAAGAATAAGAATTACAAAAAACAAGTAACAGATGTAAAAACTCATGTACAAAATGGTGGCTATGCTGTTGTTCTTGAAGTCATGGGGAAAAACATTGCCGGTTTTGAACGCCAATTAAATGAAGTAAAAGCAGAAGCACTTCCTTTTGGTGCTGAGATGCATGGAAAATGGCCTACGCGTGGTGGTTGGGCCGCAAAGTCGCATATCGTTACAAAACACCCGATTTTCAACGACCTTCCAACAAAGCAAATCATGCACGGAGCCTATGAAAACGTACATCCTATTAGTTCTATGTCGAAACAAGAAGGAACGTATATTGCTGGAATGATTGGTTACGACCACTTTCCTAACAATGAAATCATGAGACGTCATTACAATGGAACTGGAGAAGTATGGTGGGCTGCAGATGTGCTAGAAGCGAAAATTGGTGAAGGTAAAATGTTACTTTCGACTATGTTAATCATAGAAAACCTTGGAAAAGACCCTGTGGCTGATAAGCTGTTGTTAAATATGATTGAATTTGCCAGTAAATAAATAATCCTATTCTAGCCTTTCGGCAAGAAAAAATCAGGCAACAACCTACTAGGTCTAAAGACCTAGTAGGTTGTTGCTTAAAAAACTTCTTTTCATACCATGAAATACTTACTTTCCGCTGCTATTTCTTCTTTATTCGTTTTTTATTGCGCAACTGCGCAAGTTTCATCATCTGAAAATCAAGTTTCGGGCATCTGGATGCAACCGAATTCTTCGGAACCTGAAAGTTTTGATTGGAGAGCACAGTGGATTTGGTTAGACGAAAAACTAGAAGCCGATGTGCTTTTAGCTCGTAGTCCTTTTTCTTGCGAGCAAGCTCCCAAGGAGGCCTTGTTGCGCATTAGTGCTTCGTCTAAATATGAACTATATATCAATGGAAGCTATATTTGTCAAGGACCTGCCAGAAGTGCACCTCATCATCAATCCTACGATATTTTACAGGTAGCAGCATTTTTAAAAAAAGGGAAGAACAGTATAGCCGTACGTGTACATCATCAAAAAGGAAAATACGCATACCATCTAAAGGGAAGAGCTGGTTTGTTGGCACAACTAGATATTGAAAATCAAACTCAATTAGTTACCAACAATACATGGAAAGTACATACCGACCCTTCGTGGAATAGCAATGCTCCCTCCATCAGTCGTTTTCAAAAAGTAGTAAATGACCGTGTTGATTTGATTAAAAAAATAAAAAACTGGCAAACTTTAGATTTTGACGACGCTTCATGGAAAAACGCAACACCTTTACTTAGAAATACGGGTTGGCCAGCACCTAAAAAAACCGAAAAAGCGACAACGCTTACGACTCCATGGACTTCCTTGGTACCACGCGATATACCTTACCTTATTGAACAAGATGTAAAAGCAACCAAATTGATTGAAGCGGTGCTAATTGACACTCCAAATCAAAAAGAACAGGTAATACCAAAAAACAAGTGGCAACTTACTCATTCTATTGATAAGGAGATTTCAAAAAGCGAAAAACATTACAGAAAGAAAGACAAATCACTAATTTTACCTCCTACAACCGAATCAAAAACATGGCTGTTGATCTTTGATTTCGAATCGATCAAAAATGGATTTCCAAAATTTACAATGGAAGGAAGTAAAGGTACACAAGTAGACATCTTATCTGCTCCCTTTATAGTAAACGACAGTTTTACTCACCGTATTGTGGATTCAAATTTACAAGATCAAGTTTTATTATCGGGTGGACTAGATACGTGGCAGGCTACTTATTTCAAACCTTCGCGATATCTAGCTATTGCGGTTAAAGGAAACACGCAACCTGTTAAAATAAATTATGTAGGCACGCATCAAATCCGCTACCCATTCTCTATTAAAGGAAGCATACAAACACCGGAAGCTCCATGGATGGAAGACCTTTGGAAAGCTTCAATAAAAACGATAGATGCTTGCACTACAGACGCGTTTACAGATAATTACAGAGAACGAAGACAGTATGCGCAAACTGGCTATTATGCCGCCCTTGGAAACTATTGGACATATGGAGATACTGCCTTGCAACGTAGGTATTTGATTCAGGTGGCTCAAGAACAGGAAGCCAACGGTATGATGCCTGCCTATGCGCCATTGGCCACGGATGAATATATGATTATTTTAGACTCCAATTGCCTTTACATCCGAAGTCTTTACAACTATTACTTATATTCAGGAGACCAAACAACGGTTCACGAGTTGCTCCCGGCAGCTAAAAAGCTAATGGCTTTATTACATTCATTTACCGACAAATCGGGGCTACTCAACAGTCCTCCCTATTCCTATTGGCTCGATCATGCTTTAAATGATCGTACCGGAGCGAACTTATGTTTGAACGGACATTATTTGGGAGCATTGAACGATTTTAACCAGCTACTCACTTGGTTAGGTGACGATACTTCCAATGTTTATTTGGAAAGAGCGAACCGACTTTCAACAGCCTTAGCATCAAATTTCTGGGATGCAGACAAAGGTTTGTTTGCAGATGCCTATACACAGGGAAAACTATCATCGCAGTTTAGTGAACACGGAAATGGGATGGCCTTGGCGTCTAGTATTGGGACTCCTGAACAAGTGAAAAAAGTCGCTAATGCCTTGTTGAAAAATGACACACACGATTTTATCAAAAGAGCGAATGGGATGACCGTTGCCACACCTGCATTGGCTTACTTTATCGCCAAAGGTTTAGCTGACAACGGCTATGAACAGGCTGCATTAAACATGCTCTACGAACGGTTCAATCGCATGCTGGCTCCTGAAACTAATGGAACACTTTGGGAAGAATGGTGGCGAGATGGAACAGGAAGAACTGGTAAATTTCAATCGCGTACACGTAGTGATGCACAAACTGAAAGCGCCTTCCCTCCTGCTTTATTTGTGGAATATATAGTGGGGCTTCAAGTTACTGAACCAGGCATGAAAGTTCTGGAACTAAAAAAACCCAAAACTGAATTAAAAAACATAAGTGCTAACTTACCTACCCCACAGGGAGCTTTAGGTATTTCTTGGAAATTCGGTTCAAAAAACAAATTAGAACTTACAATTCCAACAGGTGTTTCATTGCGTATAAAAACGGCTACGCTTGGTGACCAAATAATGTTAAACAAAAAGAAACTAAACACAAGCGATTCTCTATTACTTCAAGAAGGAGAACACATTTTAAACTTTTAATCTGTTCAAAAAAGGTAATTAGTGTGTGATTATAGATAATTAAAAAAAGGGGACCCACTGTATGGTTTTGTAATATTACACTTCTAAACCTATGAACCAAAATAAGAAATGCACCTTCTAAAGAATCGTTTATTGTATGTTAGTTTCATTGTATGTATACTATTTTCAGTATCTAGTAAATTATTTGCACAAGCTCCTGTTTTTTTTGAGGATTTCGAAAACTACAGTCTTAACTACCCTATCGAAAACGATGGATATCAATTGCTCTCCGATCCGGCATACACAGGAAATGTTTCGGCCTTGGTAAACGAAGAAGATTCCAACAAATTCGTAAAATTACATGCCGATACGAATGGAAAGGCAGTAATGAGATTGCGCAAACAAATTGCAGTTCTCGAAGACAACACCTACATACTAGAAATCTACACCCAAGGAACCTTTAAAAGACGGATACAAGTTCTCAATGTTGCGAACGGCTCAATTATTGCTGAAACTTCGGATTTCACTCCTACTGAAGAAGAAAAAACACAATTTATTAAGCACAGCCTTCAATTTACTACTCCAACTGGTGTTACCCAAGTTCGCATGGGTGTTTTTCACAATTGGTCTGGCTTTTTGAATATCGACAATTGGAAGCTTTCTGAAATGAGCGACCTACCACGAGCCTATTACCTCAACTCAAATGGAGACGACAGTAATGAGGGAACAGAAGCATCTCCTTGGAAAACCTTGGCAAAAATAAGTCAGACACCTCTTATACCGGGAGATCAGATATACTTTAACAAAGGAGATCGGTTCGATGGTCATTTTGTAGTAAACGGATCAGGTACACTTACCGAACCAATAACGATTAGCTCATATGGAGGTGGAGCGCAACCGATTCTTACCGGCGAGGTAGGTTCTGAAAACGGTGGTGATTACCAAGAAGCCATCTTTGTAGAAAATCATGACAATATCGTTTTTGAAGACATTGAAATTCAAAATGAACGTTTAGCCAATCGTAGCGGAGTATCGGAGGAAGATGCTTATGGAATATATCTCTTAAATTCTGGCACCGATATTTTACATAATTTCACTTTTCGAAACGTAACTTTTAAGAATGTTTATGCCCCTAAACCAGTATTAGACCCAGATGATTTTAACGGTTTGGAAGTAGCAGCAGTACGTATCGAAACCACAAAAAACAATGTGATTGGCCAAGAAAAAAACATTGAAAATGTGTTGATGGAAGACTGCCATTTTTCCAACCTACAGCGCCTTGGAGTTCATATAAAACATTTAGGAGGAAGTACTGGTGTAGGCAATGACGAAATCAATTGCAACAAAAATTTGGTGTTTAGAAACAACGAGTTTCACAACACCGGAGGTACTTGTATTTTACCCATCAGAACTTTTAACTGTCTGATAGAAAACAATATTTTTGACAAACCCGGTGATAATTCAGATCCAAGGATGCCCAACCGAGGTAGTTCTGTATGGACATGGAGATGCCACAATACCGTAATTCAGCACAACCAATGTTTGCATATACGCGGTTATTTAGACTCTCATGGTATTCATATCGATCATGAAAACGTAAATACGTTTGTGCAGTACAACTATATGGAAGATTGTGAAGGCGGTTTTGTGGAAATTTTGGGAGGAAATATAAATTCTGTATACCGATTTAACGTAAGCGTTAATGACGGGTGGAGAGAAAACCCAGGCTGGGTAAATAGCAACCATACTATTTGGATTAACGAAAAGGCTGCAGGTGATCAGATACATTACTGTGATTACAGTTATATCTATAACAATACGGTTTACGTTGACAATCCGTTTACCACAGCCATTGACATCAACGCCAAAAACACCTTCATTTATAACAATATGTTTGTTTATAAAAACGGAAGTTCTATGGGAGGTAAACAAATGACTGTTAAAAACAACGGCACACCGTTATTTATGAAAAACAACTTGTATGAGGGTACAGTTGTCAATTCGTTTATCAGTCTTGACACACAACCGGTTTATAACGGATCGGACCTTATTTCTCCAACCAGCGGGGATAAATACGGTTTTCAATTATTGGCTTCTAGCAATGCTATTAATACAGGTATAGCGCAACAAGGACCTGCTTTACCAGGTGCTGGCACCGGAATTTTTGCAGACATTCCTGCTTATCCTACAGAAGACTTCTATGGCAATCCCGTAGACCTTTCTTCAGGAACACCAAATATTGGTGCTTGCAATGCTAAGAATGGGGAAATTGTAGCAAGTAATGGTTTTATCAACAACACAAATTCACTACATATAAGTCCCAACCCTACAAAAGACATCCTTCACATTTCAAACATAGCAGAAAGGACAAAAATTGCTATTTATAATGTACATGGTCAACTCGTTGTTACTAAAAGTACCACAGATTTTATAGATGTAAGCGAATTGGCGAAAGGTGTCTATCTTTTAAAATTAGAAAAAGGACCTTCTTTTCGGTTTATTAAGGAATAGAGCGAACTAAACTCCTCATATTATTTTACCAATTGATAATTATTCATCAATATTGAAGCAGAAATTTGCAAAACACGTTCAAGTTCACGAATCATATCCACCGTCAATCTTTTTTTCTTATTCAACACTTCAGACACTCTACTTTTACTGCCTATAACCCCTACTAAATCCTTCTGTTTAATATTCATTTCCTCCATCCTTATTTTGATAGCTTCTATTGGATCAGGAGCGGATATCGGAAAGAATTTATGTACGTAATTATCAATCAATTCGATTAGAATCTCCGCCTCATCTCCCTCTTTTGAATTTGGAGTTGCATCGAAAACCTGCTCTAGTCGCTTCAAAGCATTTTGATAATCCTGCTCGTTTTTAATTGGTTTTATGTACATGATTTCTTTATTATATTTCTTGTGCGTTACTATTGTCATATGCTGCATGGGTACCTATAAATCGAATAAACGCCCATTGTCTTTCATAGTTGAACTTTACTATCAATCGATATGAGTTGCCTTTAATAGTAAACACAACCCTATTATTCTTTAATACGCTAGCATGTATAAACGTTCTTTTGATATCATTTGGAGACTTCCAATTTGATTTCTTTGCCGTTTCATACCACGTTTTTAGATATTGTTCGGAATCTCCATGTTTCTTCCAAAATTCAACCAGGGTCTTTTTCGCAACAAGCCTTTTCATATAGCTTAACTGTTCTGCAAAGACACTAAAATGTTCTCGTATTGAGATTATTTTTTTAAACTGTACTTGCAGCATCGATTTCAAAACAAGTATCATAAGGTAATAACTAGCAACCTTGGGCTAATCCATGTGTGTTCTATGCAAATTTCCTTTACTATTTTTACAAAAAGTAATAATCAAGACTCTTTATGAAGACACTTTTGCCTGTAAAACAATTTGCAACCATTCTCTTTTGTATTGCAACGCTGAGCATCACCGCTCAAAAAAAATACTACCTCAGTAGCTCTGAAGGAAAAGATAGCAACAAAGGAAGTGAAAATGCGCCTTGGCAATCCTTAAAAAAAATAAGCAAGACCAAATTAAAGCCTGGCGATAAAATCCTATTTAAAAAGGGAGATGTTTTTGTAGGACACTTTGTGGTAAATGGCTCAGGTTCGAAAAGAAAACCCATTTTAATAGGTTCTTACGGTGAAGGAAACCAACCTATTATAACAGGTGAGGTAGGCGCTGAAAACGGAGGTGATTATCAAGAAGCGATTTTGGTAAACAACAATGATAATATGGTCTTCCGTGATATTGAAGTACGAAACAACCGCCTAACTTCTAGAAAAGGAGTTCGTGATCAAGATGCTTTTGGAATATATATTCTGAACAATGGAACACGTAGTTTAAAAAACTTTTCCTTTGACAAGGTCACATTTAAAAATGTATATGCACCTCAACCTATTTTAAGAGAAAAAGGAGAACAAGCATTTAATGGTTTGGAAGTGGCAGGACTTAGGATATTCTCTACACAAAATCATGATAAATCTATAAAAAACATTCAAAATGTTTTGGTAGAAAATTGTCATTTTACCAACTTACAACGTCTGGGGGTTCATGTGAAACATGCCGGAGGTAGGAAAGGAGTCGGTTCGGACAAAATGAATAGAAATGCAGATTTAGTCTTTAGAAACAATACTTTTTTTAGAACTGGAGGTACTTGTGTCTTACCTATCCGAACCTATAATTGCTTGATTGAAAACAATAGGTTTGAATTTGTTGGAGACAATTCAGACCCTAGAATGGCAAACCGAGGGAGTTCGGTTTGGACTTGGCGATGTATCAATACCGTTATACAATACAACGATTGTTTACATATTCGTGGGTATTTAGATTCTCATGGTATTCATATCGATCATGAAAATGTAGATACTTTTATTCAATACAATTATATGGAAGATTGTGAAGGCGGTTTCGTTGAAATTCTTGGAGGTAATGAAAATTCAGTATATCGTTTCAATATTAGTGTGAATGACGGTTGGAGAGCGAACCCAAAATGGAAAACATCAAACCATACCCTATGGATCAACAATGTAATCCCCAAAGGAAAACACTATCCGACTGAAAGCTACGTATACAACAATACCATTTATGTTGACAAACCTTATGGAACAGCTATCGACATCAAAGGAAAAAACAATTATATCTACAACAATATTTTCCAGACCATTAACAAGTCGAATATTGGTAACAAGCAGGTACATATCGATACAAAAGAAACAGATCTGTTTATGACAAACAATTTGTATTTTGGCATGATCAACAAGCGTTTTAAATCACTAGATGCCAATCCTGTAAACGGTGATGCAAATTTTACAGACCCCAAAGCCGGAAACAAAAATGGCTTTCAATTAAAAACCAACAGTCCTGCTATTGACAGTGGAATGGCGCATCAAGGTCCTCCAATTCCAGGTGCTGGAAAGGGGATTTTTAAACACATAGAAAAATACCCAACGGTAGACTTTTATGGAAACCCCGTGGATCTTTCCAAAGGAACTCCAAACATTGGAGCTAGTAATAATAAGTAGTCTTTAAATTATAAAAACCTAGTTCAAAAAACTATGCCAAACTTAACAATCTCCATAAAGTTAATGCTCCTATGCTCCTTTGGGTCTTTTTCATTAGTTTGTTGTCAAGAATCCTCTTCTATAGATAGCAATACCCTTCCTGTAGAAAATGAAAATCAGGAAGAAGCAATAACAGACTATGCTCCCAATGGCTATGAATTGATTCTAAAAGACGACTTCTCAACCTTCAATGCGGAACACTGGTCTAAAGGCTTAACACATGACACTGATCCATCCATTAAAATGATATGGAACAGAACGACAGGCGGCGAGCACCTTTTAAACAATAATTATGCTGGTTATCTCCAAGATGAAAAA
>Ga0206124_10002301_pt1 | contig 14360 bp, 13 predicted proteins | sample Helgoland_Spring_3_FD_148671 | JGI IMG/M metagenome (GOLD analysis project Ga0206124, IMG submission 148671) | Pelagic subsurface seawater microbial communities from Kabeltonne, Helgoland, North Sea - Helgoland_Spring_Bloom_20160321_2 | ecosystem: Environmental > Aquatic > Marine > Epipelagic ... | reverse complement strand
GGGGCCAATAAAAAAGCCCGACACTTTCGCGCCGGGCATTTGTGGTATAGACGTTTAGAACGCTTAGTAGGTCTTGTACAATTCTTCCGGAGAACCTGCAGGGTTGGTTGAGTAGCTGATCTTCAAAGCCTGCGCCTTGCGAAGCTCTTGCTTCAAGTCAGATATCAAACCCATTTTCACATCGATGTCTGCCTTGATGGAGACGGTGAACTTAGGACGCTCAGCCTCGTTGATTTCCTCGCGCTTGAGGATGACAAAGGACTGTACATCGCCCACGCTGCCCAATTGGTCGTCCAGCTGGATACGGGGTTCTGAACCGTAGAGCTCTGTGTTCCGGGGAGCCCCCATGTAGATGTACGTCGTCAAATCCTTGCGGTCCAACTTCTGAATCTCTGTTGCCTTGGGCTTCTTCACGCGGACCAACAAAGTCACCTCGCGCATGGTCGTCGTTACCATGAAGAAGAAAAGCAGCATGAACACGATATCCGGCAGAGAGGCCGTGGATACGGGGGGAGTTTCTTTGGATTTTTTCTTGCGAATCTGTGCCATTATCCTCCTACACTTACAGGTTCAGCTTCAGAAATGAATTGGGGGTAGACTTCCGAAATGGCCGTCTGTGCCTCTTCATTCAACAAATCGTATGGACGTCCGTACTTGCGTTCGGCCAGCTCATTACGCAATTCAGAATAGGCTCCCAACAACTCGTTGCGCACTTTGACAAACATGTCATAGTTGGTGCCCCGGTCGTTTTGCAGCGAAATAATCGCCTTGGAAGGGTTTTCTGAACTCTTTGGGTCGCGCGCTCCACGGCAATCCTCACATGAGCCATCTCCATTGTTATCAATGAACAACTTGGTTGCAGCGCGAAGATTCGGGAGCTCCATGTATTCCTCCTCAACCAATAATTGGTTGTTGGAGTTGACGAGTACCACAAAAATGTTCTTTTCACGGATGTCGTTGTTATCGGGTGGTGGTTCTTCGGACCACGGTGGAAGCTTCACCATCAAGCCCTTGTCCACATCCATGGTTGTAGTAACCAGGAAGAAGATCAAGAGCAGGAAGGCGATGTCAGCCATCGACCCTGCATTGATTTCCGGAATGGATCGTTTATTTCTAGCCATGAGGCCAAAAGCTTATTTACGAATACGAGACAAAGAAGAATACAAAACAGCTCCCACCGCCAGGATGAAGCAGATGTAGAAAGCATTTAAGCCGGTAGACACCCATTTGGTGGTCGTCTCATCTACATTTTCATACATGGCGAAATCAGAACCGTCAGCTAGCACATAGCTCAGGACAAAAATGCCGAGGAGTGAGCCCACACCAATCGCCGCACTGCGGAGACCCGTGGGGTTGATCAGCATTCCATTCACAGAACTAGCTACGGCTAGAAGGGCTGCGACGATCACGAGCACCACCGTCAAAACAACGGCCGAACCTACCATACTATTAGAACCCGAGAACCAGATCCCCAAGGTGGGGATCGCGCCTGCCAAACCTGCCAGCACGGCGGCTCCCATGGAAATTACCCGCACGTTTTTCATATCTGGCTAGTTTTTACTTGTTCTTTTCTTGATACGCAGCAACTAAATCCAAGAAGGAGATAGAGGCGTCTTCCATTTTGTTGACGATGTTGTCAATCATAGCAATGATCAAGTTGTAGAATACCTGAAGGATCATAGCTGTGATCAAACCGAATACCGTGGTCAAAAGAGCCACTTTGATACCGCCGGCAACCAGTGAAGGAGAGATGTCACCCGCCGCTTCAATCGCGTCGAAGGCGTCAATCATACCGATAACCGTACCCATGAATCCCAACATCGGAGCCAGGGCAATGAATAATGAAATCCAAGAAACGCCACGCTCGAGCTTACCGTTCTCTACGGAGCCTACCGAGACGATCGCTTTGTCCACCATCTCGATGCCTTCGTTCATCTTGTCCAAGCCGTTGTAGAAGATGGAGGCCACAGGGCCGCGTGTGTTGCGGCAAACCTCTTTGGCTGCTTCTACACCGCCGCTGTTGAGGGCTGCTTCAACCTCTTCCAACAACTTATCGTTGTTGCTTGTGGACATAGCCAAATAAATGATGCGCTCGATGACCAACGCTAGACCCAAAACCAGGGCCAACAATACGAAGGACATAAAGAATGGTCCACCGTCGATGAACTGCTTCTTCAACACTTGGGTGAAGCTAGCTTCTTCTTCAACAGCAGTTTCTTCTGTCACAGCTTGATCAGCCGTAGCAGTAGAATCGGTGGCAGCCGTGGCGTTAGAGTCAGCAGCAACTGTTTCGTCTGCAGCAACCGTTTCAGTGGTGGCCGCTTCCGTCGCTTCTTGAGCGAACACATTTGAGCTAAACAATACACCTGCTACAAGCAACAGGGTGAAAACCTTTTTCATGGGTTTTTGGGCGAGGTTAGATTAAACAGATTAAATCAAGAGAGGCAAAAGTAGGGGAATTGGACCCACCTCCCAAAGGGGGTATAAAAAGAAATGGTTAAGTCTACTTGTTGACGGCCATTTGAAGGGCATTTGCATCCCAATCTGGGGTGGCATGAATCGCGTCCAGGGCCTCAGAGGGGTCCCCGACAACGGTCCACAAGTTCCGATGCTCCGGCCGCATGAAGTCTTCCTCAATCATTTTTTCCAACATCTCCAGCTGAGGGGTGTAAAAACCTTCTTGGTTGACAATAACAATAGGCTTCAGGTATTGACCCAAACGCTTCAAGGTGATGGCTTCCAAAAGCTCTTCCAAGGTGCCGCATCCGCCGGGTAATGCGATGAGGCCTTCTGTGTTGGCCAAAAGCAATTGCTTGCGTTCGGACATCGTATCGACAAAAATGAAGTCCGAAACCAGCGGGTGATTCATTTCAATGTCTTTAAGAAAGTGCGGCATGACCCCATGGGCTGTCCCGCCTCCCTGAATGATGGAGGTAGCCAAATGCCCCATCAGGCCTGTTTTACCTCCCCCGAAGACCAGCTCAGCCCCTTCGTTCAAAAAAGCGTGGGCCAACCTTTCAGCCCCCTGAAGGTAAACCGGGTTGGTTTTGGCGGATCCAGCGCAATAAACTGTGACCCGTGCGCCGCGAAGATTTCTCATTTGGATGGATTTTGGGCCTGCTTGCGCAAGGCGTCTAGCTCCTGAGCAACCGCTTCCGCCTCCGCTGTTTTAAGATCGGCCGCTGCACGATTGACTTTAGAAAGATCAAAAGCCTCTTTCAACTTTTGCTTGTAGAGCGCCTCCAGTTTTTCCTCTGGGCTCTTTGATTTTAACCATCCGAACATGCGGCAAAGTTAGGCGATTGGCTTTCGGTAGAGGAATCCCACCAGTGCATTCGTCACCCCCCCGGCGACCAAGGGGAAAAAGGCAGATTGCATCGCATAGCTGCGAAAATTAAAATAGTCCGTTGCTTCTTCCAGGGTCGCTTGCCCAGCCCCGACTGAAAACGCAATGAAATCCTCAAAAAAACTAGGATTCACATAGGTGAAGAAGAGGTATAGGCTTGGAATACTCAAAATGCCAATCATGGCGCCCATGATGGCGCCCAATTTAATTCCTTCCCAATACGTCCACGCTTCGCGCATTTCGGCCCGACGGTACCTTAAGGCCCAGACCATCATCGCTACGGCCGGAATAAAAAATAAGGAATCGAACCAAAGAAATTGATCTATGTGTTCTCCGTGCAGACCGAGTAGAAACTCAATCAGCAACCAGGCAAAGCTGACTAAGGAGAACATGATGGAAAATCGAATGGTTGTAAGCATTGCAAGGGCAGGTTAAACTGCGTCAAAAATACCGCGAAAAGGCACCCATCAAATAGGGTCATCCCCCTTCCCAGCACTTTGACTGGAGGGTCGATGTAGTCGGTGCGTTCCCGATGTACTTTTGCCCTATGAAACGCATTCTACTTTGGATTGTTATCCTTTTGTGCACAGCCACTTCAGGCCTCATGTATTATGTGGGCTTCTTTAACTCTCTTGAGGTAAGACAGGGCCTGGAAGGAGACTACCTTTTGGGGGGGTATGCGCACTCGGGGGCCTACGAAGACATTGGCCCCACGTTCAACCGCGTGAAAGCCACGGCCGATTCTATGGGATTCCCCACGGATACATTAATCGGCTGCTATTTTGACGATCCCAATGCTGTTGAAAAAGATAGTTTGCACAGTTTTGTCGGGGTCTTAATTGCCTCGGGGGATTGGTCCTACATGGGGAATATTGACCCGGGTTCTTTGGAATTGTTTCCCATCTATGGCGGAGATGCCTTGTACGTGGACTTCCCTTACAAGAATGATCTGTCCATCATTGCCGGAGCGATTCGTGTCTACCCTTTCCTCACGGAGGAAGCTGAAAAAAGGGGATTTGAAGTAGGCCAAGTGTATGAGATTTACACGGAGCACACCATTCGCTATGTTTTTCAATCCTATCCAAAAGCCATTGAAAACTGGGAAGACGAGACCCTGTTCAATGAATAATTTATAGGTCCGGAATATTCGGTCGTACCTTTGTTCCCTTGAAAGCATTTTTAGACCTTGGCCTCGCCGCCCCACTGGTGGACGCGTTGGCCCGCGAGGGGTACGAAACCCCCACCCCCATCCAAGCACAAGCTATTCCTCCTGCCCTCCAAGGCCGGGACCTTTTAGGTACGGCACAAACGGGCACTGGAAAGACAGCTGCATTTACGTTGCCCATCCTTCAGCACTTGATGCCGATTGCGGATCACCCAGGCAAACGACCCATTCGGGTATTGATCCTGACCCCTACTCGGGAATTGGCCCTCCAAATTGATGAGAGCATTGGAACCTATGGAGCCAATGTAGCCCTGAGCCACACCGTTATTTTTGGCGGAGTGGGACAGAAGCCTCAAACGGATACGCTCCGTCGCGGAGTGGATCTTCTCACCGCCACCCCCGGTCGATTACTCGATCTGATGAATCAGGGCTTTGTCGATCTGCGACACCTGACCCACTTCGTGTTAGATGAGGCCGACCGAATGTTGGATATGGGATTCATTCACGATGTGAAAAAAGTGATTGCCAAACTCCCAGCAAAGCGTCAAACCCTTTTCTTCTCGGCCACCATGCCCAAAGAAGTGGTCACCTTGAGCGATCAGTTGTTGAACAATCCCGTTCGGATCTCTGTGTCTCCCGTTTCCACTACTGCCGAAACGGTGCAGCAAAAAGTATTTTTGGTCGATCAAAAGACCAAGCGCCACCTTCTCAGAGATTTATTGGAGCACAGTGCGGTTGAAATCCCCTCCGTACTCGTATTCACCCGAACCAAACATGGCGCAGACCGCGTGGTGAAGGACCTCGTTCGGGCAGGCATTACCGCGCAAGCCATCCATGGCAATAAGAGCCAAAACGCCCGGCAAAATGCCTTGAGTAATTTCAAGTCGCGTGAGACCCGTGTACTCGTTGCCACAGATATTGCCGCCCGCGGAATTGACATTGATGAGTTAACCCACGTCATCAATTACGAAATCCCGAATATCCCAGAAACCTATGTCCACCGCATTGGCCGTACAGGGCGAGCGGGACATAGCGGCGTAGCTTGGAGCTTTGTCGATGCGGAAGAGCGCGCTTACCTCAAGGATATTCAGCGTTTGATAAAAATGGATATCCCTGTTGAAAAAGAGCACGCTTTTCTTCCAGGGACGAAAATCGAAGGAGCTTCAGATCCCGAACCCGAACGCGAGCGCCCTGCGCCCCGCACAGGTTCGCCGCGTCGCAAATCGCCGGCCGGATCGCGTACCAATTCGGGCCGTCCTTCCGGAGATAGAAACCGTGGAGGGCAATCTCAGCGTAGCGCAGACGGAGAGCGGGCACCTCAAGGGGAAAGTCGTCCTCCACGCACACCAGATGGCCAACGTTCACGCCCGAGCGGCCAGCCCGGATCTGGACGCCGCCGTGGTTCAGGAGGCGCTAACGCCACGGGGAATTCCGGACGGAGAGCCAAGAACCCCAATCGACCATCCTTGGGAGACCGCAGTGGCGGAAATAGCACAAAGGGAAATACCGAAAAGGAAAACCCGAAAGGCTGGCTGGGACGTCTTTTTGGGGGCTAGGAAGCTAGAGAGCTCGCGCTACGCGCTGTAGCTAGAGAGCTCGCGCTACGCGCTGTAGCTAGAGAGCTCGGGCTTCGCCCTGAGGCTAGAAGGCACGCGCTACGCGCTGTGGCTAGAAGGCTAGAGAGCACGCGCTACGCGCTGTGGCTAGAAGGCTAGAGAGCACGCGCTACGCGCTGTGGCTAGAAGGCTAGAGAGCACGCGCTACGCCCTGAGGCTAGAGGGCGCAGCTTGCCTACATAAAGCCTTTGCACCCTCTACTGCACTTGAAGCCGCTCAACAAAAAGTTGACCCAAAGTCGTCTCCGCGCGGATCACATAGATACCGGCGGGGATGCTTTGACTACTCCAGGAAACATTCGATGACGACGGCTTACTAGACCAAATCATTCGACCATCTGCCGTCCACATTTGAACATTTAGGAGCGGGGCAATTGAAGAGGTAAGTTCAATCCTATCTCCAACTTGAAGGAGCTGAATGGTCCCCAAGTCCGTTTCTGGAACTCCAATACCCGAAATAACCACTTGACTCTGAGCACTATCTACCGCACATGCATTGTAGGCCACGCATGACACGGAATAGGACCCATTCGAAGCGTACACGTGACTAGCCGTGCTATCGGTGGTGCTCAAGGTTTGCCCATCCCCAAAGTCCCAATACACAGAATCCACCGCCGAGTTGAGGGAGAAATACGCAGAATCCAAGAAACTTGCCGTGGAAAAAGCGGCGGAAAGCGCGTCACAGACCGTGATGGTGGCGCAAAGGCTATCGGTGCTGCACGCATTGTAGGCTACCCCGCAGATGGTGTAGGTGCCGGGTGCGCTGAAAATGTGTTGAACCGACGAAGAGGTATCCGCTACGCCGGAACCATCACCAAAATCCCAGTAGATCGAGTCTGCATTCAGACTCGAATTCGATAGGGTCAATGTAGTATTGGAGGTCAGCCACTGGAACGCCAGCGTGGGGGCCAAGCACGGATTGATATCTACGCGTTGGGCATAGGGACGCCCATTCCCGGTTCGATCTTCAACCCATGCGCCGATGACCATGCCGTTGTGAATGGGGAGGAGGTCAATTCGACTCTTTGTCCCGGTCGAATTGGTCGCAAAATCAATTTCTGCTGGGGTATTCAAAAAATTCCCCAACGTATCCAATTCCACCAAAAGCAAATCCTTGGGGAAAACGCCGTTGCTGTTGCCATCCGACACCAAGAAAACGGGGTGATCGTCCCAAACTTGCAAATGCCCGCGGTGCGAAATGTCCGATGTACCAATGGTGTAGACCACTTGGCCATTCGTCCCTAAAAGTCGAGCCCCCGTATGGGCATGGAGTTTTTGAACAGACTCCCCCATATTTCCTTGGCTCGTAGTAGTCATTTCGGCGATGGCCCAGAGGTATTTGGAATCATCCCCTCGCGCCAAACGCATACTGCGTTCATATAACGTGTTTTGGGTCCCGAAATCCACCCCATTGGCGCCCCAAGGCAAGGTTCCATTCGGATTAATGCGCTGGATGAAGGACTGCAAATTGGAGCCTTGAGCCCCTCCGTATCCAAAATAAGCGGTGTCTCCTCGTTGGATAAAGTCATAGCGATTGAATGCATAGGTATAGGTCCCACTTGAGAGGGGGACTGGGGCTGTCCAAACCGCCGTGCCCGCCGTGCTGTAACAGTGTGCATAGGGCAAAGCGGAGGGCGAGAAACCGGCTTTATTATGAAAAACGAACATGAACTTATTATTGCTCATTTCAATAAACTCCCCAGGCCAAGATTGGTGCGTTGAGACCACTGGAGTTACGGTTATCGGGGTGGTCCACATGGACGTCCCCGTGGCTGAATACTTCTTGATCACCGCATGGCTACCTGGCAAGTAGGCCACAATCAGTTCGCCAGAATTCAATGGTAGAAGCCGAACACTGTATCCTTGACCAATCGTTATTCCATTCGTTCCCCATTGTTTGGTGCCTGAAGGGCTCACCTTGTGCACCCGTGCATCACCATTTCCCCCGGTTCCCGTGATGCCTATGTACGCATTGTTGGTATTATCCACTTTTAAATCCCAGGTTACGGTCGAAGTGCTCATTCCAATGCTATTGTCGACGATCATGCCATTGGGCCCGAATTGGGGCGTGCCGCTGGTATCCAAAAGCTGGAGCCGCATTTCATAGTACGTCGGTCCAGAAACGGGCGCCCAAAACGCGATGTACGTTCGGCCGTCATTCGTCGCCGCCGTCATCATATCGTCCGTATTCACATTTGCCGCCAACGTGTTCAATGCCGTATTGGGCGTCCATTGGGCCATCAAAGGAAAGCTGATTACGACTAAAGCGCTAAAAATGAAGGGTTTCATGTTCAAGGGAATTTGGATAAAGGTAGGAGCATTCTGACCTTAATTGTTCTCGTGTACCTTCGTCCAAGGCCCTAATTAATCATTTATGAAAAACATCTTCATCACCCTAGGCGCTGCCATCGCAGGCATGCTGCTCAACGGGCTATTGATTGCCTACAGTTCCTATTTCGTGGCACCCCCGGCAGGTGCAGATTTGACGACCGAAGAAGGATTGTTAGCGGCCATGCCCTTGATGGAGCCCCAGCATTTTTTGATGCCCTTTTTGGCCCATGCGCTCGGGACCTTTCTCAGCGCGGTCCTGGTCAGCCGTTTCGCGACCGAACGCACATTCTCCCGCGCCATGCTGCTCGGCTTCCTCTTTCTCGCAGGCGGCATCAGTATGGTCCGAATGCTCCCCTCCCCTATGTGGTTCAACATCACAGACCTTGGCCTTGCGTACTTGCCGATGGCGTATTTGGGGTATCTCGTTGGTAGAAAGGGCTAAAGCGCTTCGCGCTGTTTGCGCATTTGTTCGTTCGTTGGTTCGTTCGTTGGTTTGATGGTTTGTATGAAAACCACCTTGCTAGCCTTATCAATAATAAAAAGGCCCGGCGCTTCCGCGCTGGGCCTTTGCATGTACATACGATGAAATTCCGTGAGATGCCCGATCAAGCCTCCTAGCCTCAGGGCGAAGCCCCAGCTTTCAAGCCTCAGGGCGAAGCCCGTGCCCTCTAGCTCTCTAGCCTCAGGGCGAAGCCCGAGCCCTCTAGCCTCCTAGCCCTTACTTCAAATCAAATCGATCCAAATTCATAACCTTGTTCCAAGCGGCGACGAAGTCCTGGAGGAATTTTGCTTGGCCGTCGGCGCAGGCATAGATTTCGGCGATGGCGCGGAGTTCCGAGTTGGAACCGAAGATGAGATCCACGCGCGTGCCCGTCCATTTGACTTCGCCGGTCTTGCCCCCGCGTCCTTCAAAGGCGGTGCTGTGCTCGTTGGTGGCGGCCCAGGTAGTCCCAAGGTCCAGGAGGTTGACGAAGAAGTCGTTGGTGAGCGATTCGGGCTGTGCCGTGAAGACACCATGCTTAGAACCGCCGGTATTAGCGTTGAGCACACGAAGGCCGCCGACCAAAACGGTCATTTCGGGGGCCGTCAAGGTGAGCAACTGGGCCTTATCAACCAGCATTTCTTCAGCGGAGATGGAGTACGCACGCTTGGTGTAATTGCGGAAACCGTCTGCTTGAGGCTCCAACCAGGCGAAGGACTCTACGTCGGTTTGGGCTTCGCTGGCGTCCGTTCGGCCAGGTGTGAAGGGTACATCCACGCTGTGACCCGCTTTGGCAGCCGCTGCTTCCACGGCGGCGCAACCGGCCAAGACGATGAGATCCGCCATGGAGATGGCCTTTCCGCCGGTAGCGGAGGCATTGAACGAGCCTTGAATGCCCTCCAAGGTGTCGAGGACTTTGCCTAGGTCTGCGGAGTTGTTGGCTTCCCAGTAGCGCTGGGGCGCCAAGCGCACGCGGCCGCCGTTGGCGCCGCCGCGTTTATCGGATCCGCGGAAGGTGGATGCAGAAGCCCATGCGGCACCTACCAATTGGGAGATGCTCAGGCCGCTGGCTAAGATTTGGCCTTTCAGGGCTTTCACATCGGCCGCATCCACCAAGGTATGGGTGAGCGCGGGAATGGGATCCTGCCAGATGAGCTCTTCGGCGGGAACTTCAGGACCTTTGTAGAGGCTGCGGGGACCCATATCGCGGTGGGTCAACTTGAACCAAGCGCGTGCAAAGGCATCGGCGAATTCGTCGGGATTCTCGTAGAAACGACGTGAAATCTTCGCATAGGCGGGGTCAAAGCGCAACGACAAATCCGTCGTCAGCATGGTAGGCTGGTGGGTTTTGCCTGCGATATGTGCATCGGGCACCGTTCCTGCGCCTGCATCGCCTTTGGGCTTCCATTGGTGGGCGCCTGCGGGGCTCTTGAAGAGTTCCCATTCGTAGCCGAAGAGGTTTTTAAAGTAGTCGTTGCTCCACTTGGTGGGGGTGGTGGTCCAAATACCTTCCAGACCGGAAGTGATCGTGTCTTCCGAATGGCCCTTGCCCATGGTGTTCTTCCAGCCCATGGACTGCTCTTCGATGGGGGCGCCGGCAGGTTCGGGGCCGACGTATTTTTCGGGGTCGCCCGCGCCGTGTGTCTTTCCGAAGGTATGACCTCCTGCAATCAGGGCTACGGTCTCTTCGTCGTTCATCGCCATGCGCTCAAAGGTTTCTCGGATGTCCTTGGCTGCTGCCAAGGGGTCCGGGTTGCCATTGGGGCCTTCGGGATTGACGTAGATGAGGCCCATTTGGACGGCGGCCAAGGGATTTTCTAAGTCGCGCTCACCGCTGTAGCGCTTGTCTGCGAGCCACTCGCCTTCAGAACCCCAGTAGATGTCCTCTTCGGGTTCCCAGACGTCTGCGCGACCGCCACCAAATCCAAACGTCTTGAAGCCCATGTCTTCCAGGGCGACGTTGCCGGCTAAAATCATCAAATCCGCCCATGAAATCTTGCGGCCGTACTTCTGCTTCAAGGGCCACAAGAGCAAGCGCGCTTTGTCCAAGTTGCCGTTGTCGGGCCAGCTGTTCAATGGAGCAAAGCGCTGGGTACCTGCGCCTGCACCGCCACGGCCGTCGCCTGTGCGGTAGGTTCCGGCCGAGTGCCACGCCATTCGGATAAAGAAGGGGCCGTAATGGCCAAAATCGGCGGGCCACCAATCCTGCGACGTCTTCATGAGGTCGACCAAATCCTTCTTCAAGGCTTCGTAATCGAGGGACTCAAAGGCTCCCGTGTAGTCAAAATCCGCTTCCATGGGATTGCTCAAGGAAGAGTGTTGACGAAGAATGTTCAGGTTCAGTTGATTGGGCCACCAGTCTTGGTTGCGCGTGCCGCGGCCCGCAGCCTTGGGGGCATTGTGGCCAGTGAATGGGCACTTAGCCTCGGAGCTATTGACGTTGTATGAAGTTTTGCTGGAATGAGCGTCGTTGGACATGCTATGCGATTTAGTGGTTTGAACAATGAAAACGCTTTGGAAGCGTAAAGGTTTCGGATTGCAAACTTATGAAACTAGGAAATCCCATGGATGAATGTACAACCGACTTTTCTGGCCAGTGTCCTGAGAGAAGTGGAACGGTACGGGACGACGGCGGGCATACCTAAAAATGCATAACAAACATCCCAATCCATAACGCCTAGCCTCCGTCCTCTAGGCCCTTGGTTCCTACGTTTTTATCTCAGGTGAGTCTCGCGAATATTAACGATAAGAAAACACATAGGTGGAAATTCTTAACATTCTCCTAACACAGAAGAAAGACCTTTGACGACATGAAAATGACCTCTATGTTACGCCCTTGTTATGTGGCGTTAATGTTCGTCAGTTCAATTTGGACTGCATTCGGCCAACAAGGCGCAAACCAAAGTTTTGGGAACGGATTGCTCAATTACACCGCAGAGGATAAAAGCTTCAGTGTGAAATTCGCTCCTCGTTTTCAAACCCGTTATTATGCTACGGCATTTGCGAAAGATGACTATGGCACGATTGACCAATCTTTTTTGATCCGACGTTCACGATTCAAATTTGATGGTTGGGCCTATGCACCATCTATTATCTACAAGTTAGAATTTGGCCTTTCGAACGATGACCTATCTGGTGGAAGCGAATTCACCAAAAACACAAACCGCCTCATTTTGGATGCTTTGATTCGATGGAAATTTGCTCCCGGATTTGAGCTTTGGGCTGGTCAAACAAAGCTTCCTGGTAATATTGAGCGCGTTGTTTCTTCGGCCAACATGCAATTTATTGATCGCTCCATTTTAAATAGTTCTTTTAACATTGATCGGGACTTAGGTGTACAACTTCGACATAAAACTTTGTGGGGAAAATCCTTTATTACGCGTGAGATTTTGGCCCTATCACAGGGTGAAGGGAGGAATATCGCCACGGGCAATGAGGGTGGCCTAGAATATACCGCACGTATTGAACTCTTGCCTTTTGGTGAATTTGCCGAAAAAGGAGATTATGTGATGTCTGCCATTCATCGCGAGGAATCTCCAAAACTGATGCTTTCCTACACCTATGACTTCAATCACCGCGCCGTAAAAACTAGAGGGAACATGGGCTCATATATGTATCTGAGCGATGGGAGTTTATTTGAATCCTCTATTGAGACCCATTTCATCGATGCTATGTTCAAATTCCAAGGATTCAGTTTCATGGGAGAGTGGGCTGCGCGGCAATCCGCCAACGCATTTGCCACGAATAACGACGGTAGTTTAACCGGAGATGTGATCGGTATAGGCACCGCATGGAATGTATGCGCAGGCCAATTTATTTCTCCCAAAGTGGAAGTTGCAGCACGTGCCTCCTCGGTGACGTTTGATCCCATTACGGCACTTAAAAACAAAACGGAAATCACCCTTGGATTGAACAAATTCATCTCAGGTCATAACCTTAAAGTTCAGTCAGACCTAGGGTATTTGTGGAGCAACGGCGCACCCAGTTCGGTAAGTTTCCGTGCTGGTTTTGAGTTGCACTTCTAGATGTTAATTTGGAGGGTAGAATCTATCTTCCCCCATGCGCAAAACCTATCCCCACGTAGACGACTACCTCCAAGACCAAGGCCTCTGGCAGGAAGAACTTTCGGCCCTCGTAGATATCCTTCGCGATACGGAGCTGGAAGAGACGACCAAATGGTCTACGCCCGTGTATGTGTACCGCGGCACCAATTTGGTCGGTGGGGGTGCGTTTAAAAACCACTGTGCCATCAGTTTTTTCAATGGGGCTTTGTTGCCTGATCCTGAGGGAGTGTTGACCAAGCCGGGCGAAAACACCCAGGCAGGGCGCTGGATCCAATACACCTCGCTAGCGTCTATCCAGAAGGACCGGAAGATGCTCCAGCAGTACATTCAGGACGCCATGGATGCAGAACGTGCAGGCCTGAAAGTGGAGATGAAGACGGTGGACGACTATGAGGTGCCGGAAGAACTCACGGAGGCTTTTAAAACTGATGCCCCGCTGGCGGAGGCTTGGGGCGCTCTGACCCCCGGGCGGCAACGGGCTTACATCCTCTTCATTGCTGGCGCAAAACAGTCCGCCACACGCGCAGATCGCATTGCCAAATACCGACCCCGCATTCTCAAAGGGAAGGGCATGAATGACTGCATTTGCGGCTTATCTAAACGCATGCCGAACTGCGACGGCTCCCACAAACAGCTAGAATCAGCCTAGGGCATAACACGCGCCCAGTTGGCCAAATGGTGGTAGCCTGGATGGTGGGAGGACAAGACGTTTTTATAGCGCACCACACCATCTTGAATCACCCAGAGCACACTGCTGTTTTGTTCCTCGACAAAATAGCCGCCACCCGGCAGGGCATCCACGATGCCCTCCGTGAAACTGTAGAGGTCATTTTCTTCCCAGACCTCCCGATCCAACACCTCCATGTGAGGGCGATTTAGATAAATACGTACTGCTTGTGAACTAAAAGACCCCACCTCATAGGAGGAGGCGCTCATGGGCCACTTTGAGGGCTGGGGCCGCTCATTTTGTAGACTGTTGTTGTTGAAAACGGTGAGGGTGCTGTCGCTTTCAATGTCCACATCATGCTGGCTGTAGAATGGGCCTTCAAGGAGGCGAATAACTTTACCCGTACCAGGGCGGAACTGCATGATCCACGAGCCATTCCGCGCGCTGATAAATAGGTCTCCTTTCTGAAAATAGGGGCCATCTTTTAGGGCTGGCTCGACATCGTTGACGTGAATTGGATCTCCGGGGGTCTCGCTCTTCACCAGCAGGTGCGTCAGCCCATTCTCCACGAGGATTTCCGTCAAACTTTTGTGGTACAGCACCTCGCCCGAATACGCATGAATTTGGGTAATCCAATTGTCTAGGTAGGGAAAGGTCCCCATTCCAGTGCGAAAGATGGGGCGGTAGTACA
>Ga0206124_10002292_pt1 | contig 14399 bp, 16 predicted proteins | sample Helgoland_Spring_3_FD_148671 | JGI IMG/M metagenome (GOLD analysis project Ga0206124, IMG submission 148671) | Pelagic subsurface seawater microbial communities from Kabeltonne, Helgoland, North Sea - Helgoland_Spring_Bloom_20160321_2 | ecosystem: Environmental > Aquatic > Marine > Epipelagic ... | reverse complement strand
CGTGCTTGCGGCTTCCGCCCATCGAGGCTGTAACGGCGCTGCTGCAAATCTGTCACTGTCATATAACTGTAATATTCGTGCAATATACTGCGCCCGTTGACTAATTTTATCTAACTTTCTATCGGTGTTCAGTCTCAAGAGCCAACACTTTTGCTGAATAAATCTAGAATCGCAAAGACCTGAAGAGAATCACATGAATATAAAGAAAGCACTCATCAGAACTAATCAGATAGCGCTACTAACCGCATCCCTTGGGGTAGCAGCCAGCAGCAATGCGGCAGATCAGGAGTTGCTGGACATACTCCTAAGCAACGGCGCCATAGATCAGAGTCAGTACGATGCCCTAATGCAGAGAGAGACTCTCAATAGCACTGATATCCTGCCTGATACCAGCACCGAAATTATATCCAGCCCCGCCGTTGCCGCTGAGGTTAGCAGGCAGATTGAAGAGAAATTTCCGGTCAAGGCTAGCCGCGTAAGCAGTGGCTTTCGTTTTGAAACAAGCGATGAAAAATTCAGAACCGATTTGCAGTGGCGAGCCCAAACACGGTACACCACTCCCTTCCGCTCAGACCCAAGAAAGCTATCCGCTTTCGGAAAAGACCAATCGAACTTCGAGGCACGCCGACTGCGCATGAAAATAGGCGGTCATGGCTTTCAACCTTGGCTGAGATACTATTTCGAAGTCGATCTGCAACCTTCACGAGACACAGACGACGGCGCGTCTAATGCAAGTGCCAGAGTGATCGATTGGCGTATCGATGTCGCCAAATGGGACTGGGGCGGCATACGGCTTGGTCAGTGGAAGGTCGATATGAACCGCGAGCGCGTCGACTCTTCAGGACGCCAGCAGTTCGTCGAACGTTCAATCGCCAACCGTGTGTTCACCATCGACAGACAGGTCGGTATCCAGCTTAGAGGTCACCTGTTTCAGGACACACCAGCCGACATGCGCTATTTTGCCGGCGTATTCAATGGCGAAGGCCGCGGCGTAAATAACACCGACGACAACATGATGTATATGGGTCGCCTGCAGTGGAACTTCCTGGGACGAGACGTACCGTTTCGCCAGACCGACGTCGAATACACCGAACTCCCTATGGGTAGCCTGGCAATCGCCGGCGCCACTAACAAGGGTAGTTGTACTCGATGGTCATCATCGGGCTGTGGCAATCTCGATGGCTTCGAGTCTGCCGCCAACGCAGCTCCAGATCAATACGACATAAATCAGGTAGTGCAGGAATTTGCCTTTAAGTATCGGGGTTTTTCTGCTCAGCAGGAGCTACATAGAAAGCGCATTACCGACACTGTTAACAACACCAAGAGTGAGCTGACCGGCGGCTATGTTCAGGCGGGCTACTTCTTTCACAATATGTTCCCGGCTGTACCCGAGCCTCTGGAGCTGGCTATACGCTATGCCTTCGTTGACGAGCCTAACGCAAGCACTTTGCAATTCGAGAATGCGCGCGAAGAATTAACAGTAGGTGCCAATTGGTTCTTTAGTGGTCACAACAACAAGATTACGGTGGACTTCTCTCACCTAAAGCTTGACGACGCTCTTGTGAATATCGGCGAGTCTGAAAACCGTCTTCGCATGCAATGGGACGTGTCGTTCTAACCTCCTCGTAAGTTGAAGAGAACCAAAAAACCCCGCACTCAAACAAGCGCGGGGTTTTTTATAGGCGAAAATGAAGACCCCTTCCAGCTGAGACTCAAAGAAGCCTATTGAAGCACGTTCTGGGTCTACCGTATCGAGAACTGCGCATTACTAATCATCATCCGTATTGTCAGGCTCGAAGAAACACCAGGCTACTGCCGGAAAGCGTACCCGAAACGCGGCTTCCACCTTGTTGATGTCGGCAATCAGCTTCATTGCGTCTTGCTGCTCTGTGAGTTCCGCCTTGATAGCCACCATCACATCTGCCCCCATATGCAGCGTGCGCAAATTGTAGATCTGCTTAATCGTAGCCTGCTGATTGAGAAAATCTAACATGTCCGTGTGCACGTCGGGCGAGACCCCCTGCCCGATCAGAAGCGACTTTACTTCGACACTAATAAAAAATGCCACGGCGATAAGCAGTACTCCAATCCCGATACTGCCCAGGGCATCGTACATTGGGTCGCCAGTGAGCCACGCCGCCAGCACCGCCAAGAACGCAAAGGACAATCCTAGCAATGCCGCCAGGTCTTCACCGAAGATCACCAGCAGCTCTACTTCACGGGTACTGCGAAACCATCGCCAGAGGTTCTGACCGGCCCTTATTTTATTGATCTCTCTAAGACAGCCGGCAAATGACAGACCCTCGACAATGATGCCAAACAGGAGCACGCCTAGGGCCAGCATAGGATAAGATAGCGGTTCCGGCTCGTGCAGCTTGTGCCAGCCCTCATAGATAGAGAAGAGCCCGCCCATGCTGAATAACAGCAAGGCGACGATGAAAGACCAGAAGTACGTTTCCTTGCCATAGCCCAGCGGGAAACGATCCGAGGCTGGCCTCTTTGATCGCTTCATTCCCAGCAGAAGCAGTAGCTGGTTCCCGCAGTCAGCCGTGGAGTGCACGGCCTCGGCCAGCATAGACCCCGACCCGGTGATAACTGCAGCCACATATTTGGTTATTGCTATCGCACCGTTGGCAGAGAACGCATAATAAATAGCCTTGGTTGAATCGGCACCGTGAGACAATGCTGTTACCTCGATTTAATTACAATCACAGAAGTAACTCTATCGCAGTTTGGCAGTAGCTCCCACTCGATTAAGCCACTATTCAGGGAAAATACACTATTAGTCCTTTTCAGCCTACTCACAAGCTATTGGAGTCTTACCTATGGTAGTTAGAAATAAGCCGATGCTCGTCTTCGCCGCAGCTATCCTGGCAGCCCTTCTTATTTTCTGGGAATACCTCAATGGAGGTGTAGTAACCCACTACCCGTTGGCTGACGCCGATAACCCCGGCATCTCCAACTGGTGGGGGCTACTTACCTTCCCTCTCCTTACTTGGGCCGCGCTAATTATCGCTGAAAAACGAAAAGCCATAACCGACGATGAGGCATCCGCTGGAGACACCTTAGTATTGCAAAAAAACTACCTCAAAGGCGGACTGGCTTTTGGCTTGTTAATGGGGGTGCTGTGGGAGTTGGGGCAGCAGGAAATTTTGCAGTATTTAATTCTCACGCCTTGGCTACTGTCATTTTTTCTGCGCATTTATTTACCTGAAACAACTTTGGGCTTCGTGCTAGGCATGGCTTATACCTTTGGCGGCGTGTTACCAGTTGTATTCGCGCTGGTAATACAGACAGTAGGATTTTTTATCTATTTGCTGTTCAATAGAGGCGGAAGATGGCTGTATAAAAGCTCTCGTAACTGGCAAAGCGATAAACTAACAGGAAAACGTAGCAAGGGATTATTCTAAATCTCCGCCACTCCTGCTTGGGGTTGGACTTTGTGCCCCCTCAAAACAACCCCTCTTAAAGATAAAAACCTTCGTAACGTACCCATCTATTGGGTCGCAATATCGACTACCCGACTCTCTTTTCATAGGCAATAGATCCAAAGTGCCGATTTGTGCGTTTAAATGGTTGATATAAACGGAATAAAAACATAATGACATTTCTAAACACCAAGGGCCTGAGCCGGATGAGGAGAGTCTTCGCCTTTACGGGCATGGGATTGCTAGCCCTCGCCCTCCTGCTTTTTGCGAGCACGCTTCTGGGTATTTCCTCGCTAGACTCGTTCGCCGTTTTAGGTAATAGCGGAGTCCGAACTCTTGCGGGTATAGCTGTAGCAGGCTGTATTCTCGCTGCCATTGGTTTTTTCGACGAGTAACTGGAGAAGCAACATGTTCAAACAATCAGATTTTTTTATACTTCTGGCCGTGGCAATTTCATTTGCCGTCTCAGGCTACCTTTGGTTTTCAGGTCAGCGTGAAGAAGGGCTCTTCACAGCGGTATGGGTGCCCTCAATATTATGTTTTGGGATCTACTTTAAACTTATGGCGATAAGAGGATCCAAGTCATGAGTTCAATGACATTATTTTATATTGCTATCGCCGTTTTTGGTCTCATGATCACCGGCCTTTTCCTGTCAGTTCGTGAATTCGTCCTAAACAGCAACGAACCTTCTCAGGTTAAAGGCTCAAAACCCGGCAACGAGTAATTGCTGTAAGGAACGCGCCGCAGACTTGAAACGGGTAGCAGGGGTCCATTCTTAACCCCTGCTACCCGTTTTTGGCTGTCTGTTATGGATCTAGATTGGCAAGCGGCGTTCAGGCAGTCTATTATCCCTTACATAAACAGGCTCTCCGTCGAATTGGACAGTCATTGACGCCTATTCCATGCTCTCTTAGTTATGAAGTTGCCATCGATGCACTCCCACTACCCAGATACCAAATTAATTCCATTTAACCTTGCTGGGATAACGAGCAGTCTTCCCCTACATTTCATAGGTTCCAGAACGGGTGCCACCGGAACGCTCGATGATCTGAAGACTAGCCCTCCAGTACCGAAGGCCTGGTTAAACCCCTCACTTGTTAATGCCGTCATAGATCGTCTAAAAGCACATCAGCAGCTCCATTCCCGGCTAGATCAGCACGCCATCATTCACGAGAATCTGTTCGATCCAACACGTAACCGCTACAGAATAGTCTGGTCCAAAAACATGATCACCTCTGCGGGGGTGTCCGAGGTTCACAGAAAAGGCGCTGAGCCGGAGCTTGTTCTGCACCTAAGAGACGGCGAGGAAGAGCGCAGAGATGGTCAACGCTATATGCGTCAGATACTCGAGGGAATCTACGCTAAGGGCGGACGAGGACAGGAATCGGTTGAGGATTTTCTACATCTCATCCTGGTGCATGAGGCGAGTGAGATCCATCAAAGAAAGAAGGCAGAGACCCTGGCCCCCAGCATCAAGGCCGAGATCAGAGCTATCATAGAAGAAGCAAAGGCTTACTTTGCGTTTCCTATGGATAAAAGAAGAAATCTAGACCAGCTGTACAAGATACTCGATAAAACCAATGACCCGCGCAGAAAAATATACAGTCGCTCACTCGATGTCTTCGAGAGCATAGGCGAGGAAAATCTGGCCACAATCGAAGGCTTGCTGGCGTTAATTGAATTTGTTCTAATCACACCCGATTATGCCGCGGACGCAAAGCGCTATCATGACGAGCGAACCAGGCTCCAGCTGGCGAAGAGTCTCTATGTTGACATTCTTCATGATTTTGCAGGCTCCAGCAAAGCTGACGATTGGGTGAAGGATGTTGAAGCTAGCGGTATATTTTCGGATTAGGCCGTCACCTATAGTTACACTGAAAATTCCAATGGCCTCAGCAATCAGGCCCAGGAGATCTTTAACTCTGCCGCGAGAATTCTCGAAGCATTGAAACGAGAAGACCCAGAACCCGACTACCTGCCGAGCAAGAGCCAAAAGAAACAAGTAATCGAAAGTTTCAATAATAAGATCAAACAACTGGACCCAATCAAGAGCCAGCTAAGTCTTAATGAAGTATTAAGTATACCTTTACAACTAAGGAATGCGCTTGAGGACAACAGTCTTAATCGACACTTCTCTTACTTGGATTCGTTCGGAATCTATAATTCACTCAACCTGTCACGCCTAGACCTTAGGGGTTTGAACTTGCATTCTGGCTACGATGAGAGAACGGCAAGAGACAAAGACCGGGAGATCAATCCACACAAGGACGAACGCAGCAACCTAAGAGGCGCTCATCTGGTAGGTAGTGACATTTCCGAACGGGCAAATTTTGCTGCAGCACATATGGACTTTGCCATCGCCTCCTATTCAGATTTTCGAGAACTCACCTTTACGCGAACCAAGGCGATTGGAATGGTATTTTATGGCGCGAATGCTAATGAGGCGCAATTCGAGCACGCGAAAATGACTGCGGTAGACGCCAGAGGTATGAGCGCAAACTTTGCCCGCATTCAGACACAGGAAACCGACATTAACGGAATGAAAATCTGGCAATCAGATGTGCCAAGCTGGCAGCGCGCTCATGTCGATATCACTCGCCTTAAAGAACCCAACAAGCATGACGATTCTCAGATCGCCGATCGCAAATCCCTAAAAGCAGAACTCGACTTTCTGGAAGACTCGTTTCTGGACGAGCTGGACAAAATAGAAGAAACTGGCGCCGCTCAAGGCGAGGAAAAATGGATTGAGCTGAGAGAGGTTGACGGGCAGCTTGAACTATTGAAGGGCCGCGGCGTTGTATTTTACTCGAAAGAGAAGAAACTGGAATACAGTAGCAGCGAACAGTCCGAGACTTAAAAAAAATAAACCCCTCCTAGCCCTTCAATTACTTGATCAGTGCGCAGTCGCACTTGCGGGTGCTGTTTCGCCTGCTAGGAACACCTGCTCGATGTCTATGCGGTCGAAACTATATTGCGCGTTGCAAAATTCACAGGTAACTGCGACTTCACCCTCCTGCTCGATGATGTCGATCACCTCGGCCTTACCGAGGGTTAGCAACATCCCGCCGGTACGTTCCCGCGAACAACTGCAGAAAAATTCCACCAGATGGGGATCGAAAAGCAGCACCGTTTCCTGATGGAAGAGCCGGTGCAAGAGGTTCTCTAGGGCAATCTGCTGCAACTCCTCATCTGTGACCGTCGCAGCCAAAAGCGATACACGATCCCAGGCATCATCGTCTGTAGATTGTCCGGGCAGCTTTTGGATTAGCATGCCGCTAACGTTTTCCTCATCGCAGGTTAACCAGAAGCGGGTCGGCAACTGTTCGGATGTGGAGAAATAATGCTCCAGCGCTTCAGCCAGATTTTCCCCTTGCAGCGGTGCGATACCCTGGTGAGGTTCGGCGCCCTCCGTCTTAATGGTGATAACAAGATAGTCGCTGCCGAAAATTTGCTGAAGATCCATTCCCTCTTCAATCTTGTCTTGCTGACGAGCAATTCCTCTTACTTTCTGATCTGAATTGGCCTCCACAACCAACAATCCCAGCGGCCCGCTGCCACGAACCTGCAGCGTAACGCTGCCGTCGATCTTAAGAGTGTCCACTAGCAGAACCACTGCAGCTAACGCCTCACCTAACAGGGTTAAGCCCCTGCCCTCTAGACCTGCTTGCTGGGAAATCGTCTGCCAGGACTCATCTAGTGATACATGTTGCCCACGTATAGGGTGATTCTCAAAGAGATAACGCTGGCTCTGATCGGGCTTCTTCATCGTGTTCCTGGGTGTAAAATTTTGGGTTGGTCTTGTGTATCCGCGTGGCTACCTGAGTAGCGTCGAGTTGAAGGCAGTATAGTAGTACTTTGGGCCTTGGAAATACATTCAGTATCGCCAAAAATGAGAAGGCTTTGGGCTATGCAATCCGCAGGAATTTTTGGCAGAAACTGACTTGAGAAAAGCCCTCCCCCCTTCTGCTGCTGCCTCAATTAATTCCTTTCTTTATAGAGTATCGGCGCTCCATCCATCACTATAACGGGCTTGGATACCCTGCCACCCGAAAGCAAGTCATAGATTGCCTGCTCTAGCCCCGCCCCCACCGGACCTCTATATTTCACGGTAAAAGTTTTGGGGTCAAACAAAAAAACTTCGCCAATCGTTGTAATGTTCAATGCTCTCGAGATCGTCTGCGAGTCATCCATTAGCACGGGGATATCGACGCCATAGCCCAGGACTTCCTGCCGAACCGCATCGCTATCATTCAGGCCCATCGGATTAATCATAAGAAACTCAAAGCCCTGTCTATCGAATCGAGCCTTGAGCGCATTGTAGGCAGACATTGATCCGGCAACCGTCCTGTCGCCATTGGCCTGCACCAGCAGCGCGACAGCAACATGGTCAACGTAGAAGCTCATTCTATGAGTGTCGCCATTTTGATCTGGCAGGGAAAAATCGCCCACGCTGTCCGCCGCATTGCAGGTCTGGGAAAGCAGCAGCAGTGACAGCATACCGATTCTAAAGAAATTGACAGGGCTCATTAGATTTCTCCTCGGCCGAAAGAACTAGGGGACACTAACAACTTAACAACTTAATGACATATCTATTCACTCATGCTGTTTCATTGCCAGCCTCCGAATTGTTCCAGCTGACAGGTGTAGAAATATGACGGAACCAACGTTAACTAAAATGAGTTGGCCCCATTGATGCAATCAGAGTCTCCAGAAAAAGGTCTCCTATGCTCTGGACTATAGAGCAGCGAATAGTCAATTTGACCTTAGTGTTCCGGGGCCCGCTTATTGTTCATTTTGTTCATTGAGAATCGACTTCATCGGTGCCAGATATTTCTCAAAACGCTTCCATGCTTCCGAACTCCCCTGGTACATGGGACGCTGCACTTGCGCCCAACTCATGGTTTCTACTTTCCTCTTATTCTTATGAAACTCCAAACAGGCGGGATCCCAATCGAGCCCACAATAACTTAGCAGTTTACGCGTTTCCTCATCCTGATTTGTAGTGAGTCGTTCGTAGTGAAGATCGTATATCTTACCCGGGAACTTGCTTCGCCAGAAATCCATCAGATCAACATAGAGATTATAGAACTCAGCAACTTCCTCTTGACTGCACGAGTATCCATTTGAAGTTCCTGCGAAGGGAGATTTATAGATAGACCAACAGGTAGCCATAGGGCTGCGCATCGTGTGAATTATTTTAGCTTCGGGAAATGCTGACAGTATGAAGCCCAGCCATAGAAAGTTCACCGGCATCTTGTCAGTGACATAGCTTTTGGTTGTCAATGCCTTTAGGCCTTTAAGATAGTGATCCTGCAACCCCGCTAGATTGTCCTCTAACTCTATTTCCGCCTGGTTACGAAAATGTTTGACGTATCCGAAACACCATTGCCCCATTAACTTGAGCTCACCGCCGCCATAGACATCGGCGTGTGATGCCAGAATTTGTTCGACCAGCGAAGTTCCGGAACGAGGCATCCCAACGATAAAGATTGGCTGATATTCGCTACTTGCTTGCTGTGGCTCGATTGGCTCGGCAGAGAAGATCTGTCTAACCGTGGATATTGTAGTCCTGGCGTCATCAATCGTGTCAGTCTTACCTTTTTTGTGCTGCTCGTTACCCTGAGCAAGCATGGCAAAGCACTTATCTATTTCATTCAGGTCATCGTAAACCTTTGCCAGAGCGAAGCATAAGACTATTCCCTCCTGACTGGCAGTATCAATGCTGCTATGTAGCGCCTCCATTTCAATCAGCAACTCATTGCGAGTAGCCCATCGCTTGGAGTCGGCAAGATTACTAAAATCGAGAATAGACTGTTGCGTTGGAGTGAGTGGCATCTGAACTAGTATTTAGTAGAGCATAAGAAAAACAAAGGGTATGTCCGAAACCAGGCGTTGTCTAGCTTCATTAGGACTGGGGCTTTTATCGAGCCGCACTCCCTCCGCTTCTTTCGGATAGTCGATGACAGCTGCGCCTGAAACCGCGCAGTAAGAGGCCGATGCACGAAAACTTGCACCGGGGCTTTCCCTGTTCCCCCTGAAGCTTATGGTGGCCAAGGAAGAAATTGATCAAGAATAAATCCCTCCGACCCCTTACCCAGTCGCGTACATGAAGCTGTACCCATACTCCTGCGCGCGAGTAGCTGCCATAACGCCTGCGGGAACGAAGTGACTGGAAGGGATGGCGTTGCTAACCAGTTCCTCATATACCTCTTCCGTCGTTCTGCCGGCAGAGCGCGCCAACATGCCAGCCATACCACGGGTAGAGAGATCGCAGACGGCAAAGCGAACACCTCGGCCACTCATCGCGTCGATCGTATTGGAGCGATTGCCATAAGTCCGCTCTACACTGAGGGGATTGATCGTAACGGGGTCGCCATTACTATTGCTCACGCCTGTGCGCCCCACGAATAGATCACCATACTTTTCCCACATGGCATCGTTGAAGCCATAGGGAGATGAGTCATGGCGAAAACAGACGATCAGACCATAGTCTTCATCACTGCCGCCGTATCCCTGTGCATGGGCCAAGAGAATATTGGATGCAAAATTCATTGCAGCAATGCCACCTGAACCGGTTGAAGAATCTACGAAGGCACGGTGAACCCCGCCCATTTCGTCCATCCAACTGTCTTCGGCATGGCGCGCCGGCGTGAAGCCAGAATTACCATGATGGGAATGACCGGCCTCCTGCGCATTCGCTGCGACCGCTGCACCGGCGGCGGCTACCAGGCCGGCACCGGCAAGAAATTTGCGTCTATTGTGGGTTTGATCTGCACTCATAACTAATCGCTCCAGCTTGTAGTTCTAGTATGAAGGTAACTAGATACATTGTTCTCAATTACCGACTCAATTGAGCCGCGGAATCATTAGCATCCTAATGAACTCCGCCGCACTCCTGACTAACACTCAACGTCCTAACCACCGATCTTCACATAGCCTTGGCGGCCAAGTTCAATAAGCGTTGTCAGAGCCCAGTAGTCCACCTGAATTTCATCCAGCAGATCATCTTCCTTAACATTGCGCGATAGCACACCCTGGCCGCAGAGATGAAATGTTACGCCTGCTGCATGCAGCTGCTTGATGAGGTCGATGTTCGGATTATCCTTGCCGTCGTGGCGAGCCTTGAATTCTTCATTTTTCAATCCGATCAGACCGGAGCCCTGATGCATCACGATGGCGATCTTGCGATTCTCTTTCGGCACGCCCAGATTGGCCAGCGTATTCACATAGCGCGCGATCAACGGCAGCATGGGATAGGGGTCATCCAGATCCTCATCAAAAACGACCAGGTCGAACAACACCTTGTATTCGGTATTCGGGTCGGGGGTCAGGTGTGCCCCCGGATAGTCCCGACTGGCGTTGTAACCGGAAATTGGCAGTTCATCGGCGGCAAACACCGGATTCAGTAGAAAGATTGCGGGCAGTGAAATCAGTAGTAACTTGAACAGCTTCATTTTGTATATCTCCTTTTGGATAACTTGAGACTAATTAACACAGAGCTGAAACCAAAGGGGTTCAAGCCTTCGATCCGGCAACTCATCAGTCGAAATAAATCTAGCCGCATTGTAACCGAATCACTGGGCACACCGCGAATAGAACGCCTAGCGGAAACGGGACTGCCGACTCCCGCTATCGAATGGGTCTAGCCGGCTACACTTCATCGAGCAAAAGGGCTGCCCTTTTCACCATAGGGCCAGCACCACGGCTAAAGTAAGACTCGACGCGTGCGTGAAGAAATCAGCAAATTCTGCAGGTGAAAGCCCTCGCAGCAATCGAAAGGAATACGGGGCAGCTATGCTTTAATAGCCTATTCCGTTGGGCCAGTAAGCTCAGAGTGCCACCTGACCTTTTACGCCGCTGCAATGCACTCAATCTCTACTCGGGTATCTCCACCCAAGCTGATACCTACAGCCGTGCGGGCTGGCTTATTCTCCGGGAAGAACTCGGCGTAAACCTCGTTCATAGCGCCCCACTCTGCCATGTCGACCAGAAAAACCGTGCATTTCACCACTCGATCTATGGACGAGCCGAAGCGCTCTAGCGCGTCCTCTATAGACTCAAGAGTGCGTCGCGTTTCAGGCTGCACTCCCGACTCGCCGGGCCCGCCGGTTTTGCCAGCGAGAAAGATCAAACCACCGTGGCGTACACCTTCGGAATAAGGCGCACGGGGGTTGGGGTTCATGTATTCCGGAGTATCAGATAGATGAACTGTTTCAGCGCCGGAGTCAATTCTTGCCTCGATTTGACAGGCAAACAATAGTGGGCACAGGGCTAACGCGACGATGACTCTAAACATGATGATTCTCCTAGGATTGTTTGTGTATGAGGATAAGAGCTATCTTTCAACATGTCCATGCGCCCATTAAAGAAAAGGAATATCGATTCATTCTGACTCAGGCACCCCTTAACTCGGGTCTAATGTTTCGGCATGCTCTTCTTCAAGAAATCGCATACGAATCTCTGCTCCGCAAGGAACGTTTGTCGTTCCATAAACAAGTCGCAAATATGCTTCGCGATAAGTACCCCAAAACAATAGCTCGAAGTCCAGAGGAGTTTGCAAGACATTGTGAGGGAGGTGGGGAATATGAAGCAGCTGCGATTTATTATCTCAAGGCCGGCGAACAAGCCATTCTAAAATCAGCTTCTATCGAAGCGGTTGATCTCATATCTAAAACATTGTCTCTTTCCGAGAGCATAGATGACCCAATCAAGCAGGATGCATTAGAGCTTCAAGCACATATTACTATAGGCGCTCCTTTGCAAGCAGCAAAAGGCTTTGCAGATCCAAATGTTCTAGAAACATATGAGCGAGCACTTCAACTTAACAAAAATATCGGCGATTGAAGCACAGATCTTCATAATTCTGTTCTCTGGGGAATATTTAGTTTCAACCTCGTACGGGGAAACTTAATAGAAGCTAACAACGTATCGCTACAATTGGAGCGCTTAGCAGAATCAGCGGGCAGCAAAAACACCTCATTAGTAGCACTTAACGCCAGGGTTGCTGCCCTTTACTATAACGGCTACTTCAGACAAGCCGCCAAAATTTATGAGACAGCATTGACGAACGATTCACTTGAGAGAAGTCACTCGCAGAGTGGTGCACTTTGTGAATTGCCCATAGGGCCGGAACCTTGTGCATAGCGTAGTGAATACTGTAAAAAATAAAGTCATAGCACAGCAGGGTGACCAGACTATAGAGGAGCATCCAACCATAGTTGATCTGCAACGCCGGCGTAGCACCGAATAGCGTTTCCAATGTGTTGATAATGGCCTGCTCTGTGGCAGGCCCGACTGTGGCGAACAGGGCAACTACCCAGAACGGTCGCAGGCATCTCTCTATTATCCAGAGCCAAATATCTACCCGCGCAGAGATATGTGTGTAGATATCACGGGGCAAGAGAAATTCCAGTAAACCGGCTTTTCTTTCTCTTCCATCAGCTCCCTTAGAGCCGCGCCCCTGAAAAACCAAATACAAAGTAAGTGCAAGGAAGAGAGTTATGAGCAGTCGATCCCAACGCAGATCAGTGGGGATATTGTTGGCAAGCATGGACCAGCTTAATTCGATAATCTCGGTAAACGGACCGAGGACTTCATTGGCGATGTCATTAGTTTGAGAAGCCATAACTGACCATAACTGCTAGAAGGATCTACATCAAGTTATCGCAGTTCACGAGGCCAGTTTAAGTTGTAGCATCTATAGCGCCCCACTCCATCGTCCGCAATCAGTTCCCCATTATCCATTATCAGACACGTAACTATATCCACTAGGGAGGGTGTCTCGCTGATTACGCCTCATTAACATCGTATCTGACAGTAAAATTGCGTGCTCATGGGTGCGACAATTCGTCACTTTTGCACTCGGTAGGCAAAGTTATAATGATTTAACTGGTAGCTGCTAACGATAGAGATCTGCTCATGAGATTCTTAACTCGATGTACCCTCTCATTTTTTTCATTCCTGTTACCCGTTTTGGGGACGGCGCAGGTTGATGAGCTGCAGGGGTTGAGCAATCCGCAAGCAATCAAGCCCGAGTGGAAAATGCCCAGAACAGAATACGGGCAGCCAGATTTACAGGGCACCTGGTGGTTTGGCTCGCGCACTCCCATGCAGCGACCGGTCAACATGGGTGAAAAGAAAACCTATACCCCGGAGGAGGCTGCCGCCGTTGAGACCAGCCTACGCGGACGCCTCGCCCAACAGGAAGCACCTCTTGATCCAAATCGAGGTGCTCCGGAACAAGGTGCACGCATTGGCCAGGAGGCGGACGATACCTTTCTGGGGCACTGGCAGAAACCGGAGCTGATTCCAGTGAATGGCCAATATAGAACTTCGGTCATTGTTGAGCCGTCCAATGGGCGCATCCCCCTTCGAGACGGCTTTCAGGATTTTCATGCAAAGCAACGCGCTAGCGGATTGATGCCTACTGACGGGCCGGAGGGACAACCGCTTTCTGGGCGCTGCCTCATGTTTGGTGCTGTAATTCCCAATTTGACCCCGCTTATGATGAATCCCTATATGCAGATCTTCCAAACAAAGGACTATATAGTGATTCTGTCCGAGATGATTCATGACGCGCGAATTATTCGTCTGGTCGATCAACATGTAGATTCCGATTTTTCCCGCTGGATGGGTGACTCCATCGGACGCTGGGAACAAGACACTCTGGTTGTACACACGAAAAATTTTCGACCCGAACAGAGCGCTTCGCGCATGTTCTTGCCATTTTCAGAAGCGCTGGAAGTTATGGAACGCTACACGCTGGTGGGTCACGACGAAATACATTACGCCTTCACCGCCACGGATCAGAAGGCCTACACACAGCCGGTGTCTGGCGAACGGATTATCTCACGCAACGCCACCGGTGAGTTCGTCTACGAATACGCCTGCCATGAAGGCAACTATTCCCTTCCTGGAATATTGCGTGCGGCGCGCAGGGCAGACAGAGAAGCAACGCTGCCGCGGTAGCT
>Ga0206124_10002287_pt1 | contig 14431 bp, 13 predicted proteins | sample Helgoland_Spring_3_FD_148671 | JGI IMG/M metagenome (GOLD analysis project Ga0206124, IMG submission 148671) | Pelagic subsurface seawater microbial communities from Kabeltonne, Helgoland, North Sea - Helgoland_Spring_Bloom_20160321_2 | ecosystem: Environmental > Aquatic > Marine > Epipelagic ... | reverse complement strand
GGTGAGCATTGCCAGACATAGGGGTGAGATCAGAACGTTGATTTTTCTCTTCCAAAAGTTGATTTTTCCTGTGGAAAAGTAACTCAATATGCGCATAATCCATAACCATCTAACAACAACCTCAAAGGTTCAACGATGGTTACAGGCGTTCTCCGACGTCCCGATGTTGAGGCTCTGACCGGCCTTTCGCGCTCTACCATTTATAAATTCATGAAAGACGGCACCTTCCCGAAGGCTGTCAAAATTGGTCCACGCGCCGTTGGTTGGCGACAGGCTGATATCGAAGACTGGCTCAGCAATTTGACGAATGGGTAGGTGCCAATGGAAATAGCACTGACCCCGGATCCCGATCAGATCCGACTGCATCTCGAAGTTCTGTTCGCGGAACTTGCACCGGATGCATCCTACCCCGATGGCTTGTTCGAGCTGCGGTTCCTGCCTCCTAACAGCGGTAGGCCCATCTGCAAACTGTTCAGCTGGGGCAACCTCGACGCAGCCATCGAAATGGCAGTTCACGTCAATGCAGCCGGCAAGAACGGCTATGTCGGGGTACACCCCCGCAAACCGGGCACAACTGGCTCAGGTCAGGCCTCTGATGTCGAACGGGCCTACTGGCAGTTCGTCGATTGCGATGATGGCGATGCATCGGCCAAATTGCTGGAACTGCCCTTCTCACCGAACTTCATCGTTACGACCGGTACACGGCCCACACAGCGGCTGCACGGCTACTACATGCTCGAGGCACCCGAGACCAATATGGCGGCCTACACGGCCCGTCAGGAGGCGCTGGCGACGGCTGTGGGCGGCGACAACGTCAAAGACGCACCGCGCATCATGAGGCTAGCCGGGACGGTCAGTTACCCCTCCAAAGATAAGGCGGCCCGAGGCTACGTCCCGGAGCTGGTGACGATCAGCGATGTTGACCCGATCCCGTACGCTGCTGAAGAGCTGGATCCGTTTCTGGCTCAGTTCAAAGGCACCGATGAACCGCAGCTGCTTGCAGCACCATCCCCTACTGTGCCGATGAAAGACGTCCCGCCGAAGGTCCAAAGCTTCCTTGAACGAAGCCAGATCAAAGGCCACTGGCACAACAGCATTCGAAGCGCCGCGGCTACCTTGCTGGCCCGGGGGTTCGGCGAAGACCGCGTGGCCGAGATCTGCGGACCATTCTGCAACGGCGGGGCATCGGATCCTGAATTACAGATGTTTATCGTCTCAGCCGTCAGCAAGGGCTTCAAAAACCAATCAACCCGATCCCCACAGGACATTGTGCTAACGACACCGCGTGAGCGGGGCAATCTGCTCGGTGCCAAAAACATCATTACAGCGGGTCAGGCCCGGTACGTCACGAAGCAACACTACCTGATCAAACAGTGGCTGCCGTTTGAAGGCACGGGTGTGCTCGTGGGGCCCAGCAACACCGGCAAGACCTTCATTGCGCTGGACATGGCCATGAGCATTGCGGCGGGGACTGATTGGCATGGTCACAAGGTTCGTCAGGGCGCTGTGCTGTATCTGGCGACCGAGGGCAGCTTCAGCTTCAAAAACCGTATGGCGGCGCTCAAGGACGATCGAGGGCTGACGGACAACGTGCCGCTGATTGCTAGAGCCGATATGGTGAACTTGTTGGACAAAGAGGCGGACTTGGGCGAACTGGCGGCCCTTGCCGACGAAATCAAAGGGGAGCACGGCCCGCTCCGGATGATCGTGGTCGATACCCTGGCACGCGCAATGGCCGGCGGAAACGAAAACGCTCCAGACGATATGGGCAAACTGCTGAACAATGTCGAAGCGCTGCGACAGGGGACGGAAGCGTTCGTCCTGCTCATCCACCACACCGGCAAAGACGAGACGAAGGGCGCGCGTGGTCACTCGTTGCTCAAAGGGGCTGCAGACACGATCCTGCTGCTGTCCAAGCGTGACGATGACCTGCTGGAGCTGATTGCAGACAAACAGCGGGATATGGCTTCACCACGCCCAAAGGCGTTCCGGCTGGAAACAGTGGAATGCGGTAAGGACGAAGACCTCGATCCGGTGACCACTTGCGTGATGCGGTCTGCCGATGCGGCGGAACTCAAGGCCAAGCCACAGCCGGGCGGTTCGAACCAGGAGCTGCTGATGGAGTGCTACACGCAACTACGCTTGGAGAGCACCGGGGAGCCCAATCCGGGCGGAGCCGGGTTCCCAGAGCAGTCGCAGTATTGGTGCGTGCCGAATGATCGATTGAAAGAAATGTTCGTGGGCAAGAAGGTTGGCTCGAACAGCTCGTCGGCCTACAGCGGCGCGCTCAAGGGGCTAATCAGCCGGACCCTGCTGCAAAAGAACGGCGGGGTAGTTTGGATGCCGACAGACGACGGGAAGTGCACCTCGGCCGAGCGACGAGGGGCTGCAAGCGTTTAAGCCCAAGGCCAGCGCGCGTGCGGTGCGGTTTGTAACTTTGTACCAACAACCACAGCGCCGGCAGCTACTACAAATACAAAATCCCTTAAGGGATGTATTTGTAAGTGCCGTTGTAGTTCGAATTGTAATCCGGCGCTCGCTCGGCACCTCAAGCGCATCGCCTTGTCGTATCTTGGTTCGACGCATCCGGCGGTCCATCCGCTGCTCGTAAGTCCGCGCGTTAGCCCCGACCACGACAACCCGTTCAACGTGCCGAGTTGCCATTCTGTCGAGCTGGTCGGCTCAGAGGCTAACGCGTGACGGGTGGGGGTCGTGTCCGGACAATCCGATGCATCCGACGCGCAGTGTCAACAAAACGCAAGCACCGAGCGTAGCACCGCCTGTGCACCTGTCCATAGTCGAAATAGCGCCGCTCCCGGCGTTCTGGCGTGACGGGGGCTCCAACGTTTCCAGAACGATAAGTCCACGCGTTAGCTCCACACCGCCACGTCACAACGACGAACCCGAGTGGCGTCACAGGCTGGGCGGTGTGTCGAGGTGATCGGGGTGGAGCTAACGCGTGACGGGTGGGTTTTGTTGGAATAGCTCAGTTCATTGAAGATCATCGGCATGACGCCGCTTGAAACCGAAGCCAATCCTAACATTCGAGTTGGATCACTTCGATGGGGCAGGCCACTGTTGCTTTGATTATGCGGCGTGCTGACGTTAGACACAGCGGACGTCAGGATGAAGTACCTGCGGTTCGCCTTAAACCAAACTTGCCCGCTTGCGATCAGTTCCGCCCTTTTCAGAAGTCACGGTCACGGTCACAGACGCATCAGCACCCGCGACCTTGACCAGCCATTCGGCCTTTTTGGTCACGGGCGACCATTGCTGACCCCAGTTGGAATAGGCATAGCGGCGCTCGTTGCGTCCCGCGAGGTTGCCGAGCTTCAAGTCGGCAGGGTTCATCACCACATCGGCCCCCTCACACGCGATGCTTAGTTCCACGGGCTTGGCCACACCGTTCTGGACCGCGACATCGGACAGATTGGTGGGCAAATAACCATGGTTGGAAACCACTGTGCTTACCCGGAACAAGTCAGCGCCAAGCGCTTCGACATCGACACTGTCAACGGCGACACGCGGTGCGGCGGCGGCGTGCTTGAGGTTGAAGAGCACGTTGTTGTGGCACATGTCTTCCAGCAAGTTGCCGGGCGGATTGCGGTAGCTCCAAATGTAGACCATGCCCCCGACCTCAATCGGGCCGAGCTGCGGGTGATTAAAGGCGGTCCACGGGCGGAAACCTTTTTCGCCCACGTTATCGACCACCCAGTTGTGCACCAACCGCTGCGTCGCGGCATCTCGCGGCCCTAAGTTGTAATAGCCCTCCTTCGGCACGCCTGCCGTGCGCTCCAGGTCCCAAAGCTCTGTTCCAAAGGTGATTATCCCCATCTCTTCATAGCTCCAATCAGTGAGCGTGCCATGGCGCGCTTTGGATTTGTCAGGCGTGAATTCTTCATAGACAGAGATCGTCGGATACCCCGTCAACCGCTCGCCCACTTCGCCCAATGCCTTGTAGAGTGACAGGTCTGACGAGCTCATCTCGCTGTCCATTTGCAGCATCGAGGGGCGTAAAATAATGCCGCCGTGGGTGTGATAGGCGCACATTCCAGTGATGTTGGGATGGGCCAGGATCACGTCGCGCATGCCCGCCGTCTCGGGCTCGGAGAACGGATACTCCCCCGCGCCGTATTCCTGCGGTGTCCAGTTGGTGGGGAAGTTGCGGTTCATGTTGCCGTCTTCCTGCATCTCGATATGCACATGGACGCCATCGAAGTTGCGGATCATGCCCTCGGGATACATGCGATAATACATTCCTCCCTCTTCGCCCGGTTCACGCTGCACCATTATGTCAGGGTTCTCGTTGTCGCACTTCCACTCTCCTTTACTGTCGGGCACCCGCATCTGTACGATGTATCCGTCGCCAGTGATGTCTTGTGGGATCAGCCCTTCGATCCGGTCCTCACCAGGCAAGAAACGACCGTTGCCGCACCAAGGATGATAGGGCGCCGTCATCGCCCCCTCTGCCCCGTCGGGATTGATCCGGGGAATGATGTAAAACACCATCTGATCGACAAGGCGCGTGACTTCTTCGTCGGAGCCAAAGTTGTTCAGCAAATAGGCGCAGGCATAAAGCGCGGTGGCGGAGGTTGCGTGTTCTTCGGCATGGATTTGCGCGTCGATATAAAACCCGGGCTTTTCCAGCGCCGGGCCCGTATCGGGGTTGGTGACCGTCACGAACCAAACGTCGCGGCCTTGGAAGGTCTTACCGATGGACGTGAGGGTGCACAGCTTCGGATACGCCTCAGCCAGCGCATGCAGATGACCGGTCATGGCGTCGTAGGTGTGGTAGGTATCGAAGGGGATTTGAACGGTCATTCCTGTTTCCTTTGAGGTCCTTAGCGGGGGCCAAAGTGTTCCATGATGGCGGCGGCGTATTTGATGCCGAGGATGTATTTGTCGACGTGGATGTTCTCATCGGGCGCATGCAAATTACAGCCGGGGTTCGCAAATCCAGTCAGGACGCATGGAATCCAGACGTGCTTGAGGATCGCGCCTTCAGCCGAGACCCCGTTGACAATGGGCGGCTCGCCATAGACTTCATGGGCGGCCGCGATGATGGATTGGCTGATGTCTTCGCGGGCGGAAATCTTGTAGGGCTCTTCCACGCGCGGCTCCCCAATAACCTCGATTTTGTCGAAGCCTTTATCTTTCAGATGCGCCTTCAACTTCGCCATCGCCTTGGCCGGTGAGATGTTGGGGATCAGGCGGAAATCCATGCGCACGCGCGCTTCAGCGGGAACGATAGTCTTGGTGCCCTTCCCAGTATAGCCACCCGTGATGCCCTGAATATTCGCCGTCGGCTCATAGGTACGGGCGCGTAAAGCATCCACGCCGTCGCGTCCCAACGCAAAGGCATCCACGCCCATCTCGTCCTTCAGCATGTCAAAATCGATCCGCGCCGCCTTGTCCGCCAGATACCCTAAGTCCTCCTCGTTCGGCTCATAAAGACCTTCTGCCCAATCGGGGATCAGGATGTTCTTGTAACGGTCCATGATCGTTGCGAGCGCATGGACCAAGTCCCAGACCGGGTTCGGCACCAAGGGCGCGTTCAATGAATGGACATCCGTGCGCGGCCCACGCGCGACCAGTTCCACGAACAGCACAGACTTGAGGCCGAGGGACACGTCCGGCACCTCCACCCCGATCTCTAGCGAGCCGTCGAGGCAATGCATCCCGTCCGCCTGCAGCATATCGGCGTTCTTTTTGGCCCATGGCCCAAGGTTGGGGGAGCCGATCTCCTCCTCCCCTTCGATGAGAAGCTTAAGGCCCACCGGAACCTCGCCGCGAACAGCCAGAAACGCCTTTGCGGCCTTGTTGAACGCCAGAACGCCGGACTTGTTGTCCGTCGCACCGCGTCCGTACACAACGCCGTCCACTACCGCGCCGGACCATGGACCGCCATAGGTCCAGGCCTCGGTCGGCTCGGGCGGCTGGACGTCATAGTGGGAATAGCAGAGCAGCGTTTTGGTGGATTTTGACGGCACCTCACCGTAAACCACGGGCGGGCCTTGCTCCAACTCGTGAAATTCCGCAGGCAACCCGTCGCGGTGCATCTGATCCCGGATCAGCGCTGCACAATCTCGCAAGCCGATGTCCTGAGCAGAAACGGACGGCTGCTGCAAAAAGGCCTGCAAATCCGCCACAAACTCATCAGCGTGGGCGTCGATGTAGTCGTAAATGGCTTTCATATCTCTCATAGCGGATGCTCCTGTGACAAATGCCATGCGTTCAATCGCTGGCCTGAGAGGGTCATGTCGCGCGAGGTCGCGATGTGTGCGAAGGCAGGCGCCAGCAGGTCAGGCTCGATCCACTCAGCCTTCAACTCGGCCGGATAGTTCCGCTCCGACATCGGGGTATGCATCGGCTTGCCAGGTGTGATCGTGCAGGACAAAATGTCATACGCCTCCCCTTCCATGGCGAGGCATTTGGAGAAGCCTTCCAGCGCGTGTTTGGCAGCGCAATAGGCGGTCTCATCGACGAAACCCTTTATCCCCGACTGCGACGACACGAAGATCAGCGCTCCGCCGTTGGCCTTCATCCCCGGCCAGACAGCTTGGCTAAGCTGGAACGCCGCTTGGATTCCGACGTCCATGGTGGCCTGAAAGGTGGCGAGGCTGACGTCCTCCAATGGTTCTGGTCGCAGAATAGCGGCGTTGTGGATCAAGGTGTCAACGGGTCCGAGATCAGCCACGGCGGCAGCGGTCGCGGTCGCGTCGGACAGGTCAACCTTGAGGAAAGCCCATTTGACCACCTCATCTGCCCATTTGGGCACATCCACATCCATCAGGATCAGCTCCGCCCCCTGGGCCGAGAACACTCGCGCCAGACCCGCGCCAAGGCCGTGGGCGGCCCCGGTAATCAACACCTTCTGCCCGGCTAAGGTAGGCATCACACGGCCCCCTCCATGTCTAGGTCTTCCCACTTGCGGCTTTTCGTCGAGGCGAAGACGGCGTCCACCACCATCTGGTTGCGCAGACCGTCCACGAAACTCGCACCGCGCTCGAGCCTGCGATCCTCGGTAATGGCCCCGTAAAGCTCTTTCAGCGCGCCGACAACAGAGACGTTCCAGATGCCCCTGTTGACACCTTCCAGCGACGCATGGGGGTCTTCCACGCTAATATCCTTGAAACTTTCGCCGGCTTTGGCGAAGTACAGCTTCTCATCCCCATTGCTGAGTCTAATCGTGCCGTCGGTGCCGAAAACCTGCGTCTCATTGCCAATATTGGCGGCGGCCACGCCGCTCATGAACACTTGCGCCAGCGCGCCCGATTGCATCTCCAACGTCATGTGCGAGAGGTCGTCGGAGGTGGCAGTCCACGCCTCTCCCGTGTTCTTGCAAACCCGATCCGGCACGATGGTCAGCGCTTGCCCAATCACCGACGCTGGCTCCCCCAACCACCAGCGCAGCATGTCGATTTGATGGCTGCCATTGGCCCCCATCCGCCCGCCGCCCATGCTTGCATCCGACCACCAATCGCCCTTGGGGCGAGAGGCCGGATTGGCCCAGGAGGCCCCGATATTGCTAATATTGACATGCCGGATCTCGCCCAGATCGCCGCCATGAATCAGCTCGGCAATGCGCATCCGCGTGGGGTTGAACCGCAATTCATGGTCGATCATGTGCAAGCGGTTGGCGCGCCGCGCTGCGTCCAGCATCTGCCGCGCCTCGCGCGCATTCATCGCCGTAGGCTTTTCGCACAGGACGTGGGCGCCCTTAGCGATCGCCGCAAGCGTCATCGGCGCGTGCATGACCGTAGGCGTGGCGATACACACCAGATCCAGCGTGTGCTCCGTCAGCATCTTTTCCCAGTCATCATAGACCGCCGTGATACCATAACGCTTTGCTGCGGCCTGGGCGCTTTCCATCCGGCCAGAGGCCAGCGCCACAACCTGCATGCCCGGGATATGTGCAAAAGCGGGAAGATACGCGTCGCGCGCGAAACTCGCGCCGATGATGCCAACATTGATCATGGTAACTCCTTTGGGGTGGTTAGCGCACGGACTTCGTCGATGGTAACGGCCGCACGGCGGTCTGAGGCAAGGATGCAGGCCTCCAGCATGAACAAGCTTTGCAAGTGGTCGCGCCCGGTGCATTCGAGTGGTGTTTCCCCGCGCAGACCACTGACGAAACTGCGCAAAAGCGCCTCGGCGTCGGTGATCCATGCCACGTGTTCGGTCAGCGGGATCCGCGTCAATTCCGGCTCCATCCGCTTGGCCCAGGCCAGATCGCCGAACATTGCGCGTTGCTCGATGATGCCTTCGGAGCCATCTGTGCGCCATTTGAAGTTCATCGGATCATGGCCGGCCTGCCAGGTGCCCTGATAGGTGACGCTCATCCCATTTTCGAAAGTGACCAGGGCCGAGACGTTGGTGTCGCCCTTGTACATTGTCCAACTGGGGTTGAACGTGTGGGCCTGAATAAACGCAGGTTCCGTATCGTAGACATAGCGCATCAGATCGAAGTGGTGGATCGATTGTTCCCACAGCATTGGGTGATCCATCGTCAGCGGATATTTGTTCAGCCAATCCTGCGTGCCATCGCGCCAGCGCTCGTAAATGAAGCGCCCGAACTCTGGCCTACCAATGACGCCGCTTTGCAGGAGCCACCGCATTTTCTGAGTCACGGCAAGGTAGCGGAAGTTGAGACCGACGATCAGCGGCACGCCTGCATCCTCGGCCATCTCCACAAAGCGCGCGGCGTTGACGACGCTATCGGATAAGGGCTTCTCGGCAAGGATCGCAAGGCCTGCTTTGCATGCGGCTTCAATCTGCCCCGCTCGGCCGCCGGGTGGTGTGACCAGCAAAACTGCATCAGCAGCCACACCCAAAACATCGGTAATATCCGCACCGATGGGCAGGCTGGAAAATTGCTCTATTACCGTGTTGCGCGCGCTGGGATCAGGGTCGCATAGCGCCACGATCTCCAGATCCCGGTTAGCCTGTACCACCCTTATCCACGTCCGGGCGCGTGCGCCTAGGCCCACTATGATCAGTCGCAGCTTGGTCACGGCATGACCGCCAAAGGGATTAACCGATCGAGCGCCGCAGCCATTGCCGTCCATTGCGTTTGTGTCAGCGCAGTCTGGAAACTGCTCGCCATGGGCGGACGGATCGCTGCGTGGGGCGGGGACGAAAGGCGGATGCTAGTCCGAGGCATTCGGTTTACAACCGCCCGCGCAAGGTCCAGGTCGCCCATCACCGGCGGCGCCCCTGCATGCAGGACCGACTGCTCCCAAGGGTCCCCCATAAGCCGCACGATCGCATCGGCTAAATCCGGCAGCCACGCCCATTCGCGATTCGCTTCGGGCGTTTGCACAGTGATGATCCCAACATCGCGCGCCTCAGCCACCATCCTTGCCACAAGACACAGGTGTTGGCGGCTCTCACGCACGGCCTCATGGGGGCCGAAGATATTGCCAAGGCGTAAGCTGAGGGTCTCAAATCCTGTAGTCGCAGCAGAAGCGGTTAGCAATTCGCCCGCATGTTTGGCCGCGCAATAGGTGCAATCGGCAGTCGGGTGCGTGAGCTCGGTAACCCACCCGTTAGGGGTTGGTGTGTCATTGGGTTCAAACACGCCCATGGAGCTGACAAACAGGAACCGCGACGCACCTGCGCTTTGGGCGAACTCCAGCGTTGCGGTCAAAAGGTCCATGTTACGGCGGATATGCGCGGCGCGTGTGATCCCTAACCTCTCCGGTGAGGCGGTAATGGCCGCGCCATGGATCACAGCGGCGCACGGGCCAAGCGGGTTCAAAATCGGAGCAAGCTCTCCCTCTATCTTATGGATATTCTTCAAGCGAACGGACGTGGCGGCGTCGAAGATGCGGTCCACGGCCACGACTTCGTGTCCCGCCCGGTGGAGCGCCAGCGCCACCTCGGAACAGACAAACCCACCCGCTCCGGTCACCAGTATGGGGCCTGTCGTCATGATGGTCTCTGCTCGCCTGCGATGCGAACGGCGTCAGTCACGGCGTCGGCATGTGCCTCGCCTAACTCAACGAACGGCGGGCGGATGCGGGCGTAGTCGGCGTCACCGGTCTGGGCCGCGATGGCCGCTTTAATTGCCGGGATCAGAGGGATGCCTTCAAAGATGCTGCGCACGCCGCTGACCTGCGCATGGAGCGCGTCGTGATCAGGGCCATTCAAGCCGTCGACCAAAGCGCGGATGCCGGTCGGGTTGGGGTTCAGGGTGGCGCTAATGCACCCTGCCCCGCCCGCGGCCACGTTCTGCGGGATCATGGACTCTGAGGCCGAATAGGTGTCGATCTGCGGGAAGGCTTCAATCACCGAGGCGGTGTAGTCCCACTTGCCGGAACTGTCCTTAAGTCCCGCGATTTGGTCGCCGAAACGCTTAATCAATCGCTCAATCAGAGGCAATGTGATCGCTACTCCAGACATCTGAGGGATATGATAAAGGTAGACGCGTAGATCCGGCCCGACGGCCTCGATCACTCGGGCATAGGCATTGAACACGCCCTCATCGGTGACACCTTTATAATAGAACGGCGGCAGCATTAGCACGCCGCGACAGCCGTGCCCGGTTGCGTGAGCCGACAGCGCAATGGTTTCGTTTGCATTGCAACACCCCGTGCCGGGGATCACCTGAGCAGCATTGATCCCACCATCGATAATGGCATCCAGCGCTTCCATGCGCTCGGCCACGGACAAGGAATTTGCCTCACTCGTGGTGCCAAAAGGGGCCAGACCATGGGCACCGTTGGCAATCAGACGACGGGCGTTGGCGACAAACCGCACTTTGTCGACCGAAAGGTCAGTGGCAAAGGGCGTAATCGCAGGGACAAACAGTTCAATTTTGCGAGGCATCTCGGGGGTCTTTCTTTCGTTACTCCGGCGGAGCACTTCAGGTAGGGTCAGTAATTATCATCGGCGCTATGGAGCGGAATTCATCATCCTGTTGCAGCCCTGTGCGCCACATCAAAACGGTGAAATGTCCTGGTCGATCAAGCACAGTCGCGCCCAGGTGCCACACACCAGGATTGTAGATTACCCCGATGGTACCAGGCATCAAAAAGGCCAACGCGCGGTCGGTCTGCGGCTGGCCCGCATCGTCGGAGGGCATCACCATGACGACGTAACGCGCCACGTCGATGGGCAGAAAGCACTGCGCCGCGTGGGGATGCTGCTCGATCCCAGTAACCTCAATGGGCAGGGTCTGAGGCAGGATATGATTGACGTGGAGGACAGGTGCGCTATCCGTTGGGCGAGTGTGAAGGGTAGCACTGTAGAATTGACGGCAACCGGGGGTTTCCGGGGGCACCACCAAGTCCCCATAGGGTGCGAAAGCGGTAGCGTCAGGTGCGCGTAGGGGAACCTTTAAAACACTCATGGGCGCGCCGGAGGTTGGACCTCGCGCCAATGCTGCGCAATCTCGTTGCGGCGGCAGATCCAGACGTCATCGTGCTTTGCCAAATGATCCATGAACCGGATCAGCCCAGCTAAGCGTCCGGGATGGCCAATGATCCGACTGTGCAAGCCGACCGACATCATGCGCGGCTTTGACTTCGCCTCCTCGTGAAGCACGTCGAAACTGTCGATCAGAAACTCGCCAAAGTTGCGGCCAGAGAACGCATCGCCCGACAGGAATTTCGCGTCGTTCGTGACCATTGTATAAGGAACCACCAGATGCGGCGCGCCGTTCACTTCCGTCCAATACGGCAGGTCATCGTTGTAGGCGTCACTGTCATACTCATATCCGCCATGAGCCACAATCAGTCCCCGCGTCGCCGCAGAGGCCGAATATCGGCAATAAAACCCCTTGGGCGCCCGTCCGACGATGGCAAGCAGGCTGTCGTAGGCACGGGCGATGTGATCCTCTTCCACCTCTGGCGTCAGATGATAAGCCTCGATCCAGCGATAGCCGTGGGCGCAAATATCCCAATCCGTCGCGGCGATTGCAGCTGCAATGTCGGGTGTGCGTTCTAGTGCCAAAGCGCTTGCGAAAATAGTCATCGGCAGATCGCGATCCCGAAATAGGTCATAGAGGCGCCAAAACCCCACACGGCTGCCGTATTCGTACATTGACTCCGCTGCCAGATCACGCATGCCTTGCGGTACTCGCGAGGCGCGGACTTCGCTCAACGCGCTCTCGGATCGGCCATCGCCGTCGCCGATGGAATACTCTGAACCTTCCTCCACGTTTAGGACGAAGTTGACCGCAAGGCCCGCGCCGCCGGGCCAACGTGCATCGGGTGGATAGGCGCCGTATCCGGCCAGATCGCGGCCGCGGTTGAAAGGGAGAGCTCCGGGGGTGCGAGAGTCAGTCACGGGAGCCCTCCACCTTGTTGAAGAAGCAGCACCAATCGCCTTGGTTCACATTGGGCAATGCCCGCAAGCCAAAAAACATGCCATCAGCGGGGGCATGGAGCACGCCGACTTCATCGCCAAAGATGTTAATGATCCCCGCAATCTTGTCGCCTTTCTTCATCATCGTCAGGAAATCCACGCCGGGCTCTGGGAGGAAAATGCCCGACGCGGGCGCAAGAAGCGCCTCTTGCTGGCCCTTGGTGGCGTCGTTTGGGTACGTCACCGTGCCGTCCAGCATGTCAAAGTGATAGCAGATGTTAAGGATGGATTTGCAAAGCTCTTCACCCACATAACGAAACCGCTCAGGCGAGGTGTTGGAGCGCCCACCAAGCTCCACCGTGATACCCACCTTCCCCGCGTTGTTCATCGCGGCCATGGGACTGCCCGCCTTGGTAAAGTTAGACATGATACAGCCCCAGCCTTCCCCCATGGCCTTGGCCAGTTCCACGCTCTCAGCGCGTTCATCGACGAAGATCGCCTTATCGAGGAAACTATGCGCACCACCTGAATGGATAGAAATCTCCAGATCCGCCACGTCCTTCATCGCCTGCCAATGGGCGTCTGCCACACGGTCACTAAAATAGCCATCGGGCTTGCCAGGATAGATCCGGTTCATGTCGTAGGTGAAGGTGTCGAGCGGATTGCCCCGCTCGGCCGCCGAGAACGCCAGAGGGTTGACACAAGGCACCATGACGACCGCGCCACGAAGCTTCGCCGGGTCGATTTTCTTGACGGCCAGCGCACAGGCCAAGGGTCCCTCCGGCTCATCTCCGTGGATAGCCGCGTTGACCCAGAAAGTCGGGCCCTCACCCGCGCCATTGATGACCACCACCGGGATTTCAACCTTTACACCGCCCGCAAGATCCCCTGCCGGGATCGCGCCGCGAACCGCTTCTCCGGGTGCCGCGGTGGCTGTACCGACCGTGATGCTTTCGCCTACCGCCGTGCTCATACCGCCGCCGCCGCGCTATCTTCCCATCTTTTTAACTGCTCAGGCGTGTAGACTTGCATGAACTCGATCTCGATCCCACCTGCATCATTGTCGAGGAAGGCAACCCAACCCTCCGGATGCGCGTGGGATCCGGTCTTCTGGCATGCCTTGCATTCCCGCAAGGACGCGCCTTGTGCCTGGGCATGGGCCAGCGCGTCGTCGATATTGTCGACTTCGTAGCAGATGTGGTGCAGGCCCTCGGCGCCACGCTCCTTGATCCAGGCATCGAACCGTCCGCCTTCCTGGGTGGATTGGCAGAGCTGATACTCAATCCCTCCCAAGTAGAACAAAGCGACCTTGTTGCCGGACTTCTTGAAGTGGGTGATTTCAGTGCCGGCGGGCACATGGAGGAACTTGGCATAGGCCGCCAAAGCCTCCTCCGCATCGTTGACCGCAAAGGCCATGTGCTTGATGCTTTTCACGTTTGGGTTGTCTGATTTGACGTTCATCTATCGGCGTCCTTATTCGGCGGGCTGTTTGTGCTCGGCGCGGAAACTTTCCACGACCTTCGCCATGCGCTGCATGGCAATTTCGATCCGTTCGACGGGTTGGGTCATCGACATCCGCACGAAATCGTCGGTGTGATCACCGTAGATCGTGCCGGGGTACATCATCACCTGGCCCTCGGTCAAAAGCCGTTCGCAAAACGCGCCAGCGGTGATGCCAAGGCCAAGAGACGCCACGTTGGCGTAAACATAAAACGCTCCCTGCGGCTCCGCGTAACCCATGCCGATGGCATCAAGCCCTTTGCAAATCGCAGCGCGCCTGCCGTCATAGGTTTGGCGCATATCTTCGACGCATTGCTGCGAGCCGGTCATGGCAGCCAGTGCTGCGTGTTGCGATACGGCGGCGGTGGAAATGGCGAAGGCGTGGTTGACCTCGGACATCGGCATGATCAGATCACGCGGTCCCGCGAGGTAGCCGATGCGCCAGCCCGTCATCGCGTAAGCTTTTGAAAACCCGCTCAAAGTGATCGTCCGCTCTTTCATACCGGGCAGCGACGCTACCGGCAACACTGTGTTGTTGCCAAAGGTCAGCCGGGAATAGATCTCGTCAGAAATCACGATCAGGTCGTGCTTCCTCGCGATTTCCGCGATCTTGCGCACCTCG
>Ga0206124_10002284_pt1 | contig 14439 bp, 24 predicted proteins | sample Helgoland_Spring_3_FD_148671 | JGI IMG/M metagenome (GOLD analysis project Ga0206124, IMG submission 148671) | Pelagic subsurface seawater microbial communities from Kabeltonne, Helgoland, North Sea - Helgoland_Spring_Bloom_20160321_2 | ecosystem: Environmental > Aquatic > Marine > Epipelagic ... | reverse complement strand
TATTTAAATTAAACTGCGTTTCGTTTTACTAACTCTAATCTAATCACTTCCTTTTTACGACTGTAACTAGGACTTGTATAGAATTCTTTTAATTCCTTAGTTGAGATACTTTCTACATTAAAATGTTTCCATTTCCATTGTTTAGTCATTTTGCCCCTAGCATCTCGTTTATATTCTTTAACTGATGGTTTTATTTTTGCTCCCATATTATATCTAAAATTTTATTAACCGTTTTTTTATTTGTCTTTATTGTATTATAATCCACATTGTATTCATCTAATGTGTTTTTAATATGTTTATCTAATTTCATTGATTCGTCTAAATCTTGAAATCGTTCCTCATTGTTATGTGAGTTGTTATTTCGTTTTAATAGTATGTTTATGTTATCATAGCTATTAAATAAATCTACAACCATATTATTAAATGATTCATTATATCGTTCTGCTGGATATCCTTTTGTGTACCAAGTGTTATACATAATAGAGAATAATATAGGTGAATCAACTATAATATAATCTACTTTTCCATATGCCTGTGCTATTCCTCTATGTTGGTTAGCAAATATAAACAATTGATCTTTAATTGCTGATATATTATTATCCCAAGCAACTGTTTTAGGGAATTCATATGGGTTATTACAACTTATATGTTTTTTCTTTAATTTATAAGTTAAACCAGCCGCAATACTAGATTTACCAACACCTGGACCACCAAATAAATTTATTATTTTAGTCATTATTTTTATAGAATTTAAATGCTAAACTAAATCTATGAGAATTTCTAAAACTAATAGCTGTATGGTAAATATCTCCTTTAAATATAACTAATCTATTAGGAATAGGGGCAATTGAAATAATAATAGGATAATTTTTTACCATAGTATCTTGATTTATACTATTAAAATTAGTATTTGTAAAAAGAAATTTAGTTTCACCTTCATCATTTATATTCCAATCTCTATTAGGGTAATATAATGCGGTATACTCAGTATTATCTACATGATAATAAGCTTTTTCATTAGGTGAAAAAATATTAACATAAGAACGAGTACATTTTAAAACATTTAACTCAGGTATATTTTTTAATTTGGTAAAAAATGTTGTGTATAGTAAACTAGTATTACTTATTTCAGCTACTAACCCTGTAGGTGGACTATCAATATTATCTGCTTCTCCGTAAGAATATTTAAGTTTTTCAACTTCTTTAGAAACATATTGAGCATTATCTTGAAGAAGGAAATTATCCCATGTTTGAATAATTCCATTTTCATAATTAGTATGATTAATTATTTTAGTCATCTGTAGGACAAAAAGGGCAAGGTTCCATTACACCCGTATAACCTGGTTCATAATCAATACACATAGCAGGTGATATTTCATCATTATTTGCTCCTGCTGCTTCGGCATAACATGAATTAGAATATAATTTACCTTTATAACATACTGGTTGGTATATCTCAATACATACTATTGTTACATCTTCATCTATAATAGGATTACACGACGCGGCAGCCATTGCTAATATAAAAATAAAAGCAGCCCATAGATAATCTACGAACCCCATTTTATTATCATCCATTAATTTGTTTATTTAACATAGTTAAACCATCTATAACTTCTTCTAATACTTTAGGTGAAAATGTTATACCTTTTTTAGTAGGTAAACGCTTTCCATCTTCAGCATCATAAAATTCTCTCACATCTACATATTTGTGGCCTTCGTATTCACGAAGTTCTATTTGTACATAGTTTGATTTATTTTTTTTAATTTCTATAATTTGTTGCATAACTTACTTATCTTTTGGTTCTTCAATAAATTTCTTTTCATATATAGCATGTGCCCCTGAAATATCAGAGGTTCTGTGATATGGTATCCATTTAAAATTAATGTCACCCATAAACATAGCAGCTACTATAAAATAAGGTTTAGTTTTATCATTTTCATATAATTGTGCCACTACATTTCCATCATGATCTATAAATTCTCCTTTATCTTCGTTTTCCTGATACTGAAATTTTATAACTCCTGTAGAATCATGAAGAACAAATTGTTTTTTATGTTTAAAAATATCTTGATATTTCATTTTTTATTTCCAATATAATTGTATTAATAATATACATAAAGCTAATACTACACAGATAACTGATTTCATTTCTAATTTTTCGCCTAATAACCACCAAGTTAAACCTGAGAATATAACTATACCTACTCCAAATCCAATAAGTCTTGAGGGCCAAACTAATCCATCATACGCCTCTGCTAAATATTTTGTGGCTAAAATTGAAACATATGATACTGCTATACCTGCTATTGATATTATAAAAGGATTATCTTTAGACCAGTTATTAAAAAATTGTAAATGTGACTGGAACCAGATAAGTATCTGCCCAATTGTAAAGTATAAAAAACCTAAAAATATTAGTTTTGGATCCATATGATACAATATAATAAAATTAAATTACTTATCCACATATTTTTTGATTTTTTTTAATAATTGTTTTTTGGAATATTTGGGTCCTAAATATAAAGATTTAAGAGGACGTATTGTAGTATCTTTTGTTATTGAGTGATGTGTAATTTTAGCAGCACCTATAGCAGTTCCAGCATCATTAGCAATAGGTTCAAAATAAAATTCAATATCTGGAAATTGTTTTAGTAAATAATAGTTAGTTACACAATTTAAAAAATAGCCACCTGAACAACATATTTTTTTTAAACCTGATTTATTAATAGCTTTTTTTACTAATTCTGCTACTTTTTCTTGACTATCTTTCTGAATTTTCCAAGCTAAATCTTTTTCTATATTTCTTATTTTTGATTCATCACGATGCCATTTATTTAGTTTTGTATGAGGTTTTAATATTGGATTAATTTTTTCATCTACATACATGTCATCTGAATCTAATTGGTTATTTTTTATTGCCTTAATTTGTCTTTTAGATAAATTTTGTGTAGTAAATAAATTGATATTATTATAAATTTCAGGAAGATTTGGATTATCTTTTCCATAAGATGACAAACCCATAGTTTTTCCTGCTTCATTTCTATCAAAACCTAAATGTATATTTATAATTTCATAAGCTCTACTAATACCAAAATTTTTAGGTTCATCCTTATCCAGTTTTAGTGAATTTTTATGGATTAATCTAACATTAAATGGATAAGAGAATACATATACACTTTCTACTTCTCGAAATTGTTGATATTTGTCTACAAAAGATCCCATCCCATCTATTACTATACTTATAGCATTATCAAACCCTGAATTGTAAAAAGCATGTGATGCATGACATAAATGATGATTATCTGGAGAAAAATCGGTGTATATAAAATTATTATGGGTAGAATTGCTAAATTTATCAATATAACCCATAAAATAAGGAGTAGTAAACTTTGATTTACAATACCTCTGATTTACAGGGTAAAACATTGATGGAGTACCCCATGTTATATGATCTACTATATATTTTTTTAAAATATTTCTTAATCCTAAAAAAGGCATAGTATCATATTTATATCTACTAAGTCTTTCTTCTTGTAGAAATAATTTAATCCTACCGTTTTTTAATATAGTAACTGATCCATGATGGCTAGGGTTTAAACCTAATATAATCATTATTTTTTTTCTAAGAGCATTTCTAATTCAGGAACATACATGTATTTCATTTCACTTTTAAGCATGGTTTCTAAAGCATCTTCAATTGTTTCTACAAGCGGATCACCTGCTAAATTAAATGAAGTATTAAATAAGATAGGTACCCCAGTTATTTTTTCAAATTCTTGAATTAATTTATAATAATGTTTGTTTTGTTTTTTTGTTAATGTTTGAATTCTACAAGTGCCATCTACGTGTGTAATAGCCTTAATTATTTCCTGTTTATCAGGCCAAACATCCATAGCATACATCATAAATGGTGATTCTTTTAAACCAGCCATATCAAAATATTCATGTGCCTTTTCTAATAAAACAGTACCAGCAAATGGTCTAAACCATTCACGGTTTTTTACTTTATTTACAAAATCTTTACCATTTGGATCTGTTGGATCATATAAAATTGATCTATTACCTAAAGCACGAGGGCCTGCTTCAGATCTACCTTGAAATATTGTAACTATATTTCTTTCTGAAATTATTTTTGCTACATCAGAGTAGTCTACTTTGTGTTGTTTAAACATATTTTTATAACTTTTAATTGTTTCTAATAATTGGTTTTTAGGATATTTAGGACCTAAATAAATCGAAGTTTGTTTCCTTATAGTTGTATCTAGTGAATGAATAAACCAACCATATTTTGCTGCTCCTATTGCTGTTCCTCCATCATGTGATATGGGTTCATGATAAATTTCTATATTTGGGAATTTCTTTTTAATAAAGTAATTTGTAACACAATTCAAACCATATCCCCCTGCTATACAAATTTTATTTTGTCCTGTTAAATCTATAGCTTTTTCTATTAACTTAGCTACTTCTTCTTGTGTATCGTTTTGGACTTGCCATGCTAAATCGGCTTCTATTTCTAATAATTCATTTGGGTTTTTATGGAAAATATTAGGTTCTCTATTTCTTTGAAATATAGGATTTAATTGATCAATATGGGCACCTTTAGGATACTCTGTTATAAAAATATCTCTGTTTCCTTTTCCATTTTTAAATAAAGGTAGAATATTAGGATTATTTTTTCCATAAGGAGATAATCCCATAGTTTTACCCGCTTCTATAGGATGCCACCCTAAATATTGAGTTACAGCTTCATAAGCTTTAGTTATACCCGCAGTATCATCAAAAAGGTGAGAACCATCATATAATTTTAATCTTGATCTATTAAATGATCCATGATTTTTATAAACACATTTAAACCCCTTTTCGTAATTAGCATTATAAATTGATTCAATTTCATAACTCTCAATATTATGATCTTTGTATTCCCTAAGAGACCCCGCACCATCTATAATTAATAATGCTGATGTTTCAAATCCTGAATTAAAAAAAGCACATGAACTGTGAATTAAGTGGTGTTCTAAGTGTAAAGTAGAAGTTTTAACTTTAGGGGAATATTTTCTTACTAAATTACTAAAATAATTTTCATTTGTCCATATAGTTAGGTTATGTTCGAATGGATCATTAGTTCCTCCAATTATTAATTCGTCTATTTTATATTTAGAACATATATCAACCATAGCTCTAAAAGGATTAGCATCCCTTTTAAGTCTAGATAATCGTTCTTCTTCTAAATAATAAACTAGTTCCCCATCTGAAATTAAAGCAGCTGAAGAATTATGTCCAGGGTGTATTCCTAATATATTATAAGCCATTTATAAATTATTTAAAGCTTCTTGGGAAAATATTTGATTTACATTCATATAAGGACATTGATACTCATTATTAGCAAATTCGTAATCAAATAAAGCAGAATCAATTAATTGATTTGCTTTTTTACTTAGTCCTGCTACTATATTTTTATGAATATCATAACCAAACACTGATGGTGAGGTGCCTACCCATAATACAGTAGAAGGTAAATTTAGTGCTGCTGCTGCGTGCTGTAAACAGGAATCAATTAAAATACGTTTATTAGTATTTTGTAATAAAGCAAATAAGTTTAAATTTGACATTTCTTGGTTTATAATTGAAACAGAAGGATGTTCTAACCTATATCCATTTGGTCTAGTAATTTGAATTATATCATATTCAGTAGAATATTTTTGGACAATTAATTCAGCAAATTCTATAGGTACATCTCTAGTCCAGTTATAAACCTTTTTATCATTTAAAGGACCTCCACTTGTTTGTAATATTAAACTAGGTTTTGATGATTGTATAGGTTGATATGACTTAAGTTCAGCATAATTATAAAATAATTGTGGTTGTTGATTTTGGTATTCTATACCTAGTAAATCACACCAATTTTCTAATAAATGTTTTTGTTTTGTTACATGACCTGTTTGGTTATAAGGTTCTTGGTTACAAATAATTATATCTTTATCTTCAATATAGTCTTCATAAAAATGGGGAATATTATTTAAATTATAAACTCTATCTACATTAGGGTTATTTAAAAAAATTTGTGGCCAAGAACAAACTATTACTAATTTACGATCAGGATGTGTTTTTTGAATGGATTTAACTAAGGCTGTAGCGGCAACATTTTTACCTAAACCTCCATTTATAAACCAAATAAAATATTTTTGTTGAGAACTATTTTTCATTAAAAACTTATTTAGATAACTTTAATTGTAATATATATGTATAAATATAAAAAGGCTTCTTCCCGAAGCCTAATTTTTTTAATATTTTTTTATTGGAATTTTAAAAGATCTTTGCAGTACCTAGTCTAACACTAACCCCATGTGTAGGGTGTACTACGTGAGGTGGATTAGGTGAAATTTCTATACCTCCTATTTCTAATAATTCTTCATCAACCGTTAAGTCAAAACTAGATCCACTAGAACTAAATAATTTATTTGTAATTTTAGAAGATAAATCTTCAGTCTGAGTTGAAAGATCTGTACCCTGCCATTCAGTAATATCCCATAAATCTCCATCAAATTCTACATCATAATGATAAGATCCAGTCCCGTTTCTAAGTGTAGTTTCACCTTTATAATTAAGTGAAATAGAATGTTTAACATGAGTATTAGATTCTATTAAATAATAATCATCTCTACAAATATCATGAATTGTAGATATATCTATTATACTATCATCAGGCCCAATCTTTACTTCTTCAACAGCCTCAGCAATTACTGTATTTTGTACTATATTGTTATTAATTATTGCGAATTTTTTCATTATTAATAAATTATTATTGTTGCCATTTAATTATCATAATTCCTGGGGCACCATCACCACCAGCAAATTGGTAAGTACCAGGTCCCTGAGATCTTCCGGCTCCACCTCCACCTCCACCACATCCAGTACCAGGGCCTCCTGCAAAACCAAAACCTCCAGTTCCACCTCCTAAAGCTACCATTCCTACGGCTGTTGATCCACCTCCAGCTCCACCAGCACCCCATCCTACAGATCCACTTGTTACTGGAACAGAACCACTAGTAGTTGGGTCAGTAGGATTTACATAATAAGATTGGCCATAACCTGTTAATGATTCTCCACTTCTAATATCACCAAAAGTGCTTGCGTGTTCCATACCTCCTCTAAAACCTTGGATAAAGTTTGTAGAGTTTGGGTTTATACTACTACCTGCTTTTCCTGCTAAACATTGTGTATATACTGTAACTCCCGAAAGTGAGCTACCACCAGATCCAGCAATTAGTCTCCCACCATATTTTGCCTCTTGTTTGGAGCAACCACCTCCTCCACCTCTTAGCATACTAGATCCAGTACAGACGTTTCCAAATATATTCCCTTGTGGAATTAAACAACCTCCACCTCCACCACCATAAGCAATAGCAGAATCAGAACCACTACCACTGTTTCCAAATATAGTACTACCACCAACTTGCCCAGTTGAAAGAATATCACCATCACCAACACCACCATCACCACCAGCACCAATTGTTATAGTACAAGCATCATTAGAAGATGTCATAATTAGTAAAGATGAAATTATACCTCCACCACCACCTCCACCAGCTGCGGTGAAACAACATTGACATGCTGAACTTCTGTTTACTCCACCTCCACCACCTCCACCTCCAACAAGGAGAGCATCGACAACACCATCACCAGTAACTAAGGAAGATGGGGGTGTCCAAGTAGTTGATCCTGTAAAACAGCAATATTTGAAGTCTTTTCCTCCTCCTATTGCTACACCGTTAACACATAAAGCTCCAACGACATTGGTTGATTGTAAATTAGCCATAATAGTATTTTTTTAATATTTTTGCAATTATAAATATTATTAAATAATAAAAAAAGATGTTTTTATCTAGTCTTCCTTTATGATTTTTTTTGTTGCTTAACCATAATTAAATATTTTGAGTTCTGTTAATGCGCTTTTTTCTCCAAAAATATTTTTAGGAACACTATTAAAAGCTAAACTTTTTCTAGGTATTGGAGAATGATTTATATCTACACTATGGAATAAATAAGATGGAAATAAAACAATAGAACCTGGTTGAAAATTGTAGTTGATTTTAAATGGGTCAGGGACATCTTTTCTTCTTATTAAAGATAAAACATGTACATTATTAAATGATTCCTGTTTTGAAAATGTTACATCTGGATGGTTTGGGTGTATTTTTTCCCAAAAAAATATACCCGATACTACACTATTTGGATGGTGATGAGATGCGTGAGATTGATTAGGATGTTTAATACTAATCCATGATTGGGTTATTTGATTTTCTTTATAATCAAAACATAAAACATCCCAAACATATTTATTAATTAATTTCTCTATATATAATCTAAATTCCTTAAATTCAGGGAGATGAAGAAGGTAGGTATTTTCACTAACACTTCCATAATCTTTTGCAAAAAGATTATCTTCCCTTTCTATATTTGAATGTTTTTCTAATTCAGGAATTAATTGAATATATTCTTCTGGAATTATTTCTGAATAAATTAAAGTTGGAAAAATTGGAATCAAATTTTTATCCATTGTTACCTTTTCCCTCTATAATTACTTTTCTTTTTTTCTTGTTGTTTTCTAAAATTTGATACTGGTGAAGATTTATACCCTGATAACCAAGACATTAACTGTGTATATCTACTTTTTGCGCTTCTACTCATAACTTTTTAAATAATTTAAATGGTTAATTTCTTTAACTAAATTTTTACGAAGTGATTTAATATCTGTACCTTTGTCTATTTCTTTAATTAAATCTTCGTATACTTTTTTTCTGTATTCTAAGTAACTCATATTAACCTTAATATAATAACCTTTTTATAAATAACCTACCTTTTACCACCAAAATATGCTGTAGCGTGTCCTTCTTCTATTAATTGTTGATTAACATTTACATCATCAACTTTAATAACAGCAAGACATCTACCATACTTACCCACACCTTGGGATTCTAAGATAAATTTATTTTTACCTTCTTTAAGTATTTCTTTTAATCTAGCTTTAGCAGCTAAACCACGTTTTTTCTCCTCTAAATCTCTCGTTCTGGATTCAGGAGCATTCATTCCTACCATCCTAATTCTTATTTTCTTATGGATGTCGAATCCAAGGTCTATAAGAGCGTCAATAGTATCACCATCAACTACCCTTACAACCTTTGCTTTATAAGTATACATGTTACTTTCTTGTATTTTTCTTTCTACCAGATCTTGGTTTACCTTTAACAGCTTTACCTACATCCCCTACTTGATTAGCAAGGTCTTTAGCAGAAACTTTGATGTCATTAAGCTCTTCTTTTACTCTGTTAGCTCTTCTTTTGACTTCTTTAGTGGTTCTTTTAACTGCTTTTTTAGCTGTTTCTACTTTTTCTTCGACTTCGTCTGGAATTCCATCCTCGTCTTTGTCAGCAAATAAATTGAAATATTTGGTTAATACCCAAACAATTCCTGCTAAACCAGCTACAACTAAGATAATTAATAATAACGTATTCATAAATTTGATTTTAATTTAACATTGATAAGTTTGTATAAACGAATCTTCTATAATTCATACATAAATATTTAATAGCACTTAATTTACGCGGGAGTTTACCCTCTTCAATTAACTGAAAAATATATTCATACATGTACTCTCTACAATCAACATGAGCGATTGTATCTTTCCCTTCGGGAATGTATTGTTCGATCATTTTAGTTACGAATCCTTCTAAGTAAGCCGTCATCTTCTTCTATTGTTTCTAAACCTAAATCGTTGTCTAATGCTTCTCTAATTTCAAGTTCCATTGGTGGTGGAATCTCTAATTCTCTAAATCTAAATATATTGAATGTGGGTTCACTCATACCACCATTCATTTCGATTAATGGGTTAGATATTTCTTCCAATCTAACACCAGTTCTACCCAAATTTGGATAGTCAATTATTTCCTTAATAGTATAATAATCACCTTCTTTAGGAATTTTACTTAATTGTTGTAATTGTTCTGATGAAAATTTATCATCAATACATTCAACAAATGAACCTGCTTTCATATTATAAATTTAAATTGTAACCAGCAAATCTAACCATATAAGAAGTCATTTTAGTTCCATTTCCATCTTCGAATTCATATCCTTTTCTAAAGAACTTTCTTACATTACCAGCTCCACCTAAATGTGCTGCTGCTAATATTCCTGATTCTGTAATATAAATACCATTTACTGTTTCTCCAACATATTTTTTAATTTCTCTACGTAATGTATGTTTATTTTTTTGTAATAAAACTAACATTGCTTCCTCCTGTATTTCAGGGTTTGATAAAAACTCATAATTAGATATATCTTTAAACCCAATAGCATTTAAAGTGTTTCTACCAAATTGATACTTACCTAAATAACCAAATTGGTTAACGGCTTTATAATTATTAGACGATTCTCTAAATCCAACTTCATCTAAAAATTTATTATGATTTCTAATTTCTATTTTTACTTCTGGTACTTCTATTTCTATTTCCGGAAGTATTATACTAGAAGATGATGTGATAATTTCAACTTCTACTGGAGGTGTAATGATTCTATTGACTGTGAATGCCATGATATATGTACATGTAACACCTAATAGTACAGTTAATAATAATCTTCTCATATAATTTATTTAGTTAAACTTGCTCTAACTTTTTGAACGTGCTTACATCCTTTATTTCTATCTTTTGCTCTATAAAAACCAGGACAATTACATTTCAAGGTAGCAGAATCAACCTTTGTTACTGTGTAAACCGAATCACTACTTGATGAATCAAATTTCCACGTTTTTTTCTCTATTTTATCTTTTTTTATTTTGGTTTTTTTCCAAATAATATCATTTAGTTCAGTTTTAGGATGAACTTTTTGCCAAGTAGGGACAATATACTTATCTCCCTTTGAATCTACAAATAAACTTGGAGCAAGAAGTGGGTGTTCGTACTCGTATTTAAAAACGCTTACTGAAATAGAACTTCCAAAACCTGAGGGATTGATACCTAATGATGTAGTATCGTTGTGGATAATACGTGTTCTTGTATTATTGTATTTATTTTTATTACTAAATTGTAATAGTGCCATAACCTTTTAATTACCCATAAATATACGAACTCTATTTGTGGGAACCAAGCCTTTCTCGACCATCCCACCAAAATTCTTTATAAGCAGGATCGTCTCCATCTACCCAATGTAAAAATATGTGGGAACTATATTCATATTTTAATTTTTTCCTCCAGTGTAGTACTTCTTGACCTTTATAAAAAATAACATCACCCATATTAGCAAGTAATTTTCTATCTTCATCTAATTTATTTTTAACCCAAATAGGCCAAGATTTATTTTTACTTCTATCTAATTGTATAGTAGCTGAATATTGACAAGAAGGTCTATCAAGATGTGGTTTTAAAATATTAGTTTTATAGTATTTTCTATAAAAAGAATAAGTAGGTATTAAATTTTTACCTGAGATTTGAGAATAAATTGGGGTTAAGTAAATAAGTAAGTTTTCTCCCATTGTAGGAGAATATTTTGAAATAGAGTGTTGTAAATTAGTTTGTACTGCTTTACTATTAATTTCTTCTGTAGCTTCAATTTCTAGCATTGAAGAACCTACTTTAAAGTATTCTATTAATTGGGGATGAAATATATTATTTACTTGACAATAACCGTTACTATTAAAATAATTATTTAATTCAAAAATTTGACCATTATGGTCTTTTTTTTGTTCTTTAGTAAAATTCATATAACTTATTTATTATCTAATCTAATATTTCTCTTAAAGAAACATTATCCATATTAACGGATATAAAATTATCAAATTCATCTTCAACATCAAGACCATCTAATTCAACTCTACCTGCATCTACATTTTGTATTAGTTCAGTATAAAATGAATCATAGATATCATCTCTATAAGCACCTTGGTGGACTTGCTTTAATGAATTAATAATTAAATTTTTAAGACTATTAACAATTTTTGGTTCGTCATCTTCCATCATACCTTTTGCTTTTCTAGCGTCTTTTTCAATGGCATCTTTTTCCTTTGCCATCATTTGCATTATAGCTTTTAATTTAAGTTGATCATCCTGAGATAATTTACTCATTCTTAATTTTTCTTGTGCTGATAAATCCATATTATAATAATTTATATCTATAAATATACGAAAATTTAATTAGAAAACCAAACTATTTAGAATGAAAATCTACCACCTAACATAAAATTAGTGAGTGTTGGAAAGTTTGGTATTGTTGCTTCTATAACAGTAGTACCTAATGTTAAACCAAATCTTTTAGTAAACATATAGTTAAAATTTAAACCACCAATTGCCATAACATCTTTATTCCATATAGTATCATAATTACTCATACTCATTGAGAAAAATGGACTAGATACTGCTAACATTGGGCTTATAGTTAATCGTTCATTCCATTTATATGGTTTAGTTATAAACCCAGTTAATGAAGTACTGAGTAGAACATCTTCGAAATATACAACTCCTTTTCTAACATCTAATTCAAATGAAGAGAATGATGTTCCAAATGCTAATCCTTTAACTGATCCTTTTTCACCTAACCATATAAAACTATTATTAATACTACCCATATAAGTAGTAAACATTTTAGAACCACCTAAACCTAATGAATATACTCTATTTGCTCTACCTTCATCATTTATATTAACTTTAGTATAGCTTAAATTAAGCATAAACTGCTCCATATTATCATAAACCATTAAATTAGCACCAAACGTTTCAGTACCTAATAATGTTGACTGACTATATCCAAACATAGCAGCCATATTATATTCACCAGTGGGTGCTTGTTGTGCTAAAACATTTGACATAATAACAGGTGGAGCAAACTGTCTTTTTTCTCTCTTCTTATCTTCCTCCTCTGTATCCTCGTTGTCGCTTTCCTCTTCGCTGTCTTCTTCCTCTTCATCTTCAGTGTCTTCATCTTCAGATTCTTCTTCATCGCTCTCCTCTTCACTGTCCTCTTCTTGCTCCTCGTCATCTGATTCTGATTCTTCTTCGGATTCTTCTGATTCTTCTTCACTTTGTTCTTCATCTGATTCTTCGTTTTCGGTTTCTTCTTCGGTTGACTCTTCTTCAGTGGATTCTTCCTCTGTAGATTCTTCTTCAGTACTTTCATCTGATTCAGATTCACTCTCACTTTCACTCTCCGATTCTGATTCACTTTCTGTACTATCATCTGATTCACTTTCGCTTTCAGTACTTTCTGATTCGCTTTCTGTTGATTCAGATTCACTCTCTGTAGATTCACTCTCAGTACTTTCTGACTCTGTTGATTCAGTCTCAGTTGATTCCGTTTCTGTAGATTCTGTTTCAGTAGATTCAGTCTCAGTTGTTTCTGTAGTTTCTGTTTCAGTAGTCTCAGTAGTATCTGTTTCTGTAGATGTGTCTGTAGTTTCTGTTTCAGTCGTAGTGTCAGTAGATGTATCAGCTACTTCTGTTTCAGTTGATGTTGATGTATCAGATGAGGTATCTGGTGTACTTGTATCGGTTGAAGTGTCAGGCACGTCTGTATCTGTTGAACTTGTATCCGGAGTAGTAGTATCTGGAGTAGTAGTATCAGGGACATCAGTATCAGGCACACTAGTGTCGGGTATGTCTGTGTCTGGTACTGATGTATCTGGTACACTTGTATCTGGGACACTAGTATCCGGAACTGAAGTATCTGGAATAGAAGTATCAGGGATGCTAGTATCTGGTATTGTAGTATCAGGTATACTTGTAGTAACAGAAGTATCAGGTACATTAACTTGATTTGCTATATTAGTAGCATTTGTAGCTGCTTCTGTTGCTTGATTAACTGTTTCCTGTGTTTGGGTTGTTGTATTTGTTACATTAGTTGTAGCTGTAGAACAAGGTGATAGTGCTTGCCACCATAACCATGTCTCTTCTAACCAAGCCTGTAATGTTCCGTTTTGAAATTCCTGGTATGTAAATGATCTAGATTTATTATAGAAAGAAACTACAGTAACTCCATTCATTGGTACACTAAATACCTGTACTTGTCCTGTACATCTATCTACATAAGTCTGTATTAAATTCTGAGAGAATAAATTTGATGAGAATACTAATGCTAATATTATTAATAGTTTTTTCATCTAGATAATTTTATTAAAACTTCATTAAGTTTATTTTGATTACCATTATATAACATTAAATATATTTCTTGTTGTTCAAGAAGATCTGTATATAATATTCTTGTATTTACTCCTTCTACACCAATAAATTTTTCTCTAGCTATTAATTTTCCATCTGTATCTACTAATAATAAAAAGTAAATACCATCATTTGGTAAGATAAAATCAATATATACATCATCTGTTACCTCTTGAGTATTCTTATCAAAGAATAAAGGAGCGGATGATATATCTTCAATGTAGTCTTTTT
>Ga0206124_10002277_pt1 | contig 14466 bp, 7 predicted proteins | sample Helgoland_Spring_3_FD_148671 | JGI IMG/M metagenome (GOLD analysis project Ga0206124, IMG submission 148671) | Pelagic subsurface seawater microbial communities from Kabeltonne, Helgoland, North Sea - Helgoland_Spring_Bloom_20160321_2 | ecosystem: Environmental > Aquatic > Marine > Epipelagic ... | reverse complement strand
AATCTTCCTGTTCCCGATTTTATTCGACACCGTGATTTCCGAATACGCCACGTCCACGTTGATCACGTTCACCCCTTCCAACTGCATCGCTTCCCTCAACATCACTTCCCCGTTAATCCGAAACGCAATCGTGATCTCGCTCGGGTTTTCCACCGAAAAGTGTCGGCACATCCGTTCCGTCGTCCATTGCGTTTGCCCGTCGTCTATTTCCACTCTCGTGAACGGTAAGGATAACCCGCCGGCTAACCCTTTCCTCGTTTTCACCGACGCGACCGATTCTTTCCCGGACAAGAGAAGTAAAGATGCGATTGAGAAAAATAACATCATTTTACACGCGAAGGAACTTTTAAACGTCTGGTATCTCTCCGACCAGATTTGTTTTTTTAAAGCGACGTACAGGTCGTCCTGTTGCGTCGCTTTTTGCTCCAAATCGGTGGGAGAAATCATCGTCTTCTGAGTCGTCTGAGTCGTCATATTCTCGCAGAAGAGAGAAGCAAAGTTTAGAGAGGAAACGAGTAAATCGTCCAAAAGTCTCTCGTCTCTTCAAGAGGCGTTTTTTGACGACAATTAAATTTTTCAATCGTTTCACAACATTTGTCTCAAAACGTTCCTGATGAACTCAAAAAAACTCTTTTTTAAACTCGTCTTACGAAAAAACTTCATAAGAGAGAGAGAGAGGAGACGATGACGCGCTCTGCTCGCGTTGCCGCGCTTTTTTTTTCTGCGCGGGTCCCTTTGATTAGCAGCAGCAGCGGGAAAGAGGAGAGCACTTCTTTTTTCAAAAAGAACGAGAGTAATGGTTTTGGGGGAGGAGGAAGAGGAACAACGTTCGCGAAGAAGATACGACTGATTGGAAGAAAAAAAACGCATCATCATCATCATCATCATCATCATCATCATCATCATCGGTGTCTTTCGGGTTGTGTGTGCGTGTCGTCGTCGTCGTTTACGTCATCATCTGCAGAAGCGCATCGTCATCAAAAGTGCTGTTCTTCAATGACGACGAGCTTTGGTATTTTTGGAGGAGATAAAGGAAGAAGGAATAGCCGCAAAACGAGATTTTTGAAAAACAAAAGGGCAGGTGTTGCCTCGAACAAACACAACGCCGTAGCTTCTTTGAATGCCGCCGCGATGGGTCTCGCGAACAATAACAACAACATCATCATGGCCCAAACGTCGTTGTTCAATCTCGGCGTGAACGAACTCGCGTGGTTGTTGTCCACGTTGTACGCGTTATTTTGCTTCTCGATTTGCGTTCGGGCGAAACGAGGCGACGAGAAAGCCATAGCGAATATCCGGAATTACTCGACGTTGGTACCTTTGGCGGTATTTTACGGCGTGCTTTTGATTCGGTCCTGGAGCGATAATACGCTCGCATTGATGATGCCGGGGAGTTTAGAGGAAGGACTGAGAACCGGAGAAGTGCAATTTATACCGAAACTCAGCGGTATCAGCGAACTGCTCTCGGAAAAAGCCGCGTCGGCGTCCGCTTGGGCGCACTTTATGCTCGTCAATCTCTTCGTCGCGAGGCACGCGACGTTGCAAAGTTTAAAGTTCGATTTGCCCGTCGCGCACACGTTGGCGCTTTGTCTCGTCACCGGACCGTTGGGGTTGTTGTCGCACGTGGTCACGAAATGGATCGTTTTGAAACTCAGAACCAAACGTTCTTCTTCGGAGCGAAGCGCAGAAAACGAGCGATAATAGAATGTGATGATTTAGTATAATAACATGTAGTCTATAGTAATAAGCTGTAATAATAGAAGTAGTTTAACAATACGCGCTCTGATCAACAGTCGTGTTTTCTCATTCAACTTTTCTTCATTTTCCCATTAACGGCATCTCGCCGCTGCGTTCGCAAAGAAGAAGATTCGTCAAAAGAATCGTCAAAAGACTCATCGAAAGAACCGCAGAACCAAAATGACAAAGTTCACCGAGCACGCCATCGGCCAACGCCGAGGCAGTTCTGTAAACTCGGAGTACATCTCGGACGTGATGAAAAACTCCAACTCGTTCGTCCCTAAAGATTTATCCTGTGGCTATCGAGAGAATAGAAAAACGGGCAAGTTGGAACTCGTGACGGAAACGTCCGACCCGGAGAAGGAATACGAGACGAAGTGCGAGAATAAGATTTGTTTCGGGACGTTTAATAGTAATAACAACACAAATACGATTGATTTACTGGTCAAAGTGAACAAGAAAGAACGCCTGGGTGACTTCCAGCTGACGCAAAGAAGCGCGTTCGCTATTCGTGATATGGTGAAACGATTTGATTTCGAAACGCAGGAAAGCTTGCGATGGAAAGGCGAGTGGAACGCAAACGCGAAGACGTTTACGATGAACAAAGAAGACAAAGAAGACAAAGAAGAAGAGAAAGTGCAGATGGAAAACGGTGGGGTCGTTCGAACCGCGGGTATCGCGGAGTGCTCGTACGATTACGAGACGAAGGAGACAAGAGTGTACTTCTCCGAGGAAGATGTCAATCGACGGTTGATGAACAAACACGAGTTGATTGGACAGTGCGCGAACGCTATTGAGTTTTTGAAGCAGGTGAGCGAGATTGAACTGGAGAGGAAAGAGGAGAATAGAATTACGTTGACTTTGGAGACGCACGGGGTAGCGGAGGATATCGGTGCCGATTTGATCGCGGCAAAGTTGAGAGCGGAGAAAGAAAAGAAAGTTTTACTGATGAAATCGGAAACCGCAGAGGAGACGGCGCAGAGGATGGCGAAGGAGATGAATGAGGTGAAATCGAGCGTGTTGGATGCGGTGAAGTTTGCGACTTCTTCGGAGAAGAGGAAAGGGGACGGGGCAAACAAAGGGGACGTCGGGGACGACGACGATGCATACGACGACGACGAGAAGAAGAGGAAGAAGAAGAAGAAGAAAATGTCGAGATTCGAGGAGAGCGACGACAGCGACAGCGATTGAAGAAAAGAGAGCTTTAGGTATTGAATAAGATTGCGAAAAATTAGCGCGCGACCGCGGCAGTGCGGCAAGTACAAATGCATAGAATACAAAACTAATTACTAACTACTAACTGAACTGAACGACAACAACCCGGTATCTTGCAAGAATCTATCGGCCATAATCGCAAACGAGGCTAAAAACACGAGCGCTTTGATGGGGATCTTTGTACCGTACTCCATGCCGACGTTGTGAAACGAATTCCGTTCTTCGCTGGTGAACCAAATGAAACACATCACCGAGGGTAACAACCCGTACAAAACTGGTGCGCCGTACGATCCGGCGAACTTTGTCGCCGGTAAGAAGATATCCGAAGCGGATAACGCGATAATCAACGGTAAGATCAACGTCGCGAAATACGAAACCTTTTTGGCGCCTTTCGCCGTTAAACCTTTCTCCGCGAAGGTTTCCTTGATTTTCGGCTCTATCGTACTCGTGACGCCTAGACAAGTGCCTATGAAACTCGTACTAATTGCACAAAAGCTAAAACCTCCGACAATCCATCCGACGTCTGATTTTAACAGTAAGTCCAACGGGTCTTCAAAGCCTAACCCGCTCGCGACTGAGGTGTTGTTGATGGACAACGCGACGATGAGGTAAGCGATAAACATAAACAGTGGAACACAGCTACCAACAACGATCGCTTTACGGATCTCTTTCAAATCACCATTCATGTATGCACAAATAACTGGCACTAAATCGTGGTAAATTAACGATAAAAACATGATGGGTATTGCTTCCGGTAATTTGCTCGCGTCGTTGATGAGATCGTAGTTTTTGAAATCGGCAACGATCGCGCCTTCGTATAATATGCCGAAAAACAAACCCATCAAGACGATCGTTAACACCCTGTTGATGTTATCGATTACGTTCACGGATCCAAACGCCATCACTGCCCCTAGACCGACGGTAAAACCAATCGTGCTCGCCTCGAGCGTCAGCGCCGGATCGATCGTTTCTATAATCTCGCCGGCTTTGGCGATATACGCGACCAACAAAGTCGTCGAGGCGAACAAATACGTAGCAGACATGACGTAAGACCCGGTTTTACCCAACGTCGTCATCGCCATGTCCGGCAACGAAATCACTACGGGCGAATGGCCTCGCCCGTGCTCGAACCGCACCTCGTCTCTTTCCCTCATCACGCTCACGTTAATCTCCGCCAACAACAACGCGGAGAGCAAGAGCAACGTCCACGTACCAACGATGCCTAAAATGGAAGGCACCACGCCCGTTTCCGCGCAGACACTCGGTAACGCCAAAATCCCTGCTCCAACCGTCGACCCGGTTATCAGCGCGACCACGCCCGTCAACGTTCCTTTGCTCTCCATGCTCTTATTTTGCAATATCATCTCGTCGAACGCCGTAGGCGGCGAATACGAATCCAAAAACGCTGTCTGGTCCGCTTCCAACGACGCGTAAAATGAGTTGCTCTCTCTTCTCTCCTCCTCTTTTGTCTCTCGAAGATCATCGTATTCCTCCTCGGGCGAATTAATGGTGGTGGTAGCGGTGGTGGTGGTGATTAAAAACGTCTCGAATCTCGTCACTTCCTTCTTCTCGCAAAACGCGTCGTCCTCGCCTTTCGTGAGATTTTTCTGCGTTTCCGAATCTAACAAACCGGATTGTTTCGGTCGGCCCTTCTGTGTATCGACAACCGAAACTATCTCGCGTATCCGTGCTTTTGACGACGACGAAAACGTTTCATCATCATCGCCATCGTCAACGCCGTTTTCTTCTTTCTTCCCAGCAGCAGCGTCAGCAGCATTCAGTGTCGTTCGTTTCCTCGTAAAGTTTCTCATCCTCGATCGATGCTGCTGCTGATGATGATGATGATGCAAGGAGAAGGTTTTACGTCCTCCTCCTCTTCTGCAGTCGCAGTGCTCCTTCTTCTGCGCGACCACCACCTTTGACGACGACACGTAACGAGACATCATCATCACCTGTTGCCGTTAACGACTAATCTTTTTTCTTCTCAAACGAAACGTCTTTTCTCCTCGTTCGCGGTCGTCGTCGGGCAGCGAAAGCTCTCGACTCGAAGTACGATAAAGAAAACCACCCTTATCTGTCGTTGTTTCTGTCGTTGTTGTTGTTTCTGTCGTCGTTCTCGTCGAAGTTGAGAAGGCTCGAGAGCGGAGGATATCTCAAAGGCAGAGAAGCGTCGTTTTTTCTTTTGGAGACTTTTCCCCCAAAAACGTATCTAAACTCGCGTCGTCACTTTCATCGCGCGCATACGACTCACACGTAATAAAAGCAAACAACATGAACGCATCACCTTGCGTACCGAAATCATCGTCTTTATTGAACTCGCGCGCGACGCGTTTTTTACTGTCTTTTGATCGCAAAACGTCGTCGCATTCATCCCAAAAGAAGATGATGACGACGACGCGGAGTTTTGTCGTGAAGGCGACGAAAGACGATGGAAGAGTTGCGACGACGACGACGAACAGACGCGAAATGATAATGACCATCGCCACCTCTGTGGTGGCTTTGAATACCACTACTAATAAGGCGTACGCGAGTGAATCTCTGGGAAATGTCAACGTCGGGGATAAAGCGCCGGAGTTTACGCTTCCAGCCACTGGTGGAGGGACAATCGCCCTCTCAGATATTTTAGCCGAAAACGACTACGCGGTGGTGTATTTTTACAACCAAGACGGATCGACCGGGTGTTCGATCGAAGCGGAGAGGTTTAACCAAGCGCAAGAGCAGTTTAAAGCGAAGAAAGCGAGAGTTTTAGGCGTTTCGATGGACTCGATCGAATCGCACGAAGGCTTTTGCGATAAGAAAGGCTTGACGTTTTCGTTATTGTCGGACGGCGACGGCGCCGTGTCGAAAGCGTACGGCGCGGAGTTAACTTTACCAATCTTCGGGAAGTTTTCGGACCGACAAACGTTTTTAGTCGGGAAAGACGGTTTGGTCAAAGCGAAATGGAAAGAAATGGGCGCTAAAGTGGACGAGGAGAAGATGGCCTCAGTCAAAAGTACCGCGCACGTCGAGCAAGTTTTAGCCAAAATGTGATGTATCTTTATTTTTTACGCGTAGTATTCACCGTCGTCAAAGTCGTCAAAGTCTCATCGCAGTCATTTTCGCACTGTTTCATCGTCATCTGCATTTGTCCCGCGAAAGCAACCTCCTGCGATGCGTATACGCGCGCTCCTTCTTTCCTCAAAAATGCGAAAAATGCGCCAAAAAGAAAGACAAGACAAGACGAGAGATTCGCGTTTTTCCACCACGAAAAAAAAAACAACAATTAAATTCGACGCGTCGAGCGGGGCGTGTGCCACAAAACCCAGAAAATCTCTCCGTCTCGTCTCGTCATTTACACGCCACGTGGTGTTTGATTTCATCCGATTCTCTTTTGTCTCTGTCTCTCTCCTTTACTCTTGCGCGTTTTTTTCAGAACAGAGACGATGACGATGACGCGTACTGCGACGACGACGACTTTTCGTTGGTGTTGTTTCGAGAAGAAGCCGGGTTTACCATCGGTGCGAACGAGAAGAAGAAGAATGAATCAACGCATCGTCCGAGCGGTGTCGGAACCGACGCGATCGTATTACGAAGAGAAGGAAGATTATCTCCACGAGAACAACGTGAACAACAACACGGAGTCTGCGTCGCAAACGTTGAAACTCTCCGTGCAAGACAGATTGCGCATGGGGAAGAATGCGCACAGGTTTCGATCGGTCGTGTGTTTAGGAACCAGTCCGAGAGCGGTGGGATCAGGATCAGAAGTTTTATTCGTCGACGGGGAAGACGTGTATGGCTTACACGACCAATATCTTCCCAACAAAAATACCAAAAACGGTGGAAAAAAAGAAGTCGTATCCTCGGAGCTCATCTTACAGAAATCTGCGTTCGCGGTGGAAATGGCCGTGAGAAAGATTCGGTCGACCTATTTCGCGGCGACGACGTGGGAAAATAGACATTATTTAGTGAGAGAGGAGCGAGATCCGCAGGACGGAAGCGTGATGAATTTGAGCATCCGAGAGGCGAAATTGAGCGAACGGTTGAGAAGACGGATGGAAAACGAACAGATGAGCCAATTCGAGAGAATGGGCAGAGGGTTTCCTATTTTAGACGTGTAAAACGACTGTTTTATTTTGTTGTAAACATAATTCAGAGGGAAAGGGAGGGGAAATGTGTACCCGTAGTAGAGATGCGTACGCAACGTAGAAAAAATGTAGAAATATTGTTGTAATCTAGAGCGAGCGAAAAGTTATAAAACTTAGAATAAACACTGTGTGTATCGCTATCGTTGTTGCCTTTTTCTTAAATCTTTCAAAACGCGTTGGAACGCGCACGCTTCCGTGGACGTGAAGTTTTTCAAATCGTCGCTCTTCACATTCGCAGTAAACTTTTTCAAATTTGATTGGCTCAAATACGTATTCAAAACAATTTTGGCGCTGTCTGGGTTGCGAAACGCCTCGGCAACGCGTAAGCACGAAAACAAAGCGTCTGCGGCGACTGTCGTCCGTTTGAACTCGTTGGCGAGTACAGAGACGGCGTAAAATAAAGCCGCAGGATTGAACTCTTGAAGTCGACGAAGTAACTCGACGAGGAATATTTTCGCATCCTTCGTCGTTGACGCGTTTACAACAACATCGCCAAACGCGGATTTGACGCTGATGAGCGCTAACGCGAGCTCTCTGTCGATAGTAGAATCGACAGAGATGTTGAGCGATACTTTCCTCACAGATTCGTACGGAAGTAGTAAAGCGTACTTAGTCGCCTCTGCGAGCGGATCGTCATCTCCAGAAGACTTCATCTTCATCAGTTCTATCGCTCTTGACTCGGAGAGAATCGCAAATTTTGAGTCATCGCTCAGTTGCTTCTTTTTCTTTTTTAATTTAGTCGTCGAAGCGAGCGCGATGCACTCTTTCGCGAAGGAAAGATTGCCAGATTTCTTCATAAGACTGAACCACATCGACGACAAGGCGCTTTCGACGACGACATTTTCTCCGGTTCCGTTTTCATCCAATCTCGCCCAAGGCGCGATATCTTCCCACAAGAACAAAACGTCGCGGATGGCGTTCAATTGATTCACATTCGAAGCGTCGACTACTGTTTCGAGCGTGTCGTCGATGAATGCTTTTGCACTCGTAAAATCGACCAAATCAGATTCTGAAATTTTCTTCATCGGCGCGAGCGCTTTCAAACAACTTTCGCTTTGAATTATAAACAAACGAGACACGGATGGTGTCGTCGCGGTTGCCGCCAGCGCCGATGCGGACTGCTGCGGAGGTGGTGGCGGTAAAGGGAGAGGAGGAGGAGGAGGAGCTTGGGCAGCTGCGTTTACTTCCTTTGTATATGTTTTAACTGTAGTTTCTTCTTGCTCATTTCGTTCTTCATCGACAACAACTGGCGGAGCTGTGACGGCATCCGCGGCGGCCGTAGTAGTATCGTCAACACTCATCAACATCAGCATCTCAGACGCAATGTCCGATATCCAGGGTACTTCATTGCCGCTCAGTAAATTGACGACAAACGTGCGATCGTTTTCATTCACAGCTTCTCCGACAAATCTTTCCAGTCGAGCGATTGACTCTCTGCGTACGGTGTTCAATGCAGACGCGTTCTCCTCGTCGTTACACCCTTCGTTCGTGCCGAGAGACTTTATGATCATGTTTTCGAGCTTGTTTGCGTCGAATGGATTTTCATCCAGCGCGATTTCAAGCGCGTTCGAGCACATCGTAGAGCTCAGAGACTTGTAATCTTCATCCCTTTTCGTAGTAGAAGCGTAAATCTCGGCGACGACGAGAGCCGAGACGAAAGGTTCGCCGTTGTTCAAAACCATCCACGAAGACACGACGTCTACCAATGCCGCTACGCTTGTATCTGCGCATACGTCCACATTCGCCTCGAGGGCGTCGAGTTTATCCGGATGTAATCGCGGCAACGCATTTTCCACTTGATGCACAAACTCGAGATTTTTCAAAGAGCGATTTGCCTCTTCTATAAACGATTTCATGGCAACGTCGGCAGAAGATGAAGTAGAATTTTCGAGTTCGTATAGAATGTCCGAATATACCGTAATCTTCAACGCGCGAGAAGCTTCTGTGAGAAAAGAATTCTCGCTTCCGTCCGTCAACAATAAGGACTTCAAGAAATCTGTATCCAAAAATGAAAGCGCTGAACACGCGCTTTCCCATCTCGATTCCGGCGTCGACCGTTTCTTTTTCGTCGCCGTCGTCGCCGCCTCTCTCAAAACAGTCGTCACGGCCGAAGCAAAGATACTTTCGGAAGAAATCGATGAATTTGCAAACGCTTTCGCGAGAGCAGATGCTAGTGCCTTCGGAAAGTCGGGGTGCGCTTTCGAAGCGACCTCGTTTGCGAACAATCTCGAGATTTCAATCGCAGAGGATTTCCCGTGTATCGCGCCATCCGATTGAAAGATTTGAAATGCATCGAGCGAAGGGACGAGTTCTTCGAACATATCGAGACGCACTAAAGCGTCGTCGTAAGATGCAATCTTGAGATAAGATCGCAGCACATCGACACGTCGCGCGCTTGAAACCACGGGCCAAGCGATGCGCGTCAAAACATCAGTAAAAGAGGAGGATTTTTGCTCCTCCGTTCTCGTTTTTAAAGCTTCCGCGTACGCATTCAGCAACGTTTCGTCGTTTTCGAAATTCGATTCGAAGAACGTCTCCGTTCGGGAAATGTACACGTCTCGCGGATCGACGCCATACGTATCCGCAAGTCGCATGCAAAGTTTTAAAACGGTTTGAGGCGGTGCCGATGATACACTCGATACTTCCTCATCGTCTGATGTTGATTTCGGCAGACGCGATAAATCCGCATCCGAAACGCCACTACTGGCTAACTCGAGAATCGCTTTGGCGCGGTACCCGTACTCGTCTTTTGAATTATCGGCTGCAACGAAAGTGTTCGCATCGAAATTTTCTTGTCCGAGTAAAAACGCCAACGTCTCTGCATCCGTCATCGCGTGAACTCGACTGCGATACTTACCAGCCAACTTCGCGTCGACGGTTCCGCTGTGTTGCAACGCGTTCGTTAAATCACTCATACTCGCCGAGGCAAAAGATGACGCGCCGTTACGAACTGACGTATCGTCACCGCTACCATCATCTAACGCTCTCGCAGCTCTCGAATAGAATCCAAGAGACAACAAAATACGAAGCGCGCGTCCGCTCGAAGCTTTCGCAGCGAGTGCATCCACCGCGTCTCCGGCAATATTCGGATCCTCAATCATCGCGAGGTAGGCGAACGACTTTGCGCACGCGAGCTGTGGAAGTTTCGGGAACTGCTGCTGATCGGACTCTTGTGATCTATTCTTTGACGAAAGCTTACCAAGCTCGTCAATTTTCTTGAGCATGGACGGTTCCTCTTTCCGTAAAAACGATACCAACATTTCATCCGATGCTTCCGTGCCTTTCAAGCCGAGATCATACAAAGTATTCGGAGTGGGAGATAACGATTGCTGCTCCTCTACCTGCGCTCTTTGCCACTCGTCCAAAAGTCCGGGCACTTGGGAGGTGGCACAGTGCGATACCGCGAAAGATAACAAAGTCAATCGCGTCTTCACCGTTAGCTGATCACTACTGCTTCCGAGCGCCGCGCAGATTCGCCAACACTCGCTATACTCATTCGCAATGAGGCGTAAAGACATTCGAGCGGATGCTTGCATATCTCTTTGAGCGGAGAATGCGTATTCGGCACACATTAACTCGACTCGAAGTGCATGTATACCGAGACAGTTTCCAACCTCTATCAGTTCGTCCAGGCGCAAATAGTTCCTTTTCGCGTTCCCAGTGAGACACGAAGATAAGATACTCTCTCGATTTTCCTTCGCATTTTCAAACTCGAGTGGAGCGATGAAAACATTGAAAGTGCCGAGTTTTCTAAGAGTGTCGATCAAATACAACTCTTCGAGTACTTCTGCATAATGCGATCCAGTCTCCTCGTCGAGTGGAATCAATCGCAAGACGGTGTCAGCATTTACAATTGTCTGGTCGTTGATGGATAATGAAGCGCGCGTTAAATCTTTTGCGACTTCAAGCAAGAGCGGCAAAGCATATTCTTTGGTCGGTAAAATCGGAATCGAATGATTTTCGGAACGATGAATGTGTTTCTTTGCCGCCGACCACGCGTGATTGCGCAACTGACTTCGAACGAGCCTCTCTAAAGCAAAGAGTAGAATTCCGGAATCTTCCCTGTAGTCGACTTTCGGGAACGCACCGAGGAGAATCGTTTGAAGGTCTTTGAACAAGCTGAGCCATCCAGAATCATTGAGTTTGCGGATGTGTTCCTCCTTTAAAATATCAACCAAAAGTTCTCGAGCAAACGTCTCATTCGCCGAAGATTCCGATAGTTCACGCAACGATATTTCGAGCATCTCTTTGCGATAAAGGATAACTTCTGCGGCATCGATAAAAGAGAGCAAACGTTTAACAACTAGATCTTCTTCATTTGCGTTACTGATGTCGTCGTTGTCGTAATCGTTATCATTCAAAACGAGATCCGATAATATCGACTTGAGTTTTTCTATGGAACGTTTATCGACGCGCGAGAACGAGTGCGTGATCTCCGTGACGACGCGTTCGATACCATTTAAACCACCGAGATATGCTTTCGCATGTTTATTACCATCTTTCGTAAACCACTGCAAAGCGCGAGAGAGATAGGTCAATTGCGAAGGTTTATCGAACGCGATTGATACCAACCATTTTTGTAACAACGTCTGCATCATCGGCGTGCCTTCATCATCATCAACGACGTAAAGATACCGAGTCGCGATGTCAAGCATTGACCAAACGTTATCTATCGTGGTATCTTCTTCGTTCAACAATAACGAAAGTTTATCACCCGGAGCTTTTCCATGGAAATCTCTCAAAGATACCGAGTGGGCACGCATTTGTAAAAGCGCGTCGATATCATCGTCCGCCTCTTCAAGGAGCACCATCGCGCAAAGCGCCAACGCGCTTTGCAGCGCATTTTCGACGCTCGCATCTTCAAAGCAGCTGCTCGAAGACGATGCAACGCAAAATAAGAAGTCGCGTGCGTTTGATATGGATCCAGATCGTTCGTCAATCTGAAATGCACGTTCGATGACCCATTGTCCAATGTTCGTCGTTTGATTCTCCTCCTCCGTGTCGGTCTCTCGGTGTACCGTCGACTGTAACCCGATCACTTTTGCAAAACGGTCGTCTTGTTCAACAATTAACGTCATTCCGTATTCCTCGGAAACGATTGAGCTTAATATCTCAGATGTTTCGCACCAATCGGGAGTGCGAAGTTGATTTTGTTGTCCACCTGAAGAAGTATCTCCACGGTCGAGAATCTCAAGCAAGACTTTTTTGTATTCCGAGACGCGAGCACACTCTGGAATCTCTCCGGCTATGTTTAACAAATCACGCTCACGAAAGCAATCGTTGTGTCTTTGAAGTAATACTTCTAATCCTCGCGCGTTTCCGGCTCGTGCGACCGCTTTCGCCGCGTCTAGGTATTCCACAAATCGAAAACTTTCGTACGCCGAGGACGAAAAATAACCTAGATGCATTGCGCGAAGCGTTTCGAGACGATCTAACGCACCAAGAGCCGCTAAGCGCGCTCGCAGCCACCACTTTGTTTCTTCATCATCGGTACCAATATTGCTAGTATTACTAAATCGATCGGTTTCAGCGACGACTTGAGAAAGCAACAACTTTTGCGTCTCGTACGTCGGCGCGACGCGCAACAAGCACTCCGCGACCACCCACTTTCGATCCGATATGGACGACAAAGTTTCAATAATCGCAGATGCGGAGATCCCCACGCTTTTGCTATTGTTACTAACATTGTGCTTGCACAAATCATCGACAAGAGCAAACCATTTTTTCTTATATAAAGCATTCGTGTCCAACCCGTATACATTCGCCAGTTCGAGCGCTTCGTCCCAGCATTTCGTATCGAGATATTTCGTAAACATTTCTTCCGGCGTTCTTTCATCGATGGTAAGCAATCGCCACGATTGATCGTTTTCCGGAAACGATTCTAGCACGCAAATTCGCTTCAATTCTCTTTTACTACTATTGCCACTACTACTACTACTACTGCTGCTGCTGCTAGTGATTTCGCACATCCCTGAAACGTACGCGAATGTTCCTTGAAATAAAGTCGTGCCGTTTGTGTTGTCGCGCAAAGTCGTCTCGCCGGACTCATCGTCTGCAAACGCCGAACAATTATTGGAAAGAAGGGTCGCGGAAGAGGTTGGTTTGTTCCCATTGAACGTTTTATCTGCCTCGTCATCTACTCGCGTAATAGGTCGATACTGATTGTCATCGATGAACTCATCTTCACCGGTAAAACCTGTTTCCCACACCGACGCGCTTCTCGTATTCCCGTCGCGAATACCTATTCGTGTCGTCGCGGTTGATGCGTCCGATTCTACGCTCACGTCACATCTGGACGAGGATACTATTCTCTTACTATTACTTTCAACAGCTGAAGAAAACGGAGAGGAAGAGGAACCTTTACCCGACGCAACGACTGGAAACTCTCCGATGTTTTCTGATGTGCTCCGAAAACTATACATCGTCACGCACATCGTCGTTTCCTTTCCTTCGTCCTCTTCAGACGCGGCGCCGACGACAGCGACCGTTCCTGTCTTCTCGTCCACTTCGAAACCTTTCACGAAAACCATGCCTTCCACATTTTTTAGCGTGGTCTTCTTCATTTGATGATGCGCACTACGCACGACCACGTCTTCTTCGTCGTTAAACTCAATCGATCGCACCTCCAACTGACAATGCTTTCTCCTCCTCCCTTTCTTCTTCGTGCTATTTCCAAAAGAGAGAACGTTCATCCATCCGCTCGAGGAGTAAAACGAACGCTCCACGATGGCGCACAACGTAAACGAATTTCTTTTGTCTCCCGACGTCTTCGTCGTCGTCACAGTCGGGAGTACAAACCCGCCCACGAATCGTTCGTTCGCCTTCATCTCTTCTCTCAAATCGACTTTTACCACTCTCCTCCCGACTCTCGTGTGTACAAACATTCGATTCGCTCCAACCTGCGAGGTGAAAAATTGACCATAGCCTTCGCCGCCGTCCGTATTATTATTATGACGAGTAGGAGTACATTTTGACCATTTCGCGAACGCAACGAACAAATCTTCTCTCTTCTTCGACTTCATCTTCTTTCCTCCTCCTCCAATTTTTGCTTCGTCGTGGTCGTTTACGTCTGAATCGTCCTCGTCGTTCAAACGCAAAGACACTAACGGCCGTTCCAAATCTTGCCCTCTGAATACAAATATTTGCGCGTAATCCGTCACCAAAACCATCGACGATTCAAGCTCCTCTTCGTTAAAACCAGAAAAAGACGACGATGCGATCGATAACCGCTCATCGAACGAAGGCACGCAACGATTTTCTGACGACGACGATGATGATGATGATGATGCTTCTCCTCCTCCAAGATGATGATTGTGATTATGAAAATCTCTCGAACAAACTTCTTCGCTTTCATTCTCGTAGTGCACCAAAACTTCGTGCAAAAACAAAA
>Ga0206124_10002273_pt1 | contig 14474 bp, 12 predicted proteins | sample Helgoland_Spring_3_FD_148671 | JGI IMG/M metagenome (GOLD analysis project Ga0206124, IMG submission 148671) | Pelagic subsurface seawater microbial communities from Kabeltonne, Helgoland, North Sea - Helgoland_Spring_Bloom_20160321_2 | ecosystem: Environmental > Aquatic > Marine > Epipelagic ... | reverse complement strand
AAGGGTACTTGTCTGAAGCCTATCAAAACGCAGGTAAGACCGAAAAAGCTATCGAAACGCTTAATGATATACTTACTTTAGATCCTAATAGCGGAAAGGCATATTACGCGCTTTCTAAAATATACCATGGTATGTTCAATGAGAAACTTGCTTTTGATAACCTAAAAGAAGCCTTCAGGTATCAAGACCTCGATTTGGTTCAAAAACTGCAAGCCATAAGCACCTACTTTTTAGTAATCAAAACAGACACAAACAAACTAAAAGAAGTCAAAGAACTCTCTGATATTCTATTAAACGTATACCCTAATGCGCCCGAACCGCTTATCTTAAAATCAGATATAGAAGGCACTATGGGCAGCTTTTCCCTCGCTCGCGAATACAACCTAAAAGCGCTTGAAAAAGATCAAAGTGACTATAAACTTTGGAGCAAGTTAATCATCATAGACGAGCGAATGGGCAATGCCGCTCTTCAGCTAGAAGATGCAAAAAAAGCGCTTGAATTATTTCCCAATGTTACTCGATTGTATGCCCAAATTGGATACGCTTTGATCGTTGAGCAAGAATATTATCAAGCCATAAGTATTACCGAGGAAGGATTAGAAATTGCCTTAGACAAAAACGAAAAAATTGATCTGCTGCTATGTCAAGCATCCGCTTACCAAAAATTAAATAATCACGGTAAGTCTGATCAAATCTTTGAAAATATTCTAAGTATAAGCCCTAATAACGGGGTCGTGCTCAATAATTATGCTTACAGTTTAGCGCTTCGAAAAGAAATGTTGGTCAAAGCAGATTCGCTTATAGAAATTGCATTAAAAAGGGAACCCAATAATCCATTTTTTTTGGATACCAGAGCATGGATCTTCTATGCAAAAAAAGAGTACACGTCTGCACTTAAATTACTAGACCAATGCATGGCATTAGATCCCGAAAACTCAGAGTACTATCGCCACGCTAAAGAAATATTTATGGAAATGGGTAATCAAACCATGGCCAATGAAATGCAATCTAAAATCGACCTTATTGATGTCAAATAAACTTATCGTCTTGTTTTTACTTACCCTAATAGGAATATCTACGGGATGTAAATCAAGCAAAATAACTTCAAATACGATGCCCGCTCCTAGCTTGGAGAGCATACAAAATTTTTGGGAAAATCAATACAAAAAAGATTACTTTGAGGCTAGAGGTAAAGCTACTGTGTTAATGGATGGTAAGAGTACTAACTTGGCACTTCACCTAAAAATGAAAGCAGATAGTTTACTTTGGGCTAAAGTGAGCATGTTTGGGATAGGAGTAACGGTACTTATCACTAAGGATAGTTTTTTTATGATTAATACGCTTGCTCAAGAATATATGGCGTACGATAATAATTACCTTTATCAGTACCTAGGCTATAAAGCAACACTCAAACAAGTTCAAAATCTGCTCCTCGGCAATGCCGTATTTCAATCCGATAAATACCGTTATCAGCCGGACGTCAAACAACTTAGTGGTAGTGATGGCATCGCAATTAACCGCATTGTTATAAATGAAAACAATAGAATATTTCGTTCTGTGGTAACTTCACAAGACACAACCCAGCAAGCTATTATTCAATATGATGCGTATCAAAATTTGAATAATACTCTCCTTCCCACTCTTGTTGATCTCTTGGTTCAGCAAAAATCTCAAGACCTAAAAGTAGTACTAAACTACCAAACCATAAGCGACAATGCTATAACCTCTTTCCCCTTTACTATACCCAATGGGTATAGGCGAAAATAGAAACCCAAAACGCATGTAACATATTTATATGCTTTAATTCCTGCGGTTTCATCCACACTATTTGATTTATACCAATAAAACCAAGATATTAGCGGCAATGAAAGTAGGAATAATAGGGGCTGGTGTAATGGGTCGCGGTATAGCACAAGTATCTGCGTCTGCAGGACACCACGTAGTTCTTTTTGAAATTAATGACGAAGTATTACAAATCGCAAAAACAAACATTGCCGCCACTCTTTCCAAAGCGCTCGAACTAGGTAAAATAAATGCAGAAAGTGTTGCTGCAACTCATGAAAATTTGCAGTACACCAGCCGTATTGCCGATGTACAAGTCGATTTAATAATAGAAGCTATTGTAGAAAAATTCGAGGTCAAAATGCAGGTTCTTTCCCAGCTAGCAGAAATAAACGGTTCTTCTACTATTTATGCATCCAACACATCGTCTATTCCTCTAACACAAATTGCAGCTAACTTTGCTTATCCAGCGCAAGTCGTTGGCATACACTATTTTAACCCCGCTCATATTATGAAACTGGTAGAAGTAATAAGTGCAGAACAAACCTCACCTGAAGTACTTCAAATTGCCAAAAACTACGTAACAAGTGTGAATAAAACTTGTATCGTAGCCAAAGATGCTCCCGGTTTTATCGTGAATAGAGTTGCCAGACATTTTTATGTAGAAGGACTTAAAATAGCTGAAGAAAATGCAGCCAGTTACGAAGTGATAGATGACCTTGTGCGTGCCAGTGGTTTTAAAATGGGTCCATTCCAATTAATGGATCTAATAGGCGTTGAAACCAATCTTTCTGTCACCCAATCTATGTACGAACTATTTAATTACGACCCTAAGTTTAGACCAAATCGTATTCAGCAAAAGATAGTGCAAGCAGGGTATTTTGGTAGAAAAACAGGAAAAGGATTTTATACCTACGAAAAATGAAAAAAATTATCGTCGTTCTAATTCTATTCACCTTTTTATCTCCGTCTTGCAAAGACGAAAACCCTTATTCAGGAGATTGTTTTGTACCTGACGCTTCAGTTAATAGTACCATAAACATGGAATTACCTGAATACTATAATCTTCGTAACTTAGGTGAATACATTAGTATAAATCAAGGTAACAAAGGCGTCTATATAATTCACAATTACGACGACCTATATTACGCTATAGAAAGGACGTGTACCTATGAGTCTGAGCGAGAATGCTCGCAAATCCATTTAGATCCCAAAACGCTCCAATTGCGATGCGGAACCCAGTCAGATACTGCTTTTACGCCTTGCTGCGCATCTACATTTTCGTTTAATAGCAGTTTATTAACAGGCCCTGCTCGCTGTAATTTAAAAACATACAAAGTGAGCCAAAGCGGCAATTCGCTATATATACGCAACTAAGCAATTACTACTGATTTGGTTCTAATTGATAGTAATCAACTTAGGCACATTTATACTTAAAATAGGGTGTCCAAATTCAAAATTATGAGAAACTATAGTTTCGTATAAATTACTTAAAGTTTATCTGCACATGACATATCATTGTACAGTAAATGAAGCAGATACAAAAAGACACACTTCACCTCACGGACCCAACAACTCTATTAGAAATGCTATTTGAATGGAGGCAATATAGAGCGGAGTTTGTGGTCCAAATTATTGTTGAGTTACAAGCGAGAAATCTCTATACGCCTCTCATTTCAGATCACGTAAAACTGATTAAAAACATAGATGCTATATGTAAATCTCATCTTGTTAACAATGTGAATGATTTAATTCTGCTATTTCCTGAATCTAGCAAGAATTATTTAGTAACTACTAATGGCATTTACGATGCTTCGGTGCGGCGCAGAGAATTAATTGATGAATTTGGACTTTGTTGGGGCTTAGACCAGTAAGTTTTTTCTTGTGGCTGTATACACCATTACTCTTAGGGTTGTAAAATACAAGAAAGTATAGTTTCGCTTAATTCTTTCAGCTAAAAACTAATTTTTTTTTAATATTGATATATAATTTAACACTTTGAAACAGCTTATTACCTCATTCAAAAAGTGGACTCTGATTAATTCAGACACAATACAAAAACTTGAGTTGTCGCTTTATGCCTTTGCTTGTCTGCTCATAATGGTTTACATATGTTATTATACCTATCTTGGCGCTTGGCCCTACAGAGAATAACCGATTTGTCCTATTTCTTTATTGTTGAGACCCGAAGGACAAGGTATTCAGATTTGCACCTACTAGCCATTAATTCTTAGCTAACTTCTTGACTATTGTTAAATCTACCTTCGTTAGGTTCTCTTTTGATTGTCCATATTGCCTCTATACAAACCATAATGATTTAGTTTACCAGGTTATTTTATACGACCTATACTGAATCCTGTAAATAAGGCCGCTCACTCCCTTGGCTAAGGGATGTCATTTATTGAGCAAGAGAAGTTCTCGGTCGTTGAGCTTTATTTTTTTTATCCGTTTATCCTCTGCCTCCCTTTCCTCTATAAGCACACTCTTGGGGTCGACATCTAAGCTTATTGATAGTTTTTCTTTTATGATCATCAATGCATGCTCCCTTCGCTTTTTAACAGACACAGAACTAGCCTTTTTATCGAGGTTACACAAGTCATCCAGCTCTTGTAAACTAATATACTCATCCGGTCGTTCTAAAAATGTTGTTAGTAATGTTAAAGCATGCCCGTCAAAGTATTCTATCAGAGGCTTATTCTTAATATAAAACAACCCATTATCTCCGATAATTTGCTGACTGTTCTTAAATTTACTCCTGATTTTTTTGCGCTTCCTATTCCGATATCCCAAGTATATGGCTCCTAAGACAAAAAAGACCGCTGCAAAATAAAAATAAATGGTATATCTTGATTCTGGGGTGTAAAAAGGTATTTCGTTTAAAAAAGTATGTAGAATTTCATTAGTATTATGTACAGAAAAAACCTTCATCTTGTCTACATATTCGCTTAAAAGAATTTTATTCTGGGAAGTATCAAATTGTCCATGTGATTGCACATTAATGTCTCGATCAGCATATCGCTTAACTAAATTATCCTCTATATTTATTCGAAGAATATAAGGCGTTTGAAAGAGTAGCTGACTTTGAGAATTATCTTCCGATTCTACGTGGCTATCATATTCAATATTCACTCTTCCCAATTTCACCCACTCGCGACTCAAAAATTGGTACTTCCAGCAATCTTTATATTCCTGATGGGCGTCAGCATCTATTTTATTAAATCCTCCAAATACATACAGTGCATCATCCGTAACCATATAATCATGACTTGTTCTAGGTTCTATGGCGCAATTAGAGATCACCTGTCGCCATTCATTAAGTACGTTACTGTAACAGACAAATAAATTTTTAGTCTCAAAAAGCCCATAACCTCCAAAGGCATAAAGACTATTATCATGTCCAAAAATGGAAGAATGATACTGATTCCTGTGATTAAAAGATCGATCTATTCTTAGTATGGTATCGTTTCTTAATTCATAGACCGTTCCTACTCCTTCATGACAAAATAATATTCTTCCGTTATCCAATCCTACCGGAGTATAATCATTTAAAAAATTAGCAAATACTATTTCACTAGATCTAAAATAAAGATTACGCTTTTCCCATTCCGTACCATTCGCGTTTATCCTCCAATAGTGACTTGAATCATCAATTACGATAAAGGAATTATCTTTTTTGTTTAATAAACTAAAAGCAGAATTTGAAACTATAATTTGTGGATTTTGAGCATGAATTACAAAGGAAATAAGTAATAAGAACGCCGCGGGAAGTAATCTAAAAACCATTTGCTAGATTTTACATGAATCAAACTTGTCGGAATTATCTTCATTATTTATAAATCAATGCACAAAGATAGATATGTAAAAAAAAGAATTAGCCCACAACGAGCCCAAGGCTATATGGTTTTTTACTGTAAGGTACATTTTTCAAATTACTTAAAATTAATCTTTGTATGCAAGAGATAATTCCTGCTTTGATAATAAAAAACGAAAATTCTTTTATAGATGACATTATAACAGAATATTATGAGAAATTAATAGAATCTGACCAATGGTCCTCTCCTACAACAAATGCAATTTTCATGATTGGTCTTGCGTGTACAAACATTGAAAAAAATGATTTTAAAGCTGCTAGGATAAATTTAAATCTTATTGACCGAAAAAAAATAGAAATAAGTTATGAAATTTATATCTATTTGTTTTATTTCTTGACCTCTTTAAAGATTAGCTTCCATGCAAACTTGAAGGCTCAAAATAAACTAGACTTCTCAGAAATTGAACGATTAGTGAAGATTTCAAAATTCAGAAAATTCAGAAAAGAGGCGAATAAATATCGTCTTAGATGAGTTGAATACGAATTCCACTTATCTTAATATAATTTGAGCGTCTTGATATTTGTACCATCAGCACTTCCTATTGCTCTTAATACATCATTGTCTAAAACTGCTTGAACGAAACTACCACCAGAATAACCTATGTTCCCTTAGTACACAAGATAGATGTTCTTGTATTAATAATATGATTATTTTCATTTACATATTTTTCAACAATACTTTTTACTACTTTAACTTTTTCGTAAGTTTACATCTATTTCTTTGATAGTAAAAAAGGGCTTTATTCTTTTATAATATTATAACATAAATTACAAGTTGGATGAACTAGGTGATGTAGGATGATCTATATTTGATATAGAGTTGGCATAACAAAAGTTGGAAACGCTTTTGCCAATTAAAATCTCAGTGAGGATCGTATTGTGACCTGGGACGAAGAAATTCCTTCGCTTTAATTTATTATAGGCAAGCAAGACTACTTCTTTATCATGTTCGACCCACTTAATTAGAACTTCCAAAAGCACATTAATCTCTTCGCTAGTTAATTCATTTTCAGATGTTTTTTTCATGTATTTAACTCCTGTGCAATTTTAAAGTTAGAAGCAATAGGATTTAAAAACTTTACGCGAAATTGTATTTTCTCGTATTCTAATGTTCTTATGAATTTTTAACAAATTCTTCCTTATTATCATCCCACTCTGAATCTAAACAACGAAGACCTGATCCGATAATAGACGATTTGAGTATGAACCACAAACCATTTTTTCTTGGTTTTAATTGGCTTTTCTCTTCTTTTTGCGCTCTTGGGTTGTAGCCAAAACCAACCGAATGCAGAAACTCCTAGATCAACTGAAATACGTGAACTGCTTAGCGATTGGAACAAGGCCCATAATACCAAAGGTGTACATGCAATTTCCGTTGAACTACGAGGCCGAATAATCATTTAAACTATTGAACAAATTTTAAGCAATTATGCTCCCAGGAGCAGTGTTGTCTGCTGGAGATACAAACTTGAGCTTACCATCTGCATCTTCCGCCATCAATATCATTCCGCTACTTTCTATTCCCTTTAAGGTACGAGGAGCTAAATTGGCTAAATAGGTTACTTGCTGTCCCACAATATCCTCCGGAGAAAAATGAGCCGCAATACCGCTTACTACACTTCTTCGCTCCAAACCTAAATCTAAGGTAATGTGCAATAGTCTATCTGCTTTTTTAACTTTTTCGGCAGCTATGATAGTTGCTACGCGAATATCTAATTTCGCAAAATCATCATATACTATTTCTGATTTTACAGCTGCCACCGTTTTTTCTTCCGCTACGGAAATTACTTCTTCGGCATTAGGCTTTTGCAATTTTTCCATTTGTATGGCAATGAGTTCATCTTCTATTTTTTCAAATAAAAGCGACGGCTTATTAAGCTTGTGTCCTACTTGAATCTCCTCTTGGTAACTAGTTAAATTTAGCAACCCGAGTATTTTGTTCGCTGTTTCAGGCAAGAATATCTGCGCATAATTTCCGATCTCCTTGACCACGTTTATACACGTGAAAAGACAATCAGCCACCACTTGACTATTCGCCTCGTCTTTGACTAATTTCCATGGCTCTGTGTCTTGTAAATACTTATTACCACTCCTCGCTATTTCCATGTAATACTCCAAACCTTGACGCTGGTTAAATCCAGCCAATGCCTCGTCAATCTTTACTTTAATATCTGTAAGATCAAGCTTATTGGTGCCCAAAGGAACCACTCCATCATAGTACTTATCTGTAAGCACCATTACTCTATTTACAAAATTACCTAAGATAGCAACCAACTCGTTATTCACCTTTGCTTGAAAGTCTTTCCATGTAAAATCGGCATCTTTTGTTTCTGGTAAAATGCTGTTAAGAGCGTAGCGAAGCTCATCTGTTTTACCCGGAAAATCCTCTACATACTCATGCAACCATATCGCATGATTTCTACTGGTAGAAATCTTGTCGCCCTCAAGATTTAAAAACTCATTGGCCGGCACATTAGTCGGCAATATAAAATCTCCATGTGCATGTAACATAGCAGGGAAAATTATCGTATGAAAAACAATATTGTCCTTGCCCAGAAAATGAGTGAGTTCAGTCTCTGGATCCATCCACCATTTTTCCCAATCTGCTCCTGCTGCTTCTTTGGTAGCCGTGATATAGCCAATGGGTGCATCAAACCACACGTACATTACCTTTCCTTCTGCATCTTTTACCGGAACTGGCACACCCCAATCTAAATCGCGTGTCATAGCCCTTGGCTTCAAGCCTTCTTTTAACCAGCTATTACACTGGCCATAAACGCTTGATTTCCAATTGCTTTTTCTACTTTCTACCCATTCATTTAAAAATTCATGCTGTAGTTTGTCTAATGGCAAAAACCAGTTTTTAGTTTCCTTTAAAATAGGGCCATTGCCTGTAAGTGCAGAACGAGGGGCAAGCAATTCTAATGGACTACTTGCTCTACCGCATTTTTCGCACTGGTCGCCATACGCATTATCGTATCCGCAGTTGGGGCACGTTCCGATATAATATCTATCGGCTAAAAACTGTTTAGCTTCCTCATCGTAAAACTGTTCGGTAACATCTTCGGTAAAAACACCTTTATCATACAGCTTCTTAAAAAAAGCTTGGGCAGTTTCATGGTGCAATGCATTTGTGGTTCTGCTAAACGTATCAAAGTGAATTCCAAACTCTTTAAGCCCTTTTGCGATAATTACATGATTCTCATCTACAACTTGTTGTGGCGTTTTTCCTTCGTTTTTAGCCTTTAAGGTTATGGGCACACCGTGTTCGTCTGTTCCACACACAAACAATACATCTTTGCCCTTCATTCGCAAAAATCTATTGTGAATGTCAGAAGGCAAAAAACAACCTGCTATATGACCAATATGAATAGGTCCATTGGCATAAGGAAGTGCACATGTTATAAGGTGTCTTTTAGGCATGGTGCAAAGTTAAGATAAGACTAAGAATATTAAGCCTTGGTCTTTCTATTTTGAATCTTGGATAAAATTGGATGTAATACTACTGAAATAAGTATAATACTCGTTCCGATATAAAAATCTTCATTTAAATCTGCATCTTCATTTAGCAACCATATGGCGAGCAGTATTCCGTAAACGGGTTCAAGATTAATGCTCAAATTAGAAATAAACGCCGTCAATTCTTTAAGTGACTCTACGGCAAGTGCAAATGCTAAACTGGTACAAAATAACCCAAGAATAATGAGCCAAAACCAATCTTTACCTACAGGAAACCATTGAGCTTGTGGTAAATAATGTTGTACTATCGGATAGCACAGTGATATACATAAGAAGCCTGCACCTAGCTCTATAATGGTAACCGATATTGAATTTTGCCCTGTAATATATTTCTTATTGTACACGGAAAACAAAGAAGCTAACAAAGCGGATACGAGCCCCACGGCTATGGCGAGATAGTACGTTTTTCCTACTCCGCTCAAGAAAACAATACCAACAATCACCAGTAGACCTAAAAGTAATTCAATCCATTGAAATTTGGATTTCGTTATCAGGGGTTCCAGTAAAGAGGTGAAAAAGGTAGAGGTTGCTAAACACGCTAAGGTAACCGAAGCGCTATTTCCTATCTTTATACTACCGTAAAACGTAAGCCAATGCATTGCTACAATGACACCAATGCCCGAAAAACGAAGAATATTTATTCGTTTTATTTTTCGTATACCGCTTACCGCACCGGGTATAAATAATAGTCCAACTATAGCAATCCAAAGGCGATTCCATACGAGTGCGGTTTGTTCTAAGGTAATTAGCTTACCTAAAATAGCAGTAAACCCAAATAGGAATACGGCTACATGTAGCTGAAAGTACGCTTTTTGTTTGTGTGTAAACGCTGCCAAAGTAGGGGCAAATTAAATGTAAAACGGGCAACTATGGATCGATTTCAAATCTTTGTAAACTTACGGTAGCTGCTCACCCCAAGGGGTGAAGACGAAATCCATAATCCGATTCTAATTTTACGAGGCGGTTTTTTATATTTTTCCGTGAGTATTGATTACTTCAATCCGTGTTCCGTTATATTTTAAACATGTACACTTCGTACATTCTGTTTACGAATGATTATATTACATTGTTTTGCTACTGCACATTAGGTTTTATATTTCGTGTATTTTTACTACTTTAATCATCATAATACGTTGGTTTTGTGAATGCTAGCAACTGTTTGTTTTGCTCAAAAAGAGGATAATAGGTGCATTACCAACACTACGAGAGCTCTATCGTTACAACAAGATTCTCCTAATTTTGTAGAATATGTCTGAGCAACCCCAACTTAAAAAATTATTGGATGAAAATGGAAATCTCATCAGTCCTCAATTACCCGAAGAGGTAAAAAATTACCTAATTGACATTGATGGAACAATAACTGAAGATGTCCCCAATGAAGAACCTGAGAGAATGGCGACTTGCCAACCATTTGCCGATGCACTAGAAACCTTAAACCGCTGGTATGAGCAAGGGCATATTATTACTTTCTTCACCTCGCGCACATTAGACCACAAAGAGGTAACCGAAACCTGGCTTGCTAAACACGGTTTTAAACACCATGGTGTTTTATATGGTAAACCTCGAGGAGGCAACTATCATTGGATTGATAACCATATTGTGAGAGCTACTAAATACAAAGGCAAGTTTACAGACCTCGTTACGCAAACCAAAAAAGTAGAATTATTTGAAGAGTAGCGCTATCAATTAATGCGCTTATAAATTTATCAAGTTCTTATCTTTTTACCGTTCTCTGCTAATAAACGTAAATAGGCTCCGCTAAAAGCAAAAAAAATCCCGGCACTAGAAGTGGAACGGGATTATGCATATTTTTATACTAATCGCTACCAGTCGTCGTCGTCTACGAATGGAACAGCAGAACAAGTTGATTTCAAATCTTCTATAAGACGATTCATTTGAGAATTACACGCAATTAATATTTTATCGTTGTTTTTAACATCTTTCTTGGAATTCATGTAGTACTCCATGTAGGTAGATATTTCTTCATTACCCACGGCATTGGGCGTAACATGCACAAAATTCTCAAACTTATAGCGGTAACGTTCGTCTTTAAACCGAAGTTCCATATCAAACTTGATTATACCTATGGTGGTTTTAGCATATTTATTTATTTCTACTACGAGAGGCATTACCACATTAGCTAAGATCGTTTGACCCTCTTTTCCTTTCGGGTCAATACCAGCGTTTTCGATCATTTGTTTGGCTTCTTTTTTTCCAAACTCGTTCTGCATCCATACCATAGCTCTTGCATAAAGCGAATCTGCTACAGAATAATCCTGACCTCCTAAGTCTAAGAATCTATCAGGAGCAATTACTTCTACGATTTCAATGTAGGTGATTAATTGTGAGGCACTATCAAAAGGCATACCCGTGAATCTCACATAAGGCATAGCTTTAGCATCTGGTCTAGCAGATCGAACATAATCTTGTCCGCCATAACCTCCGTAGCTGTCATCACTTGCGCCCCATGAGTCTCCGCTTGACGAGTCAGCTGCAGCTGCAGATCCAGGATCATATTGATAATCGGTAGATCCGTTGTCATTGGTAGCGTCTCCCCAAGAGTCAGCACCCGCATCATCCCAGGTTTGTGCATTGGCAATTACTGCCACGCTGCAAACCATAATTAAAGTAAAAACTATTTTTTTCATTTTTTTAAGTAACCCTCTAAATCTACCAATAACATTCTCTATAAATTATAAGAGGTACGCGAAAATAATAAAAAATATTATCAAAAAAGTGCAGTTGTTGTGGAATACTAAAATAATGACACAAGTGCTGTGTGGAAACATTTACCGTTCTTGCACTGTTCTTAGTAAGAAAACACCCCATGCATAAACTTTGTATCCTCCTTTTAGCCCTTGTATTTATAGGTGAAGGATGTAACTCTAATGATCAAAGCGCGAACGCTTCATTTGGCAAGCTGTCAAAAGATGCCCATTCATTTGCTAACTTCAATGAAGCTCGAACCACTCACCTCAATCTTGATTTAACTGTTGATTTTGCGCAAAAAGTATTACAAGGAAAGGCCACATGGGATATTGAAAAGACCGCAAAAGCTAAAAAATTAATTCTTGATATTGGAGATTTATCCATTCACGAAATAACCCTGGACAGCGGCATTACTGCCCAATACACCATAGGCTCAGCAGATTCCATTAAAGGAAAGGCGCTAACAATATCACTCAAGCCTACTACTACGCGTGTTACCATTCATTATAGCACAAGCCCGCAGGCAAAAGCCTTACAATGGCTTGCCCCAGAGCAAACTTTAGGCAAGGTTCACCCTTTCTTATTTAGTCAGTCTCAGGCCATTCTTGCCCGCACATGGGTTCCTTGTCAAGATGCACCGGGAGTAAAATTTACCTATGAAGCAACGGTAAAGACCGATTCAAATTTACTTGCACTTATGAGTGCAGAAAATGACACCGCACTGAGTCCTAATGGTATCTACCACTTTAAAATGGATCAGCCCATCAGCTCGTATTTACTTGCACTTACGGTAGGCGACTTAAAATTTGCTTCTACTGGTCGTAATAGTGGAATATATGCAGAACCTGCTATGCTAGATAGAGCCGTTTGGGAATTAGCGAGCATGCAAAGCATGATAGATAGTGCGGAAGCACTATATGGCCCATATGCATGGGGCCGATACGATGTAGTTATATTACCGCCGAGTTTTCCCTTTGGCGGAATGGAAAACCCCAGACTAACGTTTGCTACACCAACTATCATTGCAGGAGACAGAAGTCTAGTAGCCCTTATAGCGCATGAACTAGCCCACAGTTGGAGCGGAAACTTAGTTACCAACGAAACCTGGAATGACTTTTGGCTCAACGAGGGATTTACTGTCTACTTTGAACAACGCATTATGGAAAAGATTTTTGGGACCTCTTATGTCCAAATGCTTACCAAGTTAGGAATGGGAGACTTAGAGCAAACTATAGAAAGCCTCTTGAGCGAGGGTAAAGAGAACGACACTCACCTCTTTTTAAACTTAGACAACCAAGATCCTGATGACGGATTAACGGACGTAGCCTATGAAAAAGGCAGATTCTTTTTGCAAACCATAGAATCAGTAGTTGGGCGTCCAAGATTTGATACTTTTCTTAAAAAATACTTTACTGAAAACAAATTTAAGCCAATAAATACTGAGCGTTTTATTGCTTATTTAAACGAAAACCTATTGACAGACGTCCAAGAAAGGGCAGACGTCAAAGCTACAGAATGGATATATGGTCCGGGTATACCAGATAATGCTCCCGAAGTAAATTCGGCAGAACTTGATAGAGTAGAACTGGCAATAGCTAAGTTTAATAATAATCGCATTAAAGCAAAAGATATTGGTATTACGGGCTACACCACACATCATTGGCTATACTTTTTGCGAGGTTTGAAAAATCTAAACGTAACTAAAATGGCTGAATTAGATGCGGCCTTTAATTTTACCGCTTCAGGAAACAGCGAAATTGCCTGTGATTGGTTCAAGCATTGTATAGATGTATCATACAAACCAGCGTATCCTGCCATTGAAACATTCTTAATTCGCGTGGGAAGAAGAAAGTTTCTAACCCCGCTATACGAGCGCCTAGCGAAAAATAAAGAGGATAAACTATGGGCACAAAAGGTGTTTGAAAAAGCCAAACCAGGTTATCACTCTGTTTCGTACAACACCATAAATAACATCGTGTACTAGACAATAGAAATCTATTCTGAGTCGGTTAGCTTACTAATAAAGCAGAACTAGCCCATAAGACATAACAAATTATAAAAAGGTGGCCAATGGTGACCTTTTTTGTTGTGTGAAAAAAATATCAGCTTATTTTTGCACTCCTCTATAAATAATAGAGAATATAACCGGGCCTATAGCTCATTCGGTTAGAGCAACTGACTCATAATCAGTAGGTGCCTGGTTCGATTCCAGGTGGGCCCACATATTAAACATTTAAACCGCTATAAATCAACTGATTGTAGCGGTTTTTTTATGTTGGGGGAAACAAAAGGGGAAACATTTTTATTTTAGTTTGTTTCATCTGCACCCTCACATTATCACCTCACCCCATTTCATCTAGCTGCCGTAGCGGGTTTCTATTGCTTTTAGGCTGGCTTTCTTTTTTCAAAAGTAGCAGATATTTGGTAGTCCCAATACCAAAAGCAATAACATAGCGTGCTTAGCCAAAAGTTTTCTGCCAAGTGAGGTCAAACGCTTTTTTAGTTTCAAAAATTGACCTTAATTGGCTGAAACATTTACAAATGCCTAACAAAAACCGCGTTTATGGACTATTTCGGATGATTGCATACCAGC
>Ga0206124_10002269_pt1 | contig 14482 bp, 14 predicted proteins | sample Helgoland_Spring_3_FD_148671 | JGI IMG/M metagenome (GOLD analysis project Ga0206124, IMG submission 148671) | Pelagic subsurface seawater microbial communities from Kabeltonne, Helgoland, North Sea - Helgoland_Spring_Bloom_20160321_2 | ecosystem: Environmental > Aquatic > Marine > Epipelagic ... | reverse complement strand
CAATCTGACCGGACAAAGCTTTTTTTAAGTCAGATTCTCGGCCATTAAACCGGTCATAGATAGCGATAGTCAAAGATTAAAACGGGCATGGCTTCAGTCTGGTTTTTTTGCGTCTAGCCTGCTGGCGGCTTTGGAATGCTCTCAGCGATGACGCGGCGACGCCCCAATTGCGCGATGAATAATCCGGTCAGGATGACGGCCAAAGCCATCAGGAAATGACCCGGCAAGGCCTCATCTAGGACAACCGCGCCAATGACCACCGCCCAGACCGGCACCTGATAATTGACCAATGATAAAAATGGTGGCCCCGCGCGCCGAACCAGAATGGTTAGCAAAATAGTGGCAATCGCCGTTGGGAATACTGCCAGATAGGCAAGACCGGCAAAGGCAGTGCCAAAGGAGGCATTTGGCACCCCTTCGATCAAAAGCGCGACAGGGATCAGGATAATGCCGCCAAGCGTCAATCCAGCTGCGGCAAAAGATAGCGCGCTAACCGGTGGGCAAAGCCGTGTGATAATGCTGCCAATGGCGTAACAGCTACTGGCGGTGATACAGGCAAGCTGGGCGGTAAACATCAAGGGCGATGGCGCGGTATTGACCAAAATTCTATCACCACCAATAAGCAGTACAACGCCAGCAAAACCAAACAGAAATCCAATGATTTTGATCCGGCTCATCAATTCTCCCGGAACCAGAAAATGACTCAGCGGCAAAACAAACAGCGGCACCACCGCCATGCTAATACCGGCAAAGCCAGAGGTGACAACCTGCTGACCCCATGATAGCAGGCAAAAGGGAATGGCATTTGTGAATAGCGCCATGCCAAGGCAATGAAGCCAGATGCGCCGGTCGATTGCTGTTTGAAACCGCGGCAAACCATCGCCATAGACAAGCGCGATCATAAGCAGGATTAATGCTGCCGCTGACACGCGCCCCGCGGCAAGCGTTATGGGGCCAAATCCGGTAAGGGCAAGTTCAACACCAAGAAAGCTAGCCCCCCAGATAACGCCCAGCGTGATCAGGATTAGCCAGTTTATAACCATGCCAGAAGAAGGGGTGTTTGGTGTCATGCCTGCCAAGCTAGTCCTACCGAAGGTGAAAATCAAAGGGAATTAACAGGCTGATCCGGCGCGGTAAATGCCCAAACCATCGGGGCTTGATGATTGGCGGTGAAACCCCCATGCAGCCCTAACGCAGCCGTCAAGGCGTGTCAAAGATTGACAGTCTGGCGCGATCACTGGCACTGTTAATTGCCAGGCGCACAGCTGTTGATTGGTTTTTCAAGCGGCTGGCAAAAGGGAAAATGGCACTCACCGCCAGATGAGTTTTTTGAAAATAAGGGTGAAAAAATGCGGCGTGTGATCATTGCCATTACGGGTGCATCCGGGGTTATTTACGGAATTCGGGCGTTGGAATTGCTGCGCGCGGTTGATGATGTTGAAACCCATGCCATCATTACCCCATCGGCATTTCGCACCGCGCTTGCCGAAGTCGATTATGAGCCTGATCAGATCAAGGCTCTTGCCGATCATCTCTATAATCACAAGGATATTGGCGCGGCCATTTCATCAGGGTCGTTTCATACCAATGGCATGCTTGTCGCGCCCTGTTCGATTAAAACGCTAAGCGCGATTGCCAATTGTTTTAATGAAGAGCTGACCGCGCGGGCAGCTGATGTGTGCCTGAAAGAGCGCCGCCGGGTTATTCTGATGCTTCGCGAAACGCCGTTTCATGCAGGCCACATCAGGCTGATGGATCAAGCCACCCAAAGCGGCGCCATCATCATGCCGCCGGTTCCCGGATTTTATGCCCGGCCGCAAACGCTGGATGATGTGGTAAATCAAAGCGTTGGGCGCGCGCTTGATCTTCTCGATATCCAATTGCCAACGGTCAAACGCTGGACCGGATCAGGCGTTGATTAAGGCCGAATGATTTCGGCTTTGTGATCTTTGATCTGGCATGCGGCGGTGGCAATAATGCGAATATGATCATGCTGAGTCTGGGTGATTTTGGCCTTGCTGCTGGTCTCCACGATGCGGGTCATTATGTCAATGATTGCTGGTAATACAGGCAAGCCATCAACCCTATCAATGGCGGCAAGCCGACTGACCCATGACTGCATCATTTCAAGCTGGATTTTTTCGGCGGCCAACTCGGCTGCTTTGACCTTGTTACGAAGATCTTCAGTCACCGCATTTGGTGCTGGGCTTGGCCCGGTTTTCAATTGGGTGCGAATGCGGCGAAGCGATTGTACAATATCACTTTGCCAAGGGCTGGCAAGATTGCGAAGCTGCGTCAAATCTTCATCCGATATGGCTTTGCCCTGAAGGCAGGCAAAAACCGCGCATAACATCAAGGGAACATCAATCTGGCATTGCTCTTGAAGATCAAGACAAGCGGGGGCAACAGCATCACGCTGGTAGATTGTCAGTGCAAATGACCAAAGTTTGTTTTCTGTCATCACTTGCCTATCTGGTTTTTGTCATTGCTTAGAATGCTGATTTTAATGCTAGCGGTACAGCGTGATGATCGCCCAGATAAGATATAGGGCGGCTAGCACACTAATGATGATTTGGATTTTACTAATGCGAACATCATCGCCGAGCCAACTTTTTTTCCCGCGCTTATCAATTTTTTGTGGCGCTGGTGGCGGCGCGCCCGTTAGGCGTGTTTTCAGCCGAATGAAAAGCGCATAAAGCGAAACGCCAAGAATGGCGAAAATAATCAGCTTGCCAAACATTGGCACCATCCTCAATTTGATATCTGGCAGACGTCATGCCATGCATCGGGTGGCCATGCCTTCCCGCACGTCTTATTTTATAGCATGGGCTGGCGGCAATCCCTATCACGATATTAAGGCAGCAACCATCAGGCGGTAAAGCCGCTTTTAAAGGTGCGCCAAAACATCGCGGCTAAACCCTCTTCACATTTGCCAAATTCGCGCCTATCTGTTCAACAGGGAGCTGGTACCAGCCAGACTCATTTTAAAAACATTCAACAATAACTGGTCTTTGGGAGCATTGATATTCGTCGAAAGGGCTTGTCCTTTTCGCGGGATTGTCATGTGCGAGTCAAAGGCCTTTGGAGAGCGTAATGTCAGTAACCACTGTCTATCAAACAACCTGCCGTTTTTGCGAATCAATCGAAGCCGGTATCATGCTTAGCCTTGTCTTTATTGCCGATTTCTTTGCTGCTGCGCGCGTTGCAACCAAAGCCTCGAATGCTGCCATGTCAGGCGATTATGAAGAAGCAAAGCGGATCATCGAAACCCTGTAAATCTATTGCTGATTTGTAAGAGCAGGACCAAGCATCATTTTATATGATTGCGGCAATCTTGATCGGGGCGTATCGCGCTTTTGAAAAACCCGTACCCGCCAGATTTGGCTGGTACGGTTTTTTTTAGGTCGAACCATCTTTAAAAAACGCCAATTTTGAAAATCACTGGTTATGATATCGATGGCTATTATTCCGGGTGCGTTTGTGAAAAGGGAAAAATGATGGATATCGATATCACTGCAGATGATCTTGCTCTTTTAACCAAGTGGGATACCCCCACCATTTGCAATGCGCTTGAAGAAATTATTCCCCAACGGCGCGGATATGGCTTTACCACCACGCATCTTTTCAGTCTTGATCCGGCGCTGCCACCGATTTGTGGTTTTGCCCGCACGGCAACCATTCGGGCTGCCGCGCCATCGCCCGAAACCAGCGAACAGATGGTGGCAAAACGCGCTGCTTATTATGAATATGTTGCCGCCGCGCCAGCGCCAACCATTGTTGTTATTCAAGATATTGATCCCCAGCCCGGGGTTGGTGCCTTTTGGGGTGAGGTGCAAACCAATATCCATAAAGGGCTTGGTGTTTTGGGGGCTGTTACCAACGGGTCATTTCGTGATGTGCCAGATAGCGCCCGTGGGTTTAATCTGATTGGTGGCAAGGTTGGGCCAAGCCATGCTTTTGTTCATCTTGTCCATATTGATTGTCAGGTCACGGTTTTTGGGTTAACTGCCAAGACAAATGATATCATCCATGCCGATCAGCATGGCGCTGTCCTTATACCACCAGCTGCGGTCAAACAGATACCCGCAGTGGTAGATTTGATTAGCCGGCGCGAGAAGATCATTCTTGAGGCGACAAAATCTTCTGATTTCACGATTGCCAAATTGAAAACCGCAATGGGGCAAATGAAGGATATCCATTAATCGGCATCGTGCTGGCTAGCTAAGTTCTGCCCGTACGATTGCCGCCCCATCGACCATTGCCTTTAATTTGCCAAAAGCCACATCACGAGTCAGATATTTCATGCCGCAATCAGGCGCGGCAACAAGCCGGTCAGGTGCAACATATTTCAACGCCCCACGAATCCGTTCGGCCACCAATTTAGGGGTTTCAACATCATTGGTTCCCAGGTTCAAAACACCAAACAGAAATTTCTTTGATGGTAGTTCGGCCAGAATGGCCGGATCAAGATTAGGCTGGGCAGCCTCGACCGAAATATAATCGGCGCAGCAGGCATCAAGCTGTGGCAAAAATGTATAGCCAACGGGCTTTTCCTTGACGACATAGGCATAGCCAAAACAAAGGTGAACAATGGTTGGCCCATCAATACCGTCAAGCACCTGATTAATGGCATCAACACCATATGTATTGGCTTCTTCAGGATTGGCCTGCATATATGGCTCATCAATTTGAATGACATCGGCGCCAGCCTCTTTTAGGTCGCGAATTTCGGCATTGACCGCCTTGGCATAGGCGCTGATCAGCGCTTTTGTGTCATGATAAAAGTCATCTTGTGCCAGCTTGGCCATGGTAAAGGCGCCGGGGATGGTAATTTTGATTGGTTTGTTGGTATGCGCCCGAAGATAGGCAACATCATGCACCTGAACCGGATGTTTACGTTTGATTTCGCCAACAACGCGTGGCACTGGAATCATGACATTGCGCCGATTTGGCACAAGTGCCGGATTATCAAGATCAATGCCGGCAAGTGCATTGGCAAAACGGTTGAAATAGCTTTCCCGACGAATTTCACCATCGGACAGGATATCAATACCCGCAATTTCCTGATCATGGATGGCAGTTAGGGTGGCGTCATCCTGCGCTTCGTCCAAGTCATCGGCGCCAATTTTCCAGACTTCGCGCATCCTAACCCTTGGCGGCCCTTCGCCAAGCAGTTTTTCCTTATCAACAAGCCATGATGGTTGTGGATAGCTACCAACAAGCGTGGTTGGAATCAACTTATCAAACATCATAGTTTCCCTCAATCATCATTGGTTTTGCAAACATTATAGTTTCTCTTGGATATTGCAACTGGATGTAGCAGCGCAAATAGGCAGTTGAGGTGGGAAGAGTTTTATTTTGGCAAAATGGTGACGATCGTCAATCTGGCTTCAAATCAAAAATCATTCATCCATCCGGTCAGGATTGCAACTTATTATCGTATTTTGGGCTTGTGTCTATGGCGTTTGGGCTATTTGCCGCGTTCTGAAATACATTGGCGGCAGCCTGTACTGCCACGAAGGTGAAGGCGAGGCTGCTGTTCGAATGGCCCGTGGCGCCGGCATATGATGACGACCTTGGTTGAATGGTTGAAGTAATCAACCTTTGAATAATCAAAGGTACCGCCGTGAATTTTTTGAAATTTACGGATGATAGACTCAGTATCATCGGGTCTTGATTTTGCCACCTGATTTACCTTTTTAACAATGCCCCTATCGAGGTGGCGTTTCAGTTTGGCGGTACGGAGCCTTTGCTAACTAAGATTGCCGTACAACCAGTATTTTGGGCTTTTGGCCAATCGGTTGAGAACCTGCTATGTGGTCTGCGTTAAACAGGCTTCACTATTACCTAATTTTCCTGATTTCTCAATATCTAGGTCAAAAGATCTTTAGTTAGCGCTTCACCATGTTGCGGTGAATGCTTGCTATGATGTAATTTGTATAGTTAGGTTCACATATTAAACCTGTGTTTAAAGGGGTTTTGGCGATGGGTAAGGTCAATTTGCGCGTGTATATTGCGGGGCTGCCCAACCTTTTGGTTCTGGCGATTGTCACAATATTTGGTGCCATGTCTGGTGCTATGGCTGGTGCTGAGGCGCAAACTGATCTTGCGGCTCAAATTGCCAAAGCTGATCTTGGCTATGGTGAATATTTGGCAGGTGAATGTGTGACCTGTCACCGAAAGTCTGGCTCCTCCATCCCCCAGATTAATGGTATTGAGGCTAAAACATTTGTGACCATCATGAAGGCTTATCGCGGTAAAGATCTGGATAATAAAGTCATGCAGATGGTGGCTGGCAGGCTTGATGATGAACAAATTATATCCCTTGCCGCCTATTTTTCATCTTTGCCTGAATAATGATCACCTTGATCTGAGGATAGAATCAGATATTGTCTATATGGTTTTAGTTGTATTTTATTTACATGAGAAGAAAGGCGTGGACGCTTTTTGCTGCGCTTTTACTCGGAAGAATAAATGTTTTAGATTTTAAATGGCAAATAAACAGGGGAGGTTTTCATGGTTTCAATTTCAAGACGCGGCTTTGGCGGCTTGTTCGGGGCATCTGCTATGGGGCTTGCTATGCCATCACTGGCTTTCGGTTCGGCTCCAAAAGTTGTTGTTGTTGGCGGAGGTGCTGGTGGTGCAACCGCGGCACGTTATATCGCCAAGGATTCAAAAGGCGCAATCGATGTTACTCTCGTTGAGGCTTCAAAGCGCTATTATACTTGTTTTTTCTCAAATCTTTACATTGGTGGTTTCCGTAAATACGCCTCGATCGGACACAACTATTATGGCCTCGCAGTAAATAACCGTATCAATGTTGTGCATGAGTGGGCTGCATCAGTTGATGGAGCTGCAAGAACGGTGACGTTGGCATCTGGCGGCAAGCTGTCTTATGACAAACTAGTGTTGTCGCCCGGTATTGCCCTAAAATATGATAGTCTCGCTGGCTATTCGCCGCAGGCGCAAGGGCGTATGCCTCATGGCTGGATATCAGGAACGCAGGCACAGCAAATTCGCAATCAAGTAATGACAATGAAAAAAGGTGGGACATTTGTAATGGTTGCACCGCCAAATCCATACCGCTGCCCACCAGGGCCATATGAGCGCGTGTCGATGATTGCTCATCTTTTGAAAGAGCGAAACCCTACGGCAAAAATTATTGTTCTGGACCCTAAGGCAAAATTCTCAAAGATGGGACTTTTCACAGCGGGTTGGGAAAAACACTATCCAGGAATGGTTGAATGGATCGGCCCAGAAGCTCATGGCGGCATCAAATCTGTTAATCATGAGACGATGGAAATCGTCACCGATCTTGATACGTTCAAAGCTGACGCGGCATGTGTAGTGCCAGCAATGCGTGCCGGGGTAATTGCTCATACCGCAGGTGTTACCGATGGTGATTGGGCGCCAATCACTCCGGCAACCATGGCATCAAAGGCTGATCCCAATATATATGTTCTTGGCGATGCATCTGTAGCGTCTGCAATGCCGAAATCTGGTTTTTCGGCAAATAGTCAGGCCAAGGTAGCCGCTAATGCAATTCGCGGTGAGTTAATTGGAAGCCGTGTTTATGATGCTCGTTTTGCCAACACTTGTTGGAGCCTCATCGCAACTAATGACGGGGTTAAGGTTGGGGCGAATTACAAAGCCGGATCAGAAAAGATTGATGTGGTTGATAAATTTGTATCACAAAGCGGCGAAAGTGCTGATCTTCGTAAAACCACCTATGAAGAATCGATCGGTTGGTATGATGGTATCACAAGCGATATGTTCTCATAAGTCGCGCCTATTACCTCCGCAAGAAAGCCGGTCATTCGATCGGCTTTTTTCATTTGAAACGGCATGATGGCGCGCCCCTTATGTATGATCTTGAAGAAGTCTGGTTGAATATCTAAATCAGGGGTAATATGCCGCAAGAAAGCCGGTCATTCGATCGGCTTTTTTCATTTGAAACGGCATGATGGCGCGCCCCTTATGTATGATCTTGAAGAAGTCTGGTTGAATATCTAAATCAGGGGTAATATGCCCCATCTTTTTTCGGAGAATGGTTTATGCATAGGCTTTTCCTAGCGGTTTTATTCAGTCTTTGCGCGAGTGCAGCGGCCGCATCTTACCAGTCAACAACATTGGTTTATACTGTTAGCTGGGGCAATATTCCGCTTGCCAAAAGCCAGCTTGATTACCAGTTCGGCAAAGATGATGCCCACATTTTGGCAAGCGTTGACAGCGATGGCTTTATTGCCTTTTTCAGCGGTTTTCAAAGCCGCGCCAAAGCTGAATTGGTGTTAAAAGATGCTGGATGGACGCCTAAAACCCTGTTTATGGAACGGATTTCTGGGCGGAAAACGGTGCAAAGCCGGGTGGCGTGGGATGATGATTCAAATGTCAGCACTGAATCGCGGATGCCCGAACTGGATCTTGACGAAGTCTACCCTTTGACTGCGCAGATGCGGATAAATGTGCTTGATCCCTATAGCGCCGTTTTGCGCCTTACTAGCCATATCGAAACCACCGGCAATTGCACCGCAAGCTATGAAATTTATGACGGGCGGCGGCGAAACCGGCTGAATTTCAAAACGCTTGGCACCACCGATTTAACCAAAACACGGCCGGGTGAGTTTGCCGGAAACGCCCTTATTTGCAGATTGAAATTTGAACCGATTGGCGGTCATCAAATCGATTCAAAATGGCGCTCAGGCGAAAAAGATGATGATGATGACCGGATCAAAATGTTTTTTGGCCGCCCGTTGCAGGGCCAGATCGTGCCTGTTCGTGTCGAGGTGGATAGCTGGATTGGAACGGTGGTTGGCAGGCTTGATCTACGCAAAATGATAGCTCAATAACGGCGATTGCCTGCCTAGCGGGTCTGCTTTGCCTTGATCCAGTTGATATAGCCGCCCGCAAGTATGATCTGCTTTTGCCGATCAGATGCGGTTAATCTTGCCTGAATATTGATCGATTTATTTTCGATCAATATATCGAAAATGACCGCGCCTTGCTTGATCATCTCTTGGATATTACCGATCACCAGCCGATCGCCCGCCCCGATTTTTTCCCAATCATCCGCATTTTCAAACACCAATGGCAAAACTGCCGAATTGATCAGATTTTGCCAATGGATACGGGCAAAGCTCTTGGCGATGGCAAGCCGAAGCCCAAGATATTGCGGAGCAATAGCGGCATGTTCGCGGCTCGACCCTTGACCATAATTATGACCGGCAATGATGGCGTGAAACTGGTTCTCAAGCGCATTGGTACGCCATGTGGCGGCGTAATTTGGGTCGATATTGTCAAAGGATAATTCGGCAATTTTCGGAATATTGGATCGATAAGGAAGCGCGCGGGCACCAGCCGGACTGATATAATCGGTCGAGATATTATCGCCAAGATGAAGCGCAACATCGACTTGCAGGCGGTTTGCAATTGGCAGTATATTGGGGATTGTTGAAATATTTGGCCCACGTTCGATGTCAACCATGCGTGCTGTGGCCTTCGACTTTGGCGCCTCGATATCACCGCATAGAATCCAATCGGCAGGGGTTTGCACTTGCGGATAAGCAATGCCAAGATCGCGCGGGTCGGTAATTACGCCGGTAATCGCTGATGCGGTTGCGGTTTCTGGACTGCATAAAAAAACCCGATCATCCTTTACCCCGCTTCGCCCCGGAAAATTGCGCGGCACTGTGCGTAAAGAATTTTTCCCCGATGCGGGGGCTTGCCCCATGCCATTGCAACCATTGCAGCCAGTTTGATGAAGCCGCCCACCCGCCATTAACAAATTATTGAGATGTCCGGCTGAAATGAGGTTGGTCAAGACGCGGCGGGTTGACGGGTTGATGTCAAAAGAGACGCCGGCGGCGATTGACCGACCGTCAAGCATCATTGCCGCGATGGCGAAATCACGATAGCCTGGATTGGCGGATGAGCCAATATAAGCCTGATAAAGCGGTGCGCCTGCAGCCTCGCGAACAGTCACAACCTTATCGGGGCTTGAGGGAAGTGCAATCATCGGAACGATTGTCGATAGATCAATGGAATCATGATGGTCATAGCTGGCGCCATCATCGGCAACACGCGCAACATAATCATCTGCACGCCCATTTTCGGCCAAAAAGCGCTGGGTTTCCGCATCGGATGGAAAAACGCTTGAGGTTGCACCAAGCTCGGTTCCCATATTGGCAATCACATGCCTGTCCATCGCGCTCAAAGTTGTAACGCCCGCCCCGTAATATTCCAAAATGCGGTTGGTTGCGCCTTTCACACTATGGCGTTGAAGCAAGGTCAAAATGATATCTTTTGCGCTGACCCAATCGGCAAGCCGACCCGTTAAATGAATGCCCATCACTTCGGGCATCGGAATATTTAATGGCTCGCCTGCTAGAATAGATGCGCCTTCGACACTGCCAACGCCAATGGCCAGCATGCCAACGCCGCCATTGGCTGGGGTATGGCTATCAGTGCCGACAAGCAGCTTTCCCGGGATGGCAAAATGTTCTTGATGGGTGGGGTGTGAAATGCCATTCCCTGGCCCGCTGTAATGAATGCCAAGGCGGGCGCAACATGACCGTAAATACACATGGTCATCGGGGTTACGAAAATCGGTCTGTAAAAGATTGTGATCGATATATTGGCAGGCAAGATCAATCGCAATGCGGTCAATGCCCATCGCCTCTAATGCCTGCATCGTCAAAGTGCTAAGCGCATCCTGCATCAAAAGTTGATCAACTTTTAATTGAATTTCATGGCCAGCAATCATTTCGCCAGCGATCAGATGTTCGGCGATCAGTTGCTGCGTCAGATTTTGAGGTTGGATTGAGGCTGAGATTGGCACGGGCATAAATCCTTAACGAACAAATGACCTTTCAGTCTAGCCAGTTTGTCCGTCGACAAACAAACACAAAGCTGATCAAAATTGGATTTATTTGACCGGCCCGTTATTTCCTAACCCGCCACATAATGTCGGGTTAGGAAATAACGGGCCGGTTGTTGTGTGACTAGCTGGCAAGTGCCTTTTGCATAACGTCGGATAGGCGTTTGGCAAACTCGCGTGGATCAATGATGGCCTCGCCTTCGGCAACAAGCGCGCTGTCTAAAATCAATTTGGCGAAATCATCCGACCCTTCAAATTCGCCCGTTTCCAGCTTGGCATTCAATGATTTGATCAATGGATGTTTGGCATTCACCTCCAGCACTTTTGGCATGCCTTTGAAATCGGGATTATGCATACGCATCATGCGCTCCATCTGCTGATCCATGCCATTGTCATCGGCAACAAGGCGGGCAAGGCTGGTTTCCATATTTGCCGAGCTGCGAACATTGGCAACATTGCCGTCAAGAACATGTTTGATCTTGGCAACAAATTTATCGGACAAAACCTCTTCTGGCTGATCATCTTTTGATGTGGCTTCGCCAACTTTGGAAATATCAACTTCGCCGCGGGTGATTGACTGGAAATTCTTGCCCGCAAATTGCTGGATATTGGACAGCCAGAAATCATCAATCGGATCGGTAAGCAGCAGAACGTCAATATTCTTGGCCTGAAAGGATTCAAGATGCGGGCTTAGCCGCGCCCGATCGGCGTCATCGGATGACAGGTAATAAATGACCTCCTGATTTTCGGTGAAATCATCGATATAATCCTGAAGCGTGATTAGCTTGTCCGCCTTGGTCGACCGGAACAGGCAGATTTCAAGAAGCTTTTCGCTATTGGCCTGATCCTCATAAAGCCCTTCTTTAAGAACCTTGCCAAGTCCTTCCCAGAAGGTGGCATATTCGTCGCGTCGCTTTTCCAATGCTTTTTTCAGCTCAGATAGAACTCGTTTGACAACAGCCTTGCTGATTTTGGTGACAGCCGGATTTTGCTGCAACATTTCACGGCTGACATTCAAATCAACATCGGGCGTGTCGATAATGCCGCGCAAGAACCGCATCCATTTTGGCACAAGCCCTTCATAATCATCGGTGATAAAGACGCGGTTTACATAAAGATGCAGCTTTGACTTGCGCTCGGGATCATATAGGTCGAAAGGTGCTAATGACGGGATGAAAAGCAGGTTGGTAAATTCAACCGCGCCTTCGGTTTTATTGTGAAGCGTGATAAAGGGCTTGTCATAAGATGACGCAACTGCATTGTAAAACGACTTATATTCGTCTTCGGAAATATCCTTTGCCGACCGCGTCCACAGGGCGGCTGATGAATTTAGCTGTTCGGCAGCATCATCCTTGCCAATCCAGAAAATAGGCTGGGCAATGTGATCTGAATATTTTTTAACAAGATGCGTGATGCGTTCTTGTTCCAGATATTCTTTGGCTTCTTTGCGAAGATGAAGAATAACGCTTGTTCCGGTTTCATCGCGGCTGGCATCGGTGATGGTAAAGCCGCCCTGACCATCGCTTGCCCATAGGCTGGCCGTATTGGCACCATGCTTTTTTGACAAGACTTCAACTTGCTCGGCAACCATAAAGGCGGAATAGAATCCAACGCCGAATTGCCCGATAAGCTGGTCACTCACATCATTGGAATCTTTAGTGCTTTTGGCCGTTTCGATAAAGGCCTTGGTTCCCGAACTGGCAATGGTGCCGAGCGTTTCAACCATTTCATCGGATGACAGGCCAATGCCATTATCTGACAAGGTGATGATTTTGTCCTTTTTATTGACGGCAATGGTGATTTTGCCATCAAACGTGTCGGCGGCATTACCAGCCGTTATAATGTCAAATTTGCGTTTATTGATCGCGTCTGAAGCATTCGAGATCAGCTCGCGAAGGAAGATTTCTTTTTGTGAATAAAGTGAATTAATCACGATGCTCAGAATTTTTCCGGTATCGGCTTCAAAATTGAATGTTTGAACAGTCATGCGTTGCTCCTTTGGTAACACGATGAGTTCTGGATCTAAGTGTTTAGCGGCTGATTTTCAAGGTAGAGCAAACAAAGAAATCAGCATTTTAGATTATGGCCAATCGCTTTGCTGCCATTTGCTGTTGTGGCGTTGGGGCATTCCCATCGCGAAAATCTATGCTAGGGTTTATGGTCAAAGCCAAAAGCCGCATCCGGCGGTTTAGGCATCCGCGCATATTTAGGAAAAAATGATGAAACCTGCCTTGATCACCCATGAAATTTCGGCCCGCCATGACGTGCCGGCTGGCCATCCCGAACGGCCGGAAAGATATGCGTCGATTCTTGACCATATTGGCGATAATTATCAATCATGGCAGCGTGCCGCAGCGCCGCTTGCCGAACGATCCCAGCTTGAGCTGGTGCATAGTGAGTCCTATCTTGATATGGTGTTTGACCTAACCGGTGATGCTGATGAACCAGCACCGCTCGATGCCGACACATGGGCGCCAGCAAGCGCGGCTATGAATGTGCATCGCGTGCGGTTGGCGGGGCATGCCTTGCCGTTGATATGGTGATGGAAAACAAGGCCAGTACCGCCTTCAGCCTGATGCGCCCACCGGGTCATCATGCTGAGCCTGAACAGGCCATGGGATTCTGTTTGTTTTCCAGCGCGGCAATCGCGGCGCGCCATGCTCAGCAAAAATGGGGATTAAACCGCATCGCCGTTATTGATTTTGATGTTCATCACGGCAATGGCACGCAAGCCTGTTTTTGGAATGATGGGAGCTTGTTTTATGCATCATCGCATCAAATGCCGCTTTTCCCGGGTACGGGCGCCTATGATGAAACAGGTGCCTATCAGAATATATTTTGATGTTCATCACGGCAATGGCACGCAAGCCTGTTTCTGGAATGATGGTAGCTTGTTTTATGCATCATCGCATCAAATGCCGCTTTTCCCGGGTACGGGCGCCTATGATGAAACAGGTGCCTATCAGAATATTTTCAATCTGCCATTGGCTTATGGCACCGGCGGCAGCAGCATCCGGTCGGGCTGGCGTGATGATTTATTGCCATCGGTTGTTGCGGCCAAACCTGATCTGATTATCATTTCGGCTGGTTTCGACGCGCATGAGGCAGACCCGCTTGGCGGGTTGCAGATGACAAGCGGTGATTTTGGCATTCTGACAAATGATATTATTGATGCTGCAAATGAAGTGGCTGAACATAACGGAGCAGTGAGGGTGGTTAGCCTGCTTGAGGGCGGCTACGACCTTAATGCGCTTGGGCAAAGCGTGTGTCAGCATATGACGGCGCTCGAAGGCATTTAGCACAACCCAGCCTTTGGGCAGTCTTTCAGGTATAGTCATATTAGGCGGCTTTTTTGTGACTTCCCCGCCGATTTTGGGGGAGGTTTTAAGGGGCGGTTTTGGTCAAAGCATTGCCGGTATAGGGGATATTATTATCAACAAGGTCCCATATTTGGCGTCCAGCTGGATTTTCCTGTTCTTCCATGACATGGGCCACCAATCCGGCGGCGCGTGAAATCACCGCAAAGCCACGCATAATTCGCACTGGAACCGCTGCGCCCATCAATACCGCCGCGGTGGCGCCGGTCGCATTGATCGTCAGATGTTTTTT
>Ga0206124_10002268_pt1 | contig 14485 bp, 25 predicted proteins | sample Helgoland_Spring_3_FD_148671 | JGI IMG/M metagenome (GOLD analysis project Ga0206124, IMG submission 148671) | Pelagic subsurface seawater microbial communities from Kabeltonne, Helgoland, North Sea - Helgoland_Spring_Bloom_20160321_2 | ecosystem: Environmental > Aquatic > Marine > Epipelagic ... | reverse complement strand
GTGGATTATAATACAATAAAGACAAATAAAAAAACGGTTAATAAAATTTTAGATATAATATGGGAGCAAAAATAAAACCATCAGTTAAAGAATATAAGAGAGATGCTAGAGGTAAAATGACTAAACAATGGACATGGAAACATTACAATGTAGAAAGTATCTCAACTAAGGAATTAAAAGAATTCTATACAAGCCCTAGTTACAGACGTAAAAAGGAAGCGATTAGATTAGAGTTAGTAAAACGAAACGCAGTTTAATTTAAATAAGTAAAAATGACATATTGGCAAGTAACAGTACAGTTCGAAACAGAAAACGATAGAGGTAGAATACAAAAAACAAGAGAGGTATACCTAGTGGATGCAATGTCAGGGACAGAAGCAGAAGCAAAAACATATAAGACATTAGAGGGAACAATGGATAATTTTAAAATCACATCATTAGTTGAATCTAAAATAATTAAGGTTATACAATAAACAAAATGATAATTAATAGACATCATGTAATATCATCTACAGAAATCTCAGAGATGAAACTTCAAATCCCTGATGAATTAAGACTTGAAGGTGTTAAAGAAGCTTATAGGGTGGGAGATACTCAAAATCAACAAACAAACGTAAAAGGGACTATGTCTAATTGGCAAGTGTTTAGGCAATCTACTATACTTGAAGAGATTTGCCATAAAATAAATGAAGCAATTTACGATTTAAATTATTTAAACTTTGGGCATAAAAATGAAATATGGGGTTTATGGATGGAAAGTGCTTGGACAACTATATATAAAAAAGATGATTATACAATAGCCCATGACCATAAACCTTATCATTTATCATTTGTTTATTATTTACAATCAAATGGATCTACTCCTATTTGTTTTAATGATAATAATTTTGAAATTCATCCTGTTAGCAATACATTAATAGTTTTTCCCGGCAATGTTAAACATTCGGTTCCTATTCATAATGATAATGAGGATAGAATATGTTTAGCAGGGAATATTATATTTACTTTAAAAACCACTTAAATGAAAAAAACAATAGGTTACATATTAGAATATACTTGGATGTTTGTATTATTAGGTTTTCTATGGCCTAAAGGTGATGTAAAAAATAGGGAAGAGGATCTAGCTAAATTATATAAAGCTAAAGACCAAATCGAAATAAACGAACAAAATAAAACAAAATATAATAATAATCCCAGCGACGAGCATTACGAATAAGACTCAGAAAAGTTTTTATATGAATGTGTCATTAACGCCTACATATATACATGAATAACAATTGGAACAACGATAAAGTGGAGTGGACATTACTCGTATTGGGTATAGTGTTGTTCGTGTTTGTAGCCGTTAATTACGCTTGGTTACTAATAAAAGTATACGCATGATAACAACAATACTTACCATATGGCTTAAAATAATTGGGATAATCATTGCGTGGGAAGTGTGGAAATACTTTGCGTGGGAATTCATTAATTGGTGGGTAGATAGGCAAGTAAATAGGGGTAAATAGCTGGGTATAATTATACACTATTGATGTGGAGGAGTAAACCACACACGCGAGTGCTTGCGATATAACGCACGGCCTCATCTCCAAGTTATACCTCCACCTTACCCTATCTATCGCATTGTTACAACGCGTAAACGCATTATATAAGCACATACATATATCAAATAAGGTGGACCTCCACATTATAAGTTAAATTTTCACATCGTTATATAACCAAGTATAGCCGTATTATATTAAGTGGGCAAGTCACGGTGTATACTTACATGCGTTGAGGCAACCAAATTTTATTACGAACAAAAAGTATATACGTTGTTCATAAAGCAACGCGTGTTTTATTTGGAGTAGCGAGGTAATGTTCGTATATTTACGGTGAAATTAAAAGTAAAGGTTATGATTAAATATTCAGAATTACAAGATTTATGTTTAAGCGATTTACAAAGATTGAAAGGTCAAGTAAATGCTTTAATTCAGGGCAAGCAAATTATCGCTTTAAATAAAATTAAAGTTGGTGATAAAGTAACTGTTAACCACAAGAAAGCGGGTGGTGAATATACAGTGGTAAAAATGAATAGAAAGACATATACGCTGGAGAATATGTTCGGTAGAGTAAAATGTTCAATCGGGTTAATCAGCCCTATAGCAGCGTAAATGAGTATATTAGATGACTTTAATATTGAGCCAGGCAAGCCGATGGGATTTAAGATAGAGATAATGCACCCCACGTTACAATGTTTAGTAGGTTTCCAATACTTTCCGGCGGACGGGGAGGCTCAATATGAGACATTTAAATTACATTTCCTATGGATCGTGTTAAGGTGGGATTGGGTATAGACATATTTTCCGCTTCACGTCAAAATTATACCCGCCACACATTCTCTTCCCGCCCTATCCTTGGGTGGGGGAGCGATCCTTTGTATATTTACGGGTAAACAAGCGATATGGCAACATTAAAAGAAATATATAACGAACTTGAAATGATAATGGAAGACGTTGAGGCATATGTAGAAGAAGCTGATAATGCTAATTTAGCCAGCGATGTGGCCGGAAGTGTTAAAAATCCAATGGAGAAAATATTAAGCGCGCTAGATGGCATAATGGACGACGAGAGCGCCGGAGTGTATGAAGATTATGGAGAGGACGAATTTTACGAGGAAGACGAAAGTTCGTGGTGATAGCGGGCCGATAGCGGCCCTATAGCGATCCGCTCCCACGCTAGCCGCGGTCCATCGACGGGGCGCGGTCACGTAAAAAAGTGTTGTGTGATTCATAGGGTTATAACGATCTTTACACATCGATGCGTATATACAAATATATAATATGATAAAAAAAGAATGGTTATGGATGGGCAACGAGAAAAATATTCAATTCAATAATAATAAATCAAAAACAATGAGTAAACAAGAAATATTCAATCAGATAGTAGAACAATTCAATATCCTACAGGGTGAGAATAACGGTACCACTAAGGCATCTCAACAGAGAGCAAGAAAGGCGGCGGGTGTAATCAAGAAATTAATCACACCGTATAAGAAGGCTAATATGGCGGAAGCCGGGAAACCGAGATTATAATAAGATATGGAGCACCTGCGTGATTCGGGTTTATCGTACATTAGGCATTGGGCATTCGCTATGCGATTGTCCCTGGCTTTATTTATACATGCTTTTATTCCCAGCGTGCTTCAAACTTATGTTTCAGATAGAATCTGTAAAGACAAAAATAAAATTAAATTAGACGATATCAAGTCATCAGATTACTTCTAATATCGCACCTCAATCAGTTATGACAGAACAAACGTTATTTAACCAATATTTATCGGGGAACATTACACACGCTCAATATATTGGTAATTTAAAATTAATTAATGAAAAACATATTCAAAACAAAAGAAGCAAAACGCCGCTTAGCGGCCGAGCAAGTAAACAATCAACAACTCCCTCTTTGGAAGAGGATACTTGGTTTGTTTAAATTCGCAGTTACCGGTATTGGTAAGAAACAACCGGTAGAGAAAGATTGTAATTGCGAGGATTGTAATTGTGGATAGACACCTTCATCGAGTACTTTTTCTTACGAGTCCCTTTAAACGGGTTTTGAGTCAAGTTCGCGAGTCTTAAAAAAAAATTTTAAAAAAGATTTTCATATCGACAAGTACTTTAAAGTTAATGTACGGGAGGCTTGGCTGCCCGAGTGGCCTTTCGTATATTTACGGCATAAATAAATAAAAAAAAGGTTATGATAAATTTACAAAGTACAGAGTTTTTAAGTTTAGAGGAGATTAAAGAAATAGCTCCTTCCGTATTTACTACTAATGGTAGTAAAGATACTTCCGATAAGTATACACACATTCCAACAGATAGAGTAATTAGAGATTTAGAGGTATTAGGATGGAAAGTAGCAGATGTAAAAGAAGTTGCTGCTCGTAAAGATACAACTATTGGTTATCAAAAACACTTAGTAGTGTTTAGAAATGACGATGTAGTAATTACTGGTGAAGATGGAGATACAGTTTATCCACAGATTTTACTTACTAATTCACACGATGGTAAAAATGCATTTAAATTCCAAGCTGGTTTATTCAGAATGATATGTGAAAATGGTTTAGTTATTGCCGACGAGTCATTTGAAGATTATTCCATTAGACATATGGGTTATGATTTTGAAGCATTACAGTCATTAATTAAGGAAATGGTTGCTAATTTAGATGTTACTGTTGAGTCAATGAATAAAATGAAGCAAATTGAATTAGATGAAAATCAACAACTTGAATTAGCTAAAAAGTTACTTGATATTAGGTTAGAAGGTACAGGTAATGCTTATGATGATTATCAGCCAAAATCTATAAATTATTCTCAAAGAAAAGAAGATAATGGAGTTGATTTATGGAGTGTATTTAATAGACAACAAGAGAATATTATAGAAGGTAATTTTAGATATTTCAATGGAGAGAAATATGCTAAATACGAGAATGTTAATATGGAATATTTAGGTAGAAATGCTAGACCTATTAAGAATTTCAAGCAAGATATGGATGTTAATAAAAAAATGTTCGCTGTAGCATTAGAATTAATTTAATTCAATTAAATGCCCCCGAAAGGGGGCAATAACTTGTTTAAAAAATGAAAAATATTTCAGTAGAAAATGAAAAAAGTATTTATTCTATGTCAGGAGTAGATGGAGTACTTCAACATATATTTAATGAAATTGGTTATACTAATAAGGTAGCTGTTGAAATTGGAGTAAGTGAAGGGCATAATACTAATACTGAATTATTGTCTCATTCTGGTTTTAATTTACTTTGGATAGATTGTTTTCCAAGGCCTAATATACCTGTTAATACTATTATGCATGTAGAATGTGTAACTAAAACTAATGTTGAAAATATTTTTGAAAAATATAATATTCCTCAAGAATTAGATTTAATTTCTATAGACATAGATGGTAATGATTATCACATTAGAGAAGCATTAAGTAATTATAAACCTAGAGTAATCGTAATGGAGTATAATGGAAATTTTAGTTCTACTTCTGAATATGTAATGGGATATGATGAAAATTATATATGTTTATTTCCTCATATAAAATTCGGGGCTAGTCTACTATCATTAGTAAATCAGGCCAATAGATTAGGATATGATTATGTGTATTCAGAATCTAGAGGATCGGATGCTTTTTTTATAAGAAAAGATATTAACCCTTTTAAACCTCTAACTTCAGAAGAAGGATGGGTGGAGTTTTTTGGATATAAAAACGAACATACAAATTCTTATATAAATAGAAATTTATAATGAAACAGTGGATTAAAAATACTTTAAAAGAGATGAGAGAGGATTTACAAGAATTCCTCCCAAAATCCTTATTAGATGTAGTTGAGCCAACAGATCTAATTAAAATGCACGAATATAAGTGCGGTAACGAGCTATTAAAGGCGAAATACCGTATTAAAACAACCAATGAATATATTGATATGATGAATTGGTACGAGGCAAAATCTAAAATAAAGATGTTATGAGTTTAATTTACATGCAATCTACTATTGATTATATACACTCTAAAGATCCTTATCTATTAGAAAAACTAGTTGACCTAGGTGAACCTGAAATTAAGGAGATTATAAAAGAAGATACTATTAAATATTATAAATTTAAGTTATGAATAAAGATAAGTTATTTAGACTATATATGGTAGTTGGTCAAATTCAAGAATTACTTGAGGATGGTTATATAAATTCTGCTAAAGAGAAAATTGAGGAACTAAGAATACAATTACAAGATCAAGTATACTAATGGAAAAACACCCTTATTACGATAGAGAGAGTAAAGAAACATCATTTAAAATAGCAGTTTGGTGTGGTATTGGATTAGTAGTATTACTTATAATTATACTCGCAGGTTCTGCCCTTAATTTAATTGAATTACAATAAAATAATATATACAAATATATGGAAGATTTACTTAAAAATACAATAAATGATTTAGAAAAAAGTTATGGTGAATTAGGACAAATGAAAAACCAATTATTATCTATGTCCTTAGATTCATTTAATTATCTTTTTGAAGGAGAAGATCCAATGTATAAAAAAATGGATCAAAAAAGTAGTAATGAAACTATTTCCGCTTTACAAACAGATTTATTACCTTTATTTGAAGAAAATAAATTTGAAGAGGGGATAAAAAAAGTAAAGAAATTTATAAAGCTCCTACAAGAAAATTTGGAGAAGCAAAAATAAAACATTACCTTTGGGGTACGAGAGATTTAAAAAATTAAATATTTATGAAATGGGGGTAAAGGAAATAGATAAAAAAGGGGTAGGGGACATCACGTTATATACACTTCCACATTGTAATTACTGTCAAATTTTAAAAGGTGCACTTGATAAGTTAGAAGTTCCCTATACAGATATAGATGTTGAATTAAATGGATTAATGGGTGACTGGTTAGAGGAAAATTTTAAAACAGAATCTTACCCAATCATTTACTACAAAAGAACCCCAGAAGAATATATTTATATTTTATCTCAAACAGATTTGGAAAAACTAAAGGGTGTTCGTATATTTAATACGATTGAGGAAGCACTAGAAATCCTCTTAGAATTTTATTATGAGATATAAAGACTTAGTACAAAGAAATTTAGAGAAAATTGGTAACCAGCTTAATGTTGTAAAATCCAACGCACAAAGAGGTGAGCAAAGGCAAGTTAACCAAACGATTGACAATATAAAAGAAATTATTGATCAAACTCAAACTTATCTAAATAACGAAACACAACAATAAATGGTTTTAACAGCGGAGCAAATAAAAAGCAATTACGACGTTCTTTTAAATGGTATTGAAAAATATGTTGGAGGCGAGCGTAAACAACAGTTTCTAGATTTTTATAATAAACTAGACGAAAGAATTGCTTTATTACCTGCTTCTCATAAAAAAGCGTATCACAATTGTTTTCCCGGGGGTTATGTTGATCACGTTATACGTGTTATAACTGCCGCATTTAAGGTTCATAAGGTGTGGCAGGAAATGGGAACAAAAGATACCTACACGGAGGAGGAACTATTTGTTTCCGCTTTAAACCATGATTTAGGTAAAATAGGAACATTAGAACATGTTGCCGTTTTACCATCTAAGGATGAATGGAGAAAGAAAAATTTAGGTGAAATGTACACCTTTAATACTAATAATGAATATATGACTGTCCCAGATAGAGGTTTATTCTTATTACAACAGGCAGGAATCCAATTAACTACAAATGAATGGATTGCTATTAAAACACACGATGGTTTATACGATCAAGCAAATGAGCCTTATTTAAAAGGTTTTATGCCTGAAACTAAACCTCGTACTTCACTTCCCTTTATTCTACATCAGGCAGACCTTATGGCAGCCAGAATTGAATTTGAAAGGGAATGGTTAGACACTTTCGGTGATCAACCAAAACCAAAACAAACAAAGCAAGATCGAGTTAACACTAACTTAGATAAAATAGGTTCTGATAATGATAATTTAATGAATTTAGTTAAGAATCTCTAATGACTACAACCACTATAATATTAATTAATGTTGGGATTTTAGTTTTTGGAACTATTTCCTATATAATTTGGAATTTACTTAGAAAAAATGAAAGACAAGAAGATATAATTAATACTCAAAATGAGTATATTCAAACTATATCTACTATAATGACGGAGTCAAATAAAAAAATTAAAGAAATAGATTCAAAACAAATATTTCAATCTGATGATGAAATTGGGTGGTTTTTTAAAGGTATAAAGGAGATTCAAGACTTAATCAACGAGTACAACATCAACCATAAGTAAATGATTACACCATTAGACGAATCTCTTGAGGGTAAAATTCTAGCTGTACCCCAAAAAGATGAAGGACCTCAATATACTAAAAAGGGAACTTTAAGAAAAAGAAGGCCAAAAACCAAAAATCAATATTTCACCCAAGATACGGAAGATGCTATCATTGAGTATGTTAATGAAACCGATCAAGACAAACGTAATGCTATATATAATGCACGTATAAAATATGGTTTTTTTAAATTAACAGAAAATATTATACATACATTTAAATTCTATTATACAGAAGTAGATACAATCCAACATTTACAACACGAGGTAATAACATTCTTACTTGAAAAACTTCATTTATATAAACAAGGTAAAGGTAAAGCATTTTCTTACTTTGGTACTATAGCAAAAAGATATTTAATACTTTATAATAATAATAATTATAAAAAATTAAAACAAAAAACAGGTGTTGATGCTGTTGATACAGATCAATCCATAGTAATTGACTTAACCAACAATTACTCACCAGATGAACCTATGGATAGAGCTACAGAATTCATAGAGTATTTACTTAGATATTTTGAATTATATATCTTTGACCACTTTCCTAAACCAGAAGATGCTAAAACAGCAGATGCTATATTAGAGTTATTTCGTAAAAGAGAAAATATAGAATTATTTAATAAAAAAGCTATATACATATATATTCGTGAAATGACTGATCAATCTACACCACAAATTACTAAAGTAATTAAAAAAATGAAAAAAATATATGTTAGATTGATGAGCCAATATAATGAACACGGGTATGTTAGTATGAAGTTCTAACTCTCCTATATATCCATATTTATATCCAAAGCATAAATTATGGATTTTTCAAGCATAAAATTATTCGGAAAGAAAAACTTTGCCGATCTTTTAAAAGAAATACATACAAATCAAAAAGATAAAGAAGTTCAATTACGTTCTTTGATAGAGGGACTAAAACCATTAATTACCTCACCAGGTGAGGCAACAATGATTGTTCCACTAATTAAAGAATATATGGAATTAGCTATTAAAAATGACGATGCTCTAATTAAAATGGCAGGTATTGTCCAAAGAGCAATGAATACTAAGGCTGCTGATTCGGAAGAACTTTTAACTGACGAGGATAAAGAAATGCTCTTTAGTTCTCTTCAAGAATTAGATAAAAAAATAGAAGTACCTAAATTAGAAGAGGCCAAGCATGCCAGTTAATAGCCAATTTCCCACTATAGGGAACTCTACCTTTGTACCTAATAGTAATCCAATATCTGTAATACAAAATGGAGGTTTACTAGCTGCTAGAGTTATAGATATCTCTTTAGTTACATCAACTAATGGAGCATCTATATTTCAAACTACAGGTGAATTCGCAAACATTGGAGCTATTAAATTCGAATTATTAGGTAATAGTACTTCTAAAGAAAATTTTCCACAAGGGCCTATCGCCTATCCTCTTGATACTAATGTTAGAAAGGTTCCTTTAATTAATGAGATAGTTTTTATAATGTCCGGTCCTTCTAGAAATATAGCTTTAGAGGGAAATAGTGATGCTATAGATTTTTATTATACAAATGCTATCTCGGTTTGGGGAAGGAGTCATTTAAATATGCTTCCTTCAAACTCATCTACTAGTAAAAATACTGATACCATACCTAAAGAGGATGTAGAAAGAGGAATTGAAAATAATAAAGATAGTCAAGTAGTAGAACCTAAACCTGGAAATACTTTTGAGGAAAAAGCAAATATAAGAAATTTATTTCCAAATGAGGGGGACGTTATAATAGAGGGAAGATTTGGAAACTCAATTAGATTTGGCTCAACAGCAAAACAATCTGAAGAAAATAAAAATGTAGAAAGTCCTTGGAGTACAGAAGGTAAAGAAGGAAACCCTATTACAATTATAAGAAATGGTCAATCACAAGTTGATTTACCAAACTTTAATAATTGGTTCCCAATATATGAAGATATTCAAAACGATGATTCTTCAATTTATATGACATCAGGACAAACTATTCCAGTTGTTTTAGCTTCAAATAATTTTGCTTCATTTGGAATTGATGCTGTACCTATAGCTAATACAACTAAATTACTTCAAAATGTACCTGTTTTAGATCCTTCTGCTTCACTTGTAGAATTAGATGATACAGAAAATACTTATGATGTCATCAACCAAGAACCAGATTTATCTACCGAAGCAGAAAATGATAAAAAAGTAATTGAAAAATTAAAATTACAACTTGAAAGTATTAATCAAGTAAATCAAACAGAAGAATCTTCTCAAACTAGATCTAATGTTGTAAAAGAAGAGTTAAAAGAAAGAGATGAATTTGATGTAGATGAAATTTTTGAAGAAACTGAAACTAGAACAGAAAATAGAACAGAAACTAGAACAGAAAATAGAACAGAAACTAGAACAGGAAATAGAACAGAAACTAGAACAGGAAATAGAACAGGAAATAGAGGTAGAAGTGGTGGTGGTGGTAGTGCTGGTGTTCCTGGTGGAGAAGGAGACTTTACTTATCCTAGAAACCGTAATCCTTTAGATAATATAGATAGGCAATGATAGAATTTATTTTAGATATATTATTTAATTATCCTGAAGGTATATCCTTTGCTATTTTTGGCCTTAAAAAGAAAAAAAGAAAGGCTGAAAAAATGTTAAAGCAATTTGAGAATGGTATACCTGAATTAGATGCCCTTTCATTAGATGCTAATACTGGTGATGTTCCTCAATTTAGTGAAACCCAAAGACAAACACGAGCATCCCAAGCACCTACAGCAACATCATACAAACCAGTTTTTCCTTATAGAGGAAAACAAATTATTATTGATTCAGATAGAGTATTACTTAATGCTAAAGATGATTCTGTTTTTATATTAGGAGATAAAGCAGTAGGTATATCAACTAATGGAACATTTAATATAGATAGTGGTGGTAAAACAATTATTAATTCACCACAAATTGATTTAGGATTAGATGCTAAACACCCAGTAATTAAAGGAGATGAATTCTTAGCTATTTTTCAACAATTTTTACTTGTAATAAACCAAATTACAGTACCTGAGCTTGAAGAAGCCACAGATTCTAATGATGTAAAAATAGCAAGTGTAAATAGAGCAGGAGAAGGTTTAAGAAAGGCAACAGAAGCACTAAGTGAATTACTTCCTGGAGTACTATCAGACACTGTTAAAACCCAGTAATTATGAATATACAACCTATAAATGCTGGAGTTTCCACTGAACCTAAAAAAATATTAGAGAAGGCATATAATTCTATACAATCTTTCAATAAAGGCTTACAGAATGTTGTTATGATTATTGTATATGGTAACAAAACTAAACCTGTAGAATTAGTAGATTTTAGAGATAATGAAAAAAGAAATGAAATAAAATATGCTATTAGAAATATAGGTGAAAATCCTTCTTTACTTAATGTAGTAAATACACTTGAAGTAATTAATACTTACGATCTTTGTAATCCTTTAATGTTTGCTATAAATAACCTGTTCCCCCCAGGCAGTGAAGTAGCTAATGCCTTTGATAGTGTACAAGAAGAAATAAACGAACTAGTAGGTAAATTTAGAAAATTTTCTTTAGTAGGAGGAACTATGGAAAATATAGCTACACCTGTAGGGGGTTCTCTAGAATTTAAAACCGGTAAAATTGAATTAAATACTAGAGATGAAAATAAATTTACAAGAGGTTCCTTTGTAACAATTACTCAAAATGAAAATCCAAAAGTTACTTCTCTTATGAGAGGAAGTATTGAAGAAGTAAATAGAAATGGATATATAATTAATGTAGAAAGTATTTCTCCATCAACCCCACCATATCAAAGAAACAATAATGGTGATGTGATTACAGATGATGCTAATATACCTGTTCTCGCAACTTTTAATAATTTTACTATAGAAGGAGAAAATCAATTAGTAAGTGATGTTCAAGGAATAGGTAATGATTTAGTAGATATATCTAATGATTTAAGAGGATTTGACTTTATTAGTGTAGAACTTGCTCTAAAAGCAATCCCCAACTCTTTCCCAGGAGTAAGAGCTCTTAAAAAAGCTATAAAAGATATTAATGATGAAATTAAAGACATCCAAGAAAGAAACCAATCAGGAGCTAGTGATATAGCTGACCAAGCTCAAACAGCAGGGAGTTTACTAGCTGGTGGTTTTACAGCCGAAGAAGCTATAGCTAAATCTAGAAAATTAAGAGATGCCTATAATAAAATATTGCCATATACTGATTTAAAGTTTGCTTTACAAGAAGGATTTAAAAAGGACATTGAAAACATAAATAGATTTTTAAGAGATTTTATACCATTTGAAGAATTAGCAGCGGTTGTTGGTGTTATTAATAAAACAGCAAAAACTATAGTTAACATAATAGATTTTGCTATATCACTTATAACAACTATAAACAATATTATAAAAGCAGTAGTTATAGTTCTTAAAGTAATAAGAGTTGTATTAAAAGTTATACAACTTGTTATAGCACCAATTCCATCTTTACTTACTACTGTAGGAATGATAGAAAAACCTACTAATTTTATAAGTAAAATACAAGATGGAATCAGTAGAGCTATTGACTTATTAGTAAAAATAAGTAGAGAATTTAATAAAACAATAGGTTTATTATCATTTGGTAAAACATATTTACAATATCTTATTAAAGAAACAGCTGAACTACAAGCTAAACTAGAAAGTTGCCCTGGATTAAACAAATCTGGTTTTTCAGAATCAATGAATGAAGCATCAAGAAACTCATTTTTTGCTTTAAAAAGACTTTTAGATACAATTCCAAACTTAGATAAATTCGAAGCGGGACAACAAGGTGTAGCTGAAGTAAATAAAACAGGAGCAACAACCTTTGTTGTTATAGATGGTAAAGGAACTATAATGGTTTTACCTGATAGTGTATTTGGGTATGATGAATTTGGAAACATAGTATTCTATGGTGATTTAACATCATTAGCTACAGGAGTTTCTTTTGAAGATACATTAGGACAAGATTTTAGAAGTCGTCTTAACTACTATACTTTTAATAAATTTGAAGCAGCTAAACATGGTCCCTTAATTGAAGCAGCTGAAAATATATACTCAGATAGCCAAATTGTAGCTGATTCTGGAGATGCTTTTGGTAACTTCCAAGAAATATATTTAGGATATACTCTTAAAATCCAAGAAGATAAACCAGTAGATAAAAATAAACAAAACCTACTTAGAAGAAGAGGAATAGCCTTAGATTCAGAAAATAATATAGTAGCTGCTACAAGTTTAACCTTTTCAGATGACTTACCGGGTATAATTAATGAATTAAAATATAAATTAAAAATTAGAGTAAATGAAGGCATAATAGGAATTAATACTTCTGATAAACAACCTAATCAAATAAGTGATTCTGATGCTTTAGACTTAGCGGAAAATCTAGGATCTAATCCATTAGCCCTTAGTAATATAAAAGCTCAATCAAATGATAGAGCAACTAGTAATATTTCTTCTGGTAATGCAGCTAATTCAATAGAAGGTAAACCAATAAATCCAAACGAACCTATAGAAACAAGAATTGGAGGAGGAGATTTTGTTAAAGATGAAACTATGGGAGAAGGAAATATAATGGGTGCGAGCAGTGTTGGAGATAAAGAATCACCAAGTAGAATTATTAATACAAGAGCGTTAATAGATCCTATACTTGAAGAACAAAAAACAAACAACCCTGAGGTTAAAGCCATATCAGATATGCTTAATACCCTTAGTTCTGTAGATTCTACAACATTAAGTAACCTCCTCAAGTCCCCAGGATCACAAGATTTGTCTGATCAGGAATTATTTAATACATTAAAAGAACAAATATTAAGTACGGTTGATCCTAATCCAAATAAAGTTGAAGAAGTTAAAAGAAAAACAGCACAATGGTATGAAGGTTTAAGAAATTCAACTAAGTTAGAGTGGGAACAATTAACATTAAATTATAGACCACCACAAAGGCCTGCCCCACCAGAATATGAAACCTATTTTACACAAATAGAAGAACTAGCACTACCACAATGGGTTAGAACTTTACAAAGAGCAAAATATACTGATACTGAAATCCAATATGGTATTAGTGATGTTAATATAAGAGATAAATACCAAATAAAAATAGGTCCAGAACCAAATAAAGTTGAGGTAACATTGCGCCCAGCATTTAGAAGAAAAAGTTAATATATAAATATTTATAATCATGAAATTAGAAGCTTTTAGAAAAATAATTAGAGAGGAAGTAAGAGGTGTAATTAAAGAAGAATTATCTTTAATTATGCAAGCTCCTATCACTGAAACTAAAATAGTTCAGAAGCCGGTTGTAGAACAAAAATCAAAAACAAACTCGCTATCTGAATTAATTGAGGAAACACCTCAAGTACAACAACCTACTAAACCTACTCAACCTTTATTTGAAGGAGCTGGGGCTTTAGCAGATGTTTTAAATCAAACACATACTGAAGGTGGTTGGAGAAACCTTAATGGTGGAATGTCATCACAAGATGCTGTAGGATTTCAAGGAGGTATGCCTGGAGCACCTACTAAAGTAGTAGATTCTGTTGATGAAATGATATCAAACCAAAAAACATCTGATATAAACCAAGTATCAATTGATGCTGTACCAGATTTTTCAGGTTTAAT
>Ga0206124_10002266_pt1 | contig 14492 bp, 42 predicted proteins | sample Helgoland_Spring_3_FD_148671 | JGI IMG/M metagenome (GOLD analysis project Ga0206124, IMG submission 148671) | Pelagic subsurface seawater microbial communities from Kabeltonne, Helgoland, North Sea - Helgoland_Spring_Bloom_20160321_2 | ecosystem: Environmental > Aquatic > Marine > Epipelagic ... | reverse complement strand
AATTAAAAAACGTCCTAGTGAACTACATTACTTAATCTATATTAATACTTTAGATTTTTTATGTTGAAAAAAATAGCATTAATTTTCCGGTTGCTAATACCTATCTTTTGAATCTTTCCCTGCGAGGTAGGTGGTCAATGAGGACAAAAACGGCTTTCGCCCCTCCCTATCTTAATAAAGGCATGAGACCTACCTCACTATTAAGTTTAAGTTAGGATTCTAAATTCGTGCGTCTTTCTTTAACCTCTTGTGATGTCCCAGACGGTTTAATATTTGCTTTATGGTGGTCTTTCATGTCGTCAATATGCTCAAGTCCCAGTTTATCATCTTGAATAAGACCTAAAACTTCATCCCAAGTCCAATCTTTTATTACACATTCCCATTCTTTAAACGTATACCAGTCAACAGGAACGCCAATAGATATATATTTTGCATTGTTGTAATTATTAGGAACTTTTTTAAACTCGTATCTTACGTCACCAAATATTGGTACACCACCGGGTTTTATCAGTTCTTCTTGTATAAAAGAAGTCAATTTTTTAGTATCTGCTATTGCTACCCCGTGTGAGTAATTAACAAAAAAAGTATATTTACTTTGTGCTTGATTATCAAGAACATATCCAATCTTAACTTTATTTTTATCTAAATGTATCTGTGAGACTATCTCTAAAAAAGTATTAACTGCATATTCCGTTTTAATTTGAACAGGATTTATATTGTGTCCACCAGTTTGTGTTTTCATTTCTATATAACAATCAATACCCTCTATATCTTTTTGCAGTCTAATTTCATCTATTGCATGTGCGTCTTTTAAGCTTATAAATTCAGTCATAGAGTCGCTTAGACCATTTACGACTAGTCTTTTAAGTAATTGAACACCTAACTCACCCGAGCTATATGAATCATTAAAATTATGTACTTCACTCATTATTATCTATCTTAGAGTTGAGGTATGACACAAAATCTCCTTTTAAGCCCCAAGTGTTTATAATTCTAGCTACATAATCAAGTAATCTGTAAGCTTTTCTTTTCATAGCTTCAATCATATTCTTGCTCCCAGCTTTCTTTTTTCTTTATTTTAGCAGTATTTCTCCACTCGTCTAAGTCCCAACGCTTTCCCGTTGCAGGTGGTATATCTAAAGTTAAATCATCACTTGCTTCAATCATTCTTGTTATTGCTCTTAATTGGTGTATGTTTGGTCTAGTTACGCCATGAAATATTTGTGGTAGAGAGCCATTGACTAAATCCGGATATTCTTCTTCAAAGTCTGATTTTTCTATTCCTCTAACAAAACACTCATGTACTAGTTCATTTATATCTACAACATATTCAAAGTCTTGACTAACTTTAAGTCCACACTCTTTTTGTGCGAAGATAAGTGCTTGGGTAAAGAAGTCTAAGCTTTTAACCTGCCTACTGTAAAGACTTTTTTTCATTTTGACATCAGATAGCATTCTATTTAAAGTTACCGTACTTGTCTTAGTACCCGTTTCTGAAATAAAATTATTAAAGATATTTGTAGATGATTTGTTAATCTTATTAGCTATTAATCTCATTGTACTTTCGGGGTACAACTCTGTGTGTTTGTAATCTTTTATCATGTCTACTCCTGTTGTTGAGTGATAGAACTAGGTGGGTATTAAATACTTCACCTAGTCGGTATCCATTAATAAGCGACAATAACCCATTGAACACTCTCCTATCACTAATGCTAAGTTGTACAAAAAATTATTCATCATTACTTAAATAAAATTAGGTTTTACCCTAGCCAAGACTTTCTTGGTCTTACTTAGCAAACTTAAGGGTAGATAATTTCTACTAGTACACCATATATTAGTTTGATTTAGTCTACCCTAGTGGAGGTGGAGGGATTTGCACCCTCGTTACCGTAAGCTATTGCTAGTCTACGGTCTAACTATTTCACCCCCTCCTTTAATTAAAAAGGAGCGTCTTGTGGAGTTAAATCCTCCATTGGTCTTGGTACAGGTTGCGTTTGCGAACTATGTTGAGCCATTTGGTTATTATTACCACTACTCTCATTGTCCCCTGCGTAAGCAACGTTTCCAGTTGTTTGGTAATCCAAAGCAACTGCAATGTTGTTTGCTGACACAAAGTACCTAGAACGTTTCTGTCCTGTGTTTGCGTCATCCCAAACATCTTTTTTAAGAGTTCCCTCTACGAGTACTCTCATTGTTTTTCTGTCGTTCGGAAATGATGAGACTAAGTTGTTGGCTAGGTTTTCCCAAGCTTCAACTTCAACCCACATATCATCAGTATCTTCGCCATAAGTCTTTACGACCATCTGAGCTTTTGCTACTGTTTTTCCGGTTTTTGTTTGTCTTACTTCCGGAACTAACATGTTTCCGGTTAACTGTACTGTATTTACAGGCATTTTACCCTCCTACGGAGCAACTTATTCGTCCCAAGAATTTACTTCTTGCGATATACTATCGGACAATCCAATAGAATTCAATTTAGACATGTAAGTTTCCTTAGCTTTTGACCAATCCATTGTCCATTGTTCAAATGCCTCGGAGTCCTCATGTTTCTCTAATTGACCTTTACTAGCTCTATCTTGTGTTTTCATGTAACAAGCATGAGCAAAACTTTCAGCACCTATCTGTCTTAGATAATCTGTTAATGACCCTTTAGGTGATGATAATCCTTTTTGTTGATATTCATTTAAGTCGTTCGCTAAATGATGTTGTCTATATTCACCGATTGCTTTTGTTATCTCGGCAAATGTTGGTGGGAACTCGCTACCTTTACTCAGTAGGGCATTTAAGCCACCCCATAGCTCTCTAGAGCAATAGAATCTTACATCTTCCCATAATGCTACATCATCTTCCCATGATGTTCTACCCCAACGTAGCTTTACCCAATTACAAGCTTCTTTCCAGTCGTTAGGTTTTATTGGTCTTAAATCTTCGGGTAGTTTTGATAAATTGATATCGCCTTTTATTACTTCCATGTTACTTCTTTCTCCTGTTTTTCTTAACGACCTTACCACGTATTTTAAAATCGCTATCAAATTCCATTATAGTATGTTCAGTTTTTAGTACAACTTTATTTGGATGTACAGATATTTCACGAATCAAATCCCAATTGTCTTCGTCACTTGCAGACAAGACTCTTTCTTCATTTTCTTCATTCATAAGAATTTGTAAATCAGCAAACATTTTTTGAAAAGTCTTAATTGTCTTCGCCATACTTCTCCTCCAACTCAGTCCACTTGCCCTCTTGTAAGGCATTTTTCTGTAATTGTTCTAATTGCTTTTTACTAAGCTTAGGTTGATTAGTTGCTAACTTACTCCACATAGAAGTTATAGATTGAGGTTGAGGATGAAATCCATAAGCAAAAACAAAGTTCTTTGCTCTCAACGTTATTTCTTCGGGTGTAGCTTTTATTTCTTTTAATTGCTTTACTGCTTTATTTAAACGACCTCTCTCATCTTTGGTCATAACACCTTTCCAATCGTATCCACAGACACTAGCAATAGTTTCAAATATTAAATCTTTATTACTGTCTTTGACACCCCCGTCTTGCGAAGCAAGACCAATACTATTCTCCTCTAATCTATTCTCCTCTACTCTACTCTTATCTACTCTATTCTTCTCTAGGTCTTGACCGTCAATATTTGTCAAATCATTGTCAAAAGATGTCAAAGTATTGTCAGACTCTTTCAATTTAGCTATTTTGTCCCTAGATTCTTGCTTTTTTATGCGATTATAGAGTTTTCTTTCGTAATAAGCACCCGAGTAGTCTAACCAATCATGCACCCAGTAACTTCCGTCAATCTCTTGGTCTAAGAATCCTCTTTTAATTAAAGAGTTAATTAGTTTTTCTGAATCGCCTGTCCACTTCATTGCTTCCGGCAATAATTCTATATATTTAACTTGACCGTCTTCTGCATATTCCAAAGTCCAATACCAAAGTAAGTGTAAAGTTCCTAGTTTTTCTACTTCTGATATTCCTAAATCCCTAGCCAGTAGTTTTAACTTAGGGTGTTCTGCTAGACTTTGGTCACTCTTTATCCAAGCCATTATCTTTTTCTCCTTTTCTCTGTTCTTCCATATTTTGGTCAGCAGTATTTTGCAACCAATTCATTCTTAAACCTTTAACAACTTTTTCAAGTTCTGATAGTCTACACATAAATATTCCGTCACCTGTACCTGTAGGCATAGCAACCATACTGAACGGCTTCTTCTTTCCTAATGTATCAATAAATTCTTGTGATTGACTCTCAGCATTATAAAATCTTGTAGCGATTGGGTCAACCTGCTTACCGGATTTGACTTCAAATAAAACATGGGAGTTCCAATCTTCTTCATCTGCCGGAGTTCTTCTACCTTTATTATCCGGAACTTTCAAAAGTTTTCTAGCCAGTTCTTGCTTTGAACGACCATTGTTCCTATTAAAAGAATTACTTTTTCTAACTTCTTCTTCACTCGGCATTAAAGTTGCTCCTCTAGGTTTGAATTAAAACTACCTTTATAATCTTCAAGTAGTCTCAACATTAAGTCTTCATCTACAATATACACAGTTCTTTCTCCGTCTGCAACTCTTACCTTAGAATTACCTTTACGCTTGGTTTTTTTCCAAGCAAGAATAACATCTCCACCTGCTTTCTCTTTTGATTTTGCAAGTGTCTGATGAACATTTAAATTTGCTCTGTGCTTTGCTTCAAATATTATTTTAGGATAAGGGAGCTTATCAACAAAAGGATTCTCGCATTCTATGTCTCCTTTATCGTTAGAGCCACCCTCTGCAAGTCTCTTGGCTTTGAATCCGTAGTTGTTTAACTTAGAAACGACTAAAGTTTCAAATTTAGTCCCCTGTATTTTCGGTTTGTTTACCATCTGTATTCCTTATCGCTTCCATAAACATAGTCCATGTTTCTGATTTACTATTGATTGGTTTCCCTAACTCTAGCCATAACATGTATTGTCTTTTAAAGTTAACAGGATTCTCAAAAAATTCAATGACCTCATCCGGATTTATTAAAACTTCTGCATTGTAAAGAGACTTAGCTAAACGAATAAAGTCTGTCCAATTCTCACTTAACTCTTGTGCTTTCTCTACTAACATTTGGTCTTTAAATCGCTTCATTATGCTTTGTGCAACCCTGTGTGTTACATAAGTCATCTGTTGTTCTATCATTGCGTACATTTGAGGTGGAGCAGGTATTCCTATACAGTTGGTTTCACAGTCTTCTCCGGCTTCTGCTTCACAAACTGGACACCCCTCATCTATCCATTCTTCAAATTCAAATTCATTAAAGTCCATGTAAGTATGATAATAGATAACTTTAAAATTTTCGGCTTATCCCATAACTAGCTTCTTCTTTGCCCCTCCCCTAAATTCTTTGCCCATACAGGAGCATTACCTAGTCCTGTGTCTATAACTTGTAGTTTTGGGTCTGTGTCCCACTCTTTGTAAGTAAAAGTATCTCTAGCTAACTGCTTGTCCATACCCTTTCTACTTGCAACTGCGTCTAGCCCACGAAGTTTAGGTACAAAGTTATTACCCACTAAAGCAATAAGATTGTCTAAAGTGTCGCTATCTAGTTTTTTATCAGTCGCCCAGTCTAAAATGTTACGAACATCATGGCTAAGAGTTTTATAACCTTTACTAAAGTTATAAACTTTACCACCTAAACTCAATGCTCCTTTTTCTTCGACATCATTAGCTATCTTCACATCAACAAATTTGTTAATTCTTGTTGTACTATCTTTTGCTTCAAGAGTTACACCTCTTGCAACAACTAGTTCAGACGGCTCATCAATCGATTGTAATTCTGTATTGCTAAAGTCTTCATCTCCTGCTTTAGCTATTTCCCAAATTAAGTCTCTCAATTACTAACTCCCTCTCTGAGATTCTTCTCTCTAATTCAATATATGCTCTCATATCAACTGCTAAATCTTCTATAGCACCAAATATTTTTTCTCCGTCCCAATCTTCGTAGGGATACCAAGCATTTTCTTTTAAGAAGTCATATAACTTCTCTGCTTTCATTTCAAACCAATCGTTAGGTAAGTCTGCACTTAAAAACTGTGAACTTATAAACTCAAAGTCTCTTTCGGCTTGTTTAATTTTAGACATTATTCTTCCTCCTGTACTTCTGTAATTGATTCAAACCCCATGTTAAAGTTAGGGTGAATGTATTGTAAGTCACTATCAATTTTCTGTTTTGCTTCATCATAAGAATTAGCAAATATTTTTCTATGACCTTTAATGCTTACTATATATTTTTTCAATCCGTTCCTCCTCCTGCTTTAAAATCTTCTTGTTCAACCAAGTCGATAATCTTTTGACCTTTTGCAGTAACGGTGTATGTAGGTAATGAGTTAGCAAACTTCAAGAACAGTTGTTCTGATTGGTCGTCTGATAACTGATAAATGTCCATTAATCTATATACTTCATTTTCAATGTGGTCTATTACGCTCATTATTTTTTCTCCTGTAAGTCAGTTAATTCAAATTCTGCGTCCCGAAGCATTTCCCAAGCACTACCTTTATCTGTCAATCTTGCGATATCTAAGATTCTGTCTTTGTTAATCACTTCATCTTTATCTCCGTAGAATTGTCCTGTAACTGTAAATGTATACTCAAACACATCTTCATCTTGTTTGCATACAATTTCTTCCATTATTCTTCCTCCTTTAATACACCTGTATCTACATACCATTGATGTAGTATTTTCTGTTGGTCTTCATCTAGCAAATCAACAACAAAGTTGTATCTTTTCATAGATATATCAAAGAGTCTTTGTAGTTCTTCCATTATTCTTCTTCTCCGGTTATTTGCACAACTGAGTAATCGGTACTGTCGTAAATACCATTTTCTTCCATAAATTTATCAAAACCTTTTTTCAATGCTTCATCTTCTCCGTCAGCTTCTACTGTAAGAAAATGCGTAACAGTTTTATAAATATCGTATGTCGCCATTATTCTTCCTCCTTATCGAATATCTCTATCTTTATATCTTTTCCCAATAACTTTCCTCCACCAAATAAGGTTTTAAGTTTCATCATTGCTTCTTCTTCGCTTTCTGCGTGGACAGTTATGTCTTCTGAAACATTTGCATGGTATACAATCATTACATTTTCTCCTGTACTATCTCTGTCCAACCATGACCAAGAAACTTAACATTATCTATCATGTTTGTCTCGTAACATTCTGCGTCTGCTTCTATTTCCTCATATATCTCATTCACCTCATAGTCTCCGTCTAGTACATCTTCCTTAGAATCTGCAAACACTTCTACTATTCTTGTGCCTGTAACATATTCTTTATATTCTTCTTGTATATAAAATGTCTCCATTATTCTTCCTCCTCTATACAACTAATCTCATCATCAGTTAAAGTTATATCAAATTCTTGTGCCTGTAACATATTCTTTATATTCTTCTTGTATATAAAATGTCTCCATTATTCTTCCTCCTCTATACAACTAATCTCATCATCAGTTAAAGTTATATCAAATTCTTGTAAGAAATTATCTTTAACTTTTTGCTTGTATTGTTCTACATTGTCTGCCTCAAAGTTGTTACCACTAAAAGATAACTCTACTAAGCAAGTAAATTCTTTAGCCATTATTCCTCCTCCATAATTTCTAAATGTTCTAGCCAATCACTTCCCGACATGCTTAGAACAAAGTCTTCTGCGTCTTCTTCATCTCTTGCTTGGAATGACATGAATACTGTATAAACCTTATAATCGTCTTCCATTAGAAAGGTTTCCTTAATAGCTCTTCTTTAGTTCTCCACTCCATATCGTTACCATGAAATTTAATTTGTAATGTATTTGTAACAAGGTTTTCTGCTTTGTCTTCAAAACTTGCAAACACATCTTCCCCTTTTTGAGTAAACTCTGCTGACTCTCCGTACGGAGAATCCTCTATAAACTCATGTCTTCTCTCATCATTTTCTTCAATAAATACTTCCCACATTGAATGAGTTATTTCTTGTGTTAAACGCATGTAATCGTTTTGGTCAATAATTGTTTTATGGTCAAACTTATACATTTATTCTCTCCTCTACTCCGTCTGCATTAAAGTAAGACTGACCGATATAACCTGCAAAATTATTCTCGGGGTCTCCCTGTATGCAGTACTGCATTGTCTCTTTAGTCTTAGGATTTTCTAACAACAAGATAGTGTTAGAACTTTCTGCATGTGTGTCAGTAAGTTTTTCTTTTACTGCGTCATGAAAGTAAGTATTCTCGTAAAAGATATCTTTAAGTATCCAACCTTTTATATCTTTTAGAGTGCAGTAGCCAGTATTAGGAACTTCTGCAAACTCCGGATTGTGTGTTCTTGTAACAACCATGACTCTAAATTCTTCATCATTAGGTGTTAGTTTGTATCGTTCTGTATGAACAATTGTTTCGTTTTCTCTATTAAACGTCATTGCTAACCTTTCTCGTTATTGTATATATATGCAACATTAGTACTCTAATAAAATCATGTCAAGTTCTTGAATAAGATTTTCTAAGATATCAAAAAACTCTCCCAAAGAATGAAATATCATTTCGTCAAATACTTCGTGTTCTTTATTCAAGTATGTTTTTGAATTGCCCAGTAATACTCTTACTGAATACCAAGAGTTGTTTTCCCAACCACTCTCCGGTAACTCATCCATTGCCTTGTCATCTTTTATACCTATCTCAAAGAATTGTGATGGGTTAGTACATTTGATTCCTGTATTGCTATCAAAGTATTCTGTCTCTCCCTCAACCCAAACTTCTACAGTTAAATCGTTATCTGTATAAGTTAAGATAGGTCTATCTTTTACATCTGAGTACCACTCTGCGTACTTCCTACTCGGGTGTGATTTTATGTTGTTAACTTCTATCATTCTTCCTCAAAACCAAAGTCAACATCAATTACATTAGTGTCAACTCGTATAGTCTCGTATATGAATTCTAAGTTGTATGAGTCATCCAACTTTATACCAACTATTCTTTTATCGCCCTTGGCTTCAACTTTTTTAACGAAGTCAATCATCTCACTTCTGAAATAAAGACCACCTTGATACGGTGTGTCATCAACAACATCAGTAGTCCAAAAAACTCTATATTCTTCATCCATTGTTGTTCATCCATTCTATATCTTCTTCATACTTGTCATAGCCCCAACCCTCGTGTGTCCACTCGGACATAAGACCCATGACTAGATGAAAACGTATTTCTTCTTCGTCTAAGTTCTCAATAAACTTTTTGGCTACTGCACCGGCTATGATTTTTCTTTTGTCATAACTTAGGTCTTCAAATTCTTCATGTGATAAAATTTTCATTATGCTTCCTCCATTATTTTCCAATATTCTTCGGCGCACTCATCATCTTCACACTCTTGTTTAGAATGAGAAGTGCATATAAAAAGATAGTCGTGGTCTGTATCAATCTTAGCGTCAAAGTCATCTGTCCACTTTAGACCTATACCTGCTTTCCAGTTCATATCTTCTGCGTCACTTATAGCTTGTTTTCTATCTTCGGCTTCAACTACTTGACTACCTAGATAAATTGTTTGGTAGAAATCTACCTTATACTGCTTCTTCATGTAGTACCTCTCCTATCTCGTCATTCTCTCCACACTCGTTACACCAAAAGTCGTCATAGTAATCTCGTGTCTCAATTCTTTTACCTGTGTTGACATTCACAACTACTCGTTCTCTAATATCATCAGAGTCACAATTCCAACAAATAAATTTACCACTTTTCCTACCTACTCGCATGTTGCTCATTCTCCACTTCTCCTTAATACAAATAAACTACTCTCTCCTATATTGCTATCCATATCTACCCAAGTAAAAGTTAGTGAATAGTCTGCTCGTTTGTATATATAAAATGACAAACAATAAATCAATCTAGGTATGTTGTACCACTCAACAAATGTGTCGTATGGTAAATCATAATTTTTATTAGTTCTAATTATCCACCAATATTTATGCATTATTCTTCCTCGTCCCAAAAGTAGTCGCCTACTTCTGCTTCATCAATAACTTCCCCCATAGTTGTTAACCCCGGACTTCTAGCTATGTCTTTGATTATGTCATAGTGGTCTGCAAATAATTCTTCTATTGCAAACTCTCTAAGCTCCTCTTCATTGCGTCCTTTAGAAGCAATGCTGAACTTAAAGTCTACGAATCTATATTGCATTTCTTTGCTCATTATTCTTCCTCTCCCATACTGCCCCACATCTCATCTATCAAAGTAGCTTCTTGTCCATTGTCATAAGTTTTAACATGGAACTTACCACCGTTGATATTTTTGTCTGCTACATTTTTCCAAGTGTCATAACCAAGTTGAATGTTCTTGTCGAACATCTTGTCATATACTTGTTTAGCTTTTTGATAGTTAATTGCTTCAATGTAAAACTCAACATTGAATGTCTCTGTGAACTTGAAGCGTTCTAACTCTATATTTTCATCTGTCATAATAATCCTTTCCCGATTACGTTATTACATATTATTGCATACATTGTATTCTTATGCAAATTTTATTCAGAATTATATTTTACTCTTGGGTCTTCACGTCCTCTAATACGTGGTGGTTTTTTAGGTGTATGCTGAAAACAATTTTTCTTATCATTATAAATACTTAATGTTTGTTCACATCCATCTTTTTCGCAAACACGACCTTTAGCAAATTGTTTAGTCACTCTACTTGCTTTAGGCGATTGTGTACCTTTCATATAAAGTTCACTCATTACTCCTCCTCTCCCTCAAACCATTCTTTAGGAAAACCCTCTTTTCTTTTTTCGGCTTCCCATTCTTTTAATTCTTTCATATACATAAGTCTGTCAATCCATTCATCAAGTAAAGAATTGATATATTTAAAAATCTTTATTAATATTTCTCTGATAACCATTTATCTCTCCACTCTTTTTCATTACCCCAACACCATTCACTTGATGACCAATCTCTCCATTGTGTTCTACCGTAAATGTCTTCTGCGAGTATTGAAGCCATTAGTATATTGTAATAAGGACTAAATTGAACTTGTACCTGCTCAAAACCTAAGTCTGTTTTATAAGTCTTGTTTTCGGTAAAAGGTTTACCATATCTCATTATTACCCAATAATCCCACATTGGTAACTCATACTTCTCAGCAACCCAGTTCCATGTCCAAGACACAAACTGCATAACACCGGAATCTCCGTTGTCATCTCTGTAAGCTGATTGTTTACCTCTGCTCTCACACCAACCGACTCTTACGGCAGTAGGTATGTTTTCTTTATCGAAATGTTCTACATAATGTTCGGCATACTTTTGCATTGATTTAGGTACATGGTCATCACAACTCATGTACTGGTTTATTAAATTAGTCTCGTCTACTCCCATTGGGAGAACACTAGCTAAGAAAATCATACATTCTGCAATCATATTGCTACTCCTATCTCTTACGAGTAGATTACACGGGAATTAGCTATTCGTCAATGTTATTTATTAAATCGGGATGTACAGTTAAAGTATGGTTGTTATCTACATCAACAAGCTTTACTTTATATAAGTAGTACGGATTATCACATTGTAAATAATCTACAACCTTACCGACTCTATGTCTATTGTATCCCCATACAGTTGGGTTATGTCCGTTACCGATATGTCTATATTTTACATGTGTACCGATAGGAAACTGCTTTATAATAAATTGAAAATATAATTCGCATTCTTTAAATGTAAATCTTTTATTGTGCATATAAGCATAATAGGGTAAAAGATTATAACTTGCAGAGCAAAACTGCAAAAATTTATCTAAAAAGTTGTTCTAAATTAACCTACTTGTGTTTCATCTTTTGGTATGACACCGGAGTATCCACCTAAACTATTTAGCGCAATCTTCCTTGCGCCATATAGAGAATCATCCACAAACTTCCCTAATTCAATATGTCCGTCAGTTGTCTTAATGTACAGTCTTGCTTCAAACTGTTTCCATTGAGGCAACCAATGACAAGCAATTAAGTAATTACCATACTCAAACTGCTCATGAATCGGCTCGTCTACAAGTTCATTCATAATCTCTATTATACCCCTCTCTTGAAATATATGTTATCTTTTGCATAGACTAACTATGCGTATATATGAACTATGCTATAGTGATATATATGGTAGCGATAAACAAAAATAATGGTACAAATTGGAATGGACACGAAGACCCTGTTGGGGTTAATGAAATTGCCCACTTACTGAATGTTGAAACTACAACAGTTAGTAGTTGGAGGCAAAGACACGTAATGCCTAAGCCCGATAAGATGATTAACAAAGGTACAACACCTATTTGGAAAACATCTACAATTATAGACTGGGCTAATGCAACAGGTCGTAACAGAAACAATTTGGCTATAAACGAAAGTAATAATATAATAATAGAACAAGATGAACTAGAAAGCTTTACTGTTGCAGACTTGCAATGGGACGGCTAATATAGTACAGTTTATATATATTGTACTAATAGAAAGGAAAGTATGAATAATAATGTACTTCAAGTAGGTGATACATTGAGTCCGGATACAATTCGTGAATCAACAAGACACAATCATCTCAAAAGGCAATTCAACACAGAATGGGTTAGCACTATGAATAATGCTAGTGGAGACTGGGTTGTATTGGAAGTAGCAGAATCAGACGCAATCGTAGGTAATAATAGATTTACCTCACGTGCTACACGTATGAATGCGTATGATTACACAGGTGGATATGAGTTTAGAGGAATGATGAGAAGTCCTTACGCATATTACTTAGGTAGAAAAACGGAAAATAACGCGTAATGTTAAACGAATCAGACATAGATAATTTGATATGTATTGAGACAACTCTACGTGAGTTGAATAAATATGCTTCAATGGGCTATAACTATGAGGGTGCAACTGTTGAAAATGATGTAAGTCTTATGACAAGACTGCTCAATGATACATACGACTTTACAAGTATAGACCTTAGAGACATAGCAAGAATTTATAATTCTCTATCAAATGTAGAAATGATAACTCGTACATTGAAATCAATAGTGCGTTTTAAACTAGACGAATCAATGTTTGAATCTATGACAAGAGAGGAAGATGAGGAAGATGAGGAAGAATGGAACAACTTAAACAATTAGCTACGAAGTTTCCGGAGCAGTTTGTACATACAAAAGGTTTTGGAGATTATATTCAGCATTCAGTAATTAGACAAAGATTGCTTAGTGTACTTGGAGCATATTCAACAGATATCGTTGAAACCATTTTTGATGACGGAATAATTACAGGTGTAATTCTTAAATTAACTTGTGAGATAGACGGCAAAATGGTTTCAGTAGTTGAAGCAGGAGATGTTGAGAATCCAACTAATTGGAAAACCAATGGTGCAAGAATGAAAGACGCAATGAGTGACGCAATCAAAAGATGTGCAATGTCATTAGGTTGTGGATTGCATTTATGGTCAACAATTAAGCTTGATAATGGCTCAATACAAGATGAATATTTCTTAGATAAACAACTTGATAAGTTGAACGCTAATGACTAGTAAGAGATATGAAAGCTTAAAAGAAGATAACAGTATAAACGCATTCGCTAAGGGTGTTAATGAACTGTTTACCGATATTGAAATGGAATTCTTTATGAAAGATAGAGAAGTCTTCTTAGAACATTGGGGAGTATCTTTTAACAATGAACGTCAACAAGATGAGTTACTTTATTTAATTAAAGTAATTCTTATGAGATTAGTTGCAGAGGGATACTCTTTAAGCCAGTCTATTGATAATTCAAGTCTCTTAGACTATGTTCTTACACAAGAGCATATAAGTTTAGGAAATGAAGTAAAGGTAGAAGCGAATATGGGTGGTGGTGAAGTCACTACTATTGTATTTAAAGACGGCACAGAGAAAACAATAGAGGAAATTATACTTGAAAATAAATGAGGACATAAACGATTTAAAGCGCCGGTTTGCTGAATACAAAGAGCAGACTGACGACCATGTCCTTACTTTTGAGTATTTAAGACTACATAATGCTTATGTTCAAGCTTATGAGGTCGGAGATAATAAAAAATTAGACGCAATAAGTAAGCAATTAATCCTTTGCACAATAGCTTTGGAATTAGATAGCATACGGAAATATGGAGGTAGTAACTTTGAGTTTTAAGTACTACGGAGAAGAAAACAGAGAATACAATAACTGGAGCAGATTTTATTGGGATTATAAAAGACAAGACAAATCTAACAATGATATTTATGATTCTGTAAGAAAAAATAGTCACGACATACAACGCATTCTTAAAAAATTAGGTTTAGAGAATGCCTTAGAGGAGGAATAATGAAGAACACAGAACAAGCCAAAGATATAGAAAACTATATTCAAAAAATAGAAGTAGATGATAAAGGTAAACTTGAAGTTAACTATAAAGCAAATCTAAGAGATATAACAATGAAAGACTTTATTGAGTTTGCTAACGATTTACCGGATACCTATGAAGAATGGGACGGAGACGGCGACTACCTTGACGAAGAAATGA
>Ga0206124_10002259_pt1 | contig 14507 bp, 17 predicted proteins | sample Helgoland_Spring_3_FD_148671 | JGI IMG/M metagenome (GOLD analysis project Ga0206124, IMG submission 148671) | Pelagic subsurface seawater microbial communities from Kabeltonne, Helgoland, North Sea - Helgoland_Spring_Bloom_20160321_2 | ecosystem: Environmental > Aquatic > Marine > Epipelagic ... | reverse complement strand
TGGTGCCCAGAGGTGGAATCGAACCACCGACACAAGGATTTTCAGTCCTTTGCTCTACCGACTGAGCTATCTGGGCAATTAAAGAAAAAGAATTATAACTGAACTGGGCTTAGTGGAGAATACTTAGCTGGAATATAAATGTCGATGTGCCTGAAAACTATTTTAAGTTAAAAATTTCAATATACATTCTTGTGTCAAATGGCACGCGCGCACTAATTACATGCAGTGAAATAAAATGAATAAATGGATTTCCTGTTACAACAGTAAATGTTGCCTTGCCCATTCCTACAAGAGTTTGCGTCATAATGATGTATGTAAAGCTAGTTAGTCCAACGCTTAAAGAGCTGTAGTCAACGCCCTGATCAAACAGGCTAAATAAAGAATAAAATAAGCCCCCAAGAAATATTACTGTTAATTTATTCTCAAAAATTACTGCGATACGAGGAATAAAGATGATATGCATCATAATCACGACCGGAAGTCCTGCTCCTAAAGAATTAATAAAAATCCCCCATGGAATTCCCTGTGCATACTGAGCAATAGAAATGCCACCAAAAAAATCAGCTCCGCCAGAAATAATTGGGCCAAAAAAATCTAATGCCCAATAGGCAACAATAATCCACCCATCTCGCAACCAATTAAACGAAGAAAACAGTTTGCGAAAGGAAAACCCTTTTTGCCAAAGCCAGAGTATAGGCAAGAGAGTATAAATAAAAGTATATGTTAATGCCCAAGTCCATACATCAACTTGTGAATGGCTTCCTGATGAATAAACGTCTGTACCCGGAAAATGAAGGCCCATATTAAAACCTAACCCTAAAATCAATTGGGTCAACAATAAATATCCTACAGTAAGCCAGGCCTCTTTTTTTGCTTTTGATTTATCCACATTAAATACTTTTGACCAAGCAACTTGCTCTCTATTCCTGGTGAGGTAAAGGAGCAAAAAGACTGTCAAAATCAATACAGGCAAGTAAATTGTTAACAGACTGTCCAAGCCATTTTCAGCAATAGGTGAAACTGCATAACCAGCAGCAACAAAAACGAAATATGATGAAGTAATAAGAACCCATGCTCCGATACAAATGAGCAGAACTTGATCTTTAAATAAAGCAGATAGATTCATAATTAAGCCTCAAAGGTATAGAAGATGTGGTATATTGTCAATATGGTTGACAAAAATAAAGATTATAAAGATTTTCTTGAAACAAACTTTATGCGACTCACTATGGAGTTAGTTGAGTGGATGGAGCGAGAAATGGTAGAACTCAATAAAACCAGTAAATATAGGGGATCTGTCACAGAAATAAGACTATTTAACGCCCTCAGAGGTCAAGAAAAATCCATTTCAGAGCTTGCAAGGATAATGAATATTTCTCGTCAAGCCGTTCATAAAACTGCTCATAAATTGGTAAATCTTGGCTTTTTGGAGCTAATTTCTGAAGATGGCAATAAAAAGAATAGAATTATCAAAATCACAACCTTGGGACAAGAAATCAGAAAACAGGGCGCAGAACACCTAATGGAAATTGAAAGGAAGCTATCTTGGAATTTGGGTGAGAGAAATTTAGAATTTATGAAAACAATCCTTTCGAGTCATTCAAAATATTTAAAAAAATAATCTAAGCAATATATTTCACAGATTTTTAAATTTACCCTAAACTAAATCAATGGGAATTCAACATGTCAGCCCTGATACAGATATAGATGTGATTCTAGATATCATTGAGCGTGATGCAGCGGTCGTCATTGATGATGTGTTAACCAAAAAAGATCTTGATGATATTAAAACTGAGCTGGGCCCATATCTTAAAAATGATATAGAGGGTGATAATGAGTTCACTGGATTTCAAACTAAAAGAGTTGGAGCGCTTATGGCGAGATCGCCCAAGTGTCGTGAGTTAGCTCTCAATCCAACAATCAATGCTTTATCGGCTAAATTTTTAGAACCCCACTGTGATGGATACCAACTCCATTTCACATCTGCAATTTCTATCGGGCCCAATGAAACACCTCAAATCCTTCATAGAGATCGAGGAGTATGGGGTGGATATGTGCCGAGGAAAATAGAAACACAATTTAGTACTGTGTGGGCCATAACGGATTTCACCAAAGAAAATGGTGCGACCCAAGTTGTACCAGGTTCACATAAATGGGATAAAGATAGAATGCCCCTTGATGAAGAGGTTGAAAGTGCTGAAATGAATGCAGGCTCAGTATTTATTTATACCGGATCTGTAATGCATGGTGGTGGAGCTAATCAAACGTCAGAAAATAGACTTGGTGTTTTTTTGCACTATGCTCCAAATTGGCTAAGACAGGAAGAAAATCAATACCTCTCTTGTCCTCCTTCAATAGCGAAAGAGCTAGAGCCTGAACTTCGAGATCTAATGGGTTACTCCCAAGGCGGTTACGTTTTAGGATTCTTTACCGACCCAACAGATACTGAGGGAAAATTTGAATCAGTATCGCCCAAAAAACTCTTCGGAGAAGATATTGATCGGTTTAAAATTGCTTCATCTGAGGAGCTGGTTAAAAGCTCTACCAAAAACAATTAACAGCATTTTAATTAAATAAGATATTTTCCATGACCGAACAACTAAAACTTTACCCTGCAATTAAGCCCTATGATACTGGCTTCATCAGTGCAGACGAGCATGAGATTTATTATGAACAAAGCGGAAATCCAAATGGGAAACCAGCTGTTTTTTTGCATGGTGGGCCTGGCGGAGGAGGCAGCGAGGCTGTCAGAAGGTTCTTTAATCCCGAGGCCTACAGAATCATTGTGTTTGATCAAAGGGGATGCGGCAGAAGTAAGCCTCATGCTTGTTTAACAAATAATACAACTTGGGATCTGGTTAATGATATTGAATCCTTAAAGCAAAAATTAGGCATTGATCAATGGTTAGTTTTTGGTGGTTCTTGGGGAAGCACTTTGGCATTAGCTTATGCTCAAACTTATCCAAGTTCAGTGAGTGAGATGGTTCTTCGTGGAATTTTTATGCTCAGAAAAAAGGAACTTGATTGGTTCTATCAAGATGGAGCCAGCCGTATTTTCCCAGAGGCATGGAAAAATTTCATTAATCAGATTGATAAATCCAAGAGAAATAATTTAATGCAGGCCTATCATGAAATTTTTATAGGATCGAATGAACAAAAAAGCTTGAATGCTGCTATTGCTTGGTCAAAATGGGAGGCTGCCTGCAGCAGCATAGACTATTCTCCAGAACGAGTTGAAGAATTCTCAAACCCAAAATTTGCCCTGGCTTTTGCTCTAATTGAAAATCATTATTTTATGAATGCTGGTTTTCTAAATGATGAAAATCAATTATTAGATGGTGTAGAAAAAATTAGGTCAATTCCGGCAATTATTGTTCAGGGTAGATATGACATTGTTTGCCCAGCTGGAACAGCCTATGAACTTTCAGAGCGATGGCCAGAGGCTTCTTTGGTTATCGCGCCCTTTTCTGGTCACTCAGCTTTTGAAAAAGAAATTACTCATGAACTAATTTTAGCCACTGACAAATTTGGTGGCGTGGAGAGATAAATGCAATCATATGTTTCGCATTTAGAGTGCTCTAAGACAGGGGTTATTTATCCAGCAGATCAAATTCATAATCTTTCAGATGATGGAATGCCTTTGTTGGTTAGATATGATCTCAAAAAAATTAAAGAGGAGCTTTCCAAAGATAGTTGGTGCATGGAATCAGCCCCAGGTTTTTGGCGGTATCAAGCATTGCTTCCAGTCTCAAATGCTGCTTCAAGAATTTCTTTGGGAGAGGTTATAACCCCTTTGATTCCTCTGAAAAAAAGCTCAGATGTACTAGGTGGAAAGCAAGGAAATATTATTGTTAAGGATGAGGGGAGACTCCCAACTGGTTCTTTTAAAGCCAGAGGCTTGGCCCTTGCTGTTTCTATGGCACATCAATTTGGGCTTAAACACCTGGCAATACCTACCAATGGAAATGCTGGAGCTGCATTGGCAGCTTATGCAAGACAAGCAAATATCAAAGCAACGGTTTTTTGTCCAGATGATACGCCTAGGGTAAATGTTCAAGAAATTCAGCTTCAGGGAGCCGATACATATCTTGTCAATGGACTAATTAATGATTGTGGGAAAATCGTGCTTGAAGGAAGAGAGCAAGTAGGTTGGTTTGACGTCTCTACACTTAAAGAGCCATATAGAATTGAAGGCAAAAAAACTATGGGCTTTGAACTTACAGAACAAATGAATTGGAGTTTGCCAGATGCAATCTTTTACCCTACAGGTGGGGGTACAGGCCTTATAGGAATGTGGAAAGCGTTTGCGGAATTAAAAGAACTGGGATGGCTTACAGGCAAACTTCCCAAAATGATTGCCATTCAATCCACAGGGTGCGCACCAATTGTTAATGCCTTTGATCAAGGTTTAGAGCATGCTCCTTTATGGGATAACGCTCAAACCGTTGCGTCAGGTATTAGGGTGCCAGCGGCCATTGGTGATTTTTTGATACTTGATGCTATTCGCCAATCAGATGGCTGTGCTCTTGCCGTTGAAGACGAGCACATTATCAATACGAGAGATATGATCTCCAAAGAAGATGGATTATTGCTCTGTCCTGAAGGGGCTGCAACTGCAGCTGGATATCAAATAGCCCTTGAGAAAAAAATAATCAATGAAGACGAAAAAGTTGTGCTCTTTAATTGCGCTTCTGGATTGAAGTACCCTATGCCTGATTCAAATCAAACCATTGATAAGAACTCTGTGATTGAATATAGCCAGTTTGCTTAAAAAAATTTCTTACGATGCCAAGCTAAATGCATTTGCATTTCATCATGAGCATCATAATCATGAATTCTCTTTAAATCATTTCCTGGAATATTTGTATACCTCATTGCCGCATTTCTCATGGCAACTAATATTGGATTTTTTAGATGATAGACTTTGCCCTGCATCATTGAGAGTTGCTGAATTTTTTTAGTGCGCTTGCTGCGAACATAATCATAAGCTTCTTGAGCATTTGCTAAGTTAGCCATATGCTCTTTACAAGCCATAGCAAATGAATACGAATCTTCAATTGCCATGCAGGCACCTTGCCCCAAGAATGGAACCATGGGATGAGCAGCATCACCAAGCAGAGTGATATTTTTTGCAATCATTGATTTTAAAGGAGGTCGGATATAGATCCCCCATTTATAAAGTGTTACAGAGTCCTCAAGTGCTGGAAATATCTTTGAGTCATAAGTAGAAAAATCATCCAATAAATCTGAAATAGACCCCTCTTCTTTCCATGATTCTTTAAATTGATAATCTTCTTTCTTAACTGCAACAAAACTAACATCTCCTTCTTTATTGATTGGATAACTAACGATATGACTGTCAGGGCCAAGTGCAAAATGGATTTTCTGAAGGTTGGATTTACCTATCCCCCTCCATGCACTATAGCCACTATATTTAGGATCTTGATTAGCTGCAAAAAAAGTATCTCGGATTGATGATCTTATGCCATCGCATGCTGCTAAGTGCTTAAGGGTGTATTTATTTTCATTGGTAAATGTAACTTCGCATTTAGCTACATCAAAGCTGGCAAAATCATGATGGTGAAAAATCTCTCCACCTAGATTTATGTATCGAGAATACAGCAGTGACATTAATGTTTGTCGACGTGTTGTTAAGACCTCTGGTGTTGGGAATGAGGATATTTCCTTTTGCGGCCCTTGAATTGAAGCCACAGAATGAACGAATGATTGATTCTTCAAATCATTATAAATCTCTAGTCTATCTAGCAGGCGCAATGCATTCGAAGAAAGGCTAATTGCAGCACCATGCGAAGTTTCTTCTGACATCTTTTCAAAGATAATTGCTGGAATACCCTGTTCTAAAAGAGCGCATCCAAGTGTTAGGCCTGCTATCCCTCCCCCTATAATTCCAATATGATTTCTATAATCGCTCATTTAATGATTTTCCTTGACTTAAAGCATGCTCTAAGTTGTATAGTGCTTTATAGATATTACTATTTAAATCACTTGAGGAGATAAAATGAGTACAAATAAACAAATTACTTCTACTGTAACTGATGCTGGAAAACTAGAAATAGCCATTACTGAGTCTGAGCGTCCTGTTCCGGGTGATGATGAGGTGCTAATTCAAGTAGAAGCGACTCCCATTAACCCCTCTGATTTGGGTTTATTAATTGGGCCGGGTGATATCAATACACTCAAAGCTGAAGACTCAAAAATCATAATGGATGTTCCAGAAGCAATTATGGGCGCCATGAAACCAAGACTCAATAAACCAATGCCAGTGGGTAACGAAGGCTCTGGAGTAGTTATCGAAGCTGGAGCAAATGCACAAGAATTACTAGGTAAGGTTGTAAGCGTTGTTGGGGGCGGAATGTATTCTCAATATAGATGTCTACCTGCAGCTAGCTGCATGGTCATGAATGAAGGAACTGAGCCTCGAGATTGCGCATCAAGCTTTGTAAATCCTCTCACTGCTCTTGCTATGGTTGAAACCATGAAAATGGAAGGACACACAGCGCTTGTCCACACAGCCGCGGCCTCTAATTTAGGTCAAATGCTTGTAAAAATATGCGTAGATGATGGGGTGCAGCTGGTAAATATTGTTCGCAAGCAAGAACATGTTGATCTGTTGAAATCTATTGGCGCAGAGTTTGTTTGTAACTCATCCGATGATGACTTCATGGAGCAATTAACGTCAGCCATCACTGAAACAAAAGCTACTCTTGCCTTTGATGCGACTGGGGGTGGAGAATTGGCTGGAAAAATTCTTACTTGTATGGAAGTTGCAGCAAGAAAAAATGCGACAGAATATAGCCCCTATGGATCTACAGATCATAAACAAGTCTATATATATGGGGCGCTCAATCAGTCAGGGATTACGCTGCCAAATAATAGAAGCTTTGGAATGTATTGGGGGATTGGCGGATTTTTATTAACGCCGTTTCTAGGTAAAGTTGGCTTTGAAAAAGTTGGCGAGCTTCAGACTCGAGTTGCAAACGAAATCAAAACTACTTTTGCAAGTAAATATACTCAAGAAGTCTCTCTTGAAAAAGCTCTAACTCTTGAAGCCTTGATGGTATATGCAAAACAAGCCACAGGAGAAAAATTCTTAATCAATCCCAATGGTTAGAGAATAAGATAACCTAGGATAATTTTTTTTAATTAAAAAAGGGGGCTAAAGCCCCCTTTTCTTGAAATTAAAACTGTTCTAAATTAATGCCATTGCCATCATCACCAAGCAAACAATTGAACCAAGCCAAAGCAATGTTCTAATTCTTGCAAAGCCAGCAATATATGTCACAACATGCCCTACTCTCAATGCAAGCCACCAAAACGCCAGGCCCGTCACATCTACAGATAATTGCATGGACATAAGAGCCAATGCTAAAAATATTGGTAAAGTTTCTTGTAAATTTGTATTCGCTCTCATGGCTCTCCCGGCCATGACAGTTAACTCATGAGGCATAGGCTCGTCTCTGTTCGAGCCCAACCAAGGAAAATTTTTCATGTTGAAAGATGCTGGGATAAGCCAGGTTTGAAGTAAAGCAAGCAATAAAGCAGCAATAATATAAGTTGTCATAAATTCTCTCCGAAATTATTAAAGTTAGAGTTTAAACGATTGAAATAGTCCCTTCAAAGTAAATTACACTGCTACCAGAAATATAAACCCTATCGTTTTCTAATCTGCAAATTAATTTACCTCCTCGTTTGGAGAGTTGATGTGCTTCAAGCTCATCTTTACTCAATTGGCTGGCCCAATAAGGAGTCAACATCGTATGTGCTGATCCCGTTACAGGATCCTCTTCAATACCGGCTTCTGGATAAAAACACCTTGAAACAAAATCTACCTCATCTCCAGGGGCAGATATTACAAGACCTCTAGCATCTAATTTTTTAAGAAGGGAGAAATTAGGCTGCATGTTTTTGATTTGTTTTTGATTTTCAAAAACTGCTAAATAATCATCTTTGCCCCTAAGTAACATTAATGGCTCAATGCCCAATATTTCTAAAAATAAGGGGTCTGTTTTAATCGTAACTGGTAGATCGCTGGGAAAATTGAGACAAAGCCCATCTTCAACCTTGGTGATTTTTAAAACTCCGCTTTTGGAATTAAAATTAATTTCCTCTCCCGCTAAGTCAGAATAGTAATCAAAAAGTATGCGGGCACTTGCCAAAGTTGCATGACCGCAAAGATCTACTTCAATGGATGGAGTAAACCATCTTATGGATAGTGGACTTTCATGGATGCTGACAAATGCTGTTTCAGATAAATTGTTTTCAGCGGCTATTGATTGCATGACCTCATCTTTAAGTGGCGATTCTAAGATGACAACTGCAGCAGGATTGCCTGAAAATAATTTATTGGCAAAAGCGTCAACTTGATACATTTTCAATTTCATGAAGTTATTTTACCTAATGGAGCTTTCAAGGCTAGAATGAATAAAAAGGATCAACTTGAGCCCAGATAAACTAACAATCAAAACAAAATTAGCTTTTGGGGTAGGCGCAACAGGTGAAGGTGCAACCAATTGGATTTTTGCTGGTCTGACCTTCTTTTTTTACAATCAAGTCCTTGGTCTTTCAGGGTCACTGACAGGCTTAGCAGTTTTAATCGCGATTATTTTTGATGCTGTTTCTGATCCTATTATGGGGTCTATCTCAGATCGATTTATATCTAAGCTTGGGCGCAGACACCCCTTCATGTTCGCCGCACCTTTTCCTACAGTCATAGCAATCTATCTAATGTTTTTTCCACCAGATGGGTTTTTTTAGTATGGCTTATTTGGCTGGCTGATTTTTTCAACTATCTTACTTCGACTGAGCATTACTTTATTTGCAGTGCCTCATTTGGCTTTAGGGGCCGAGCTATCTGACGATTATTTTGAGCGCAGTCGGGTCATGAGTTACAACAATCTTTTTGGATATATGGGTGTCATTATCATGCATATATTTGTATGGTTTTTAATCTTCCCCTACTTTGCAGGAGAAAAAATTGGACAACTCTATCAAGAGTCCTATACGCCGATAGCGATTTTTAGCATGGCCCTAATTTCACTTTGCATTCTCTCTTCAGCTTATTTTACTAAAGATAGAATCCCCTATTTAAATCAGCCCTCTCCAAATGAATCTCACATAAAAATTACAGATTTATTTAAAGATATATATGGTGCTATTACTAATAGAAACTATGCTCGACTGCTTGTTGGCATGTTTTTCCTCTCTATGCTTATTGGTACTCATGAAACATTGGGTATTTACATGGGAACATTTTTTTGGGAATTGTCTCCTATACAAATTGGTTGGCTAATCATAAACAATATTATTGGGTATGCTTTTGGATTCATCCTGACAGCAAAACTCCATCAAAGATTTGATAAACCTATTGTCATTGTGGCTACGGTTCTTGGTTTGACTATTTTTTGGTCGGCGTCAGCTAATATTGCTCTGTTGGGCTTTGCTCCAGAACGAGGCTCATGGGAATTAGTGATGATGATTATATGCTTGGGATCTGTTGCATCAGCATGTGGCTCTATTTTGCACATTAGTGTTATGTCAGCATTGGCAGATATAGCAGATGAGCATGAACTCAACACAGGCATTCGACAAGAGGGTGTTTTTTATGCAGCTCGAGCTTTCTTTAGCAAAACATCAAATGGCATTGGTCATGTTATAGCTGGAGTCGCGCTTGATTTTATCGCCTTCCCGGAGAATGCAGTGCCAGGAGAAATACCTGAAGAAATAATCTTTAATTTAGGATTAGTTGACGGTCCGTTTGCAATGATTTGGGGGCTAATTGCTGTTTTCTTCTATGCCAGATATAAAATTACCAAAGAGTCTCATGCTGCAATCAAAGCACAACTTGCAATCAAAAACTCTTAAAACTTGCCCCTCGTAAACCTCATACGTATTGAATAAACTCTAATCAAAGCCACAAGAGTAAGAATAGTTTGGGTAAAGATAGAAATTAACAATGTATTAGTCCAGCTCCAGTTATCGATGGTAAGCCAAAGCAAAAATGTTTGAAGGGGAAAATTAATAACCATTCCCATCATTACCACAATCACACTTTCTCTAAAGGCTGTTTTTTCAGTTTTGTTCATTTCTATCTCAGTTTAAGTAAGGAGTTTGTAATTACATTTTTTCATGGTTTCTAAAGATAAAAAAGAGTTAATAATTTTCACTACACTCTTATCTAGCTCCGGAACCTCCAACGAGGATGCAATGTCTTTTTTTTCATGCCGCCCTCTTCCATTTACATAATCATTCATTTTTATTAAAGGTAAATCTTGACTGTTTAACAAATCAGCTAGGTTTTTATGAAATGTATTTTGATCTGCGTGAAAGTCTTCAACATTAACAATAATTGAATTAGGAACTTCATTTGACATTCTGAAGTAAGAATCATTCTTCTGATTCCACATTTCAATACAATTCTCATAATCTTCAATAGAAAATTGAACGAATTCCTGCAAAGACAAATCTTTTATTTTGGGGTAATGGTCATAATAGGGTTCTCTGTGCATAGCTTGAATCCATGAATAGGGGTTGCGGATACAAAAAATAAATAAACAATTTTGCACATCAAATTTTGACCACTCATCTTTTTTTGGAGCAAGTCTGTGCTTCCAGCCTAAAAAGTCATAATGCAGAAACTTTAAATTAAAATTTTTTCCAACAAAGTAGCCTATAGCATTAGTACCAGTATGCCGCTCACCAAAAACTTTGATTGAATTAATTTTCAAATTTTACAGCCGTGCCATATGCAATCACTTCTGAAGCAGCAGCCGCTATGGTTGAAGTTTCATATCTAAAATTGACTACAGCGTCTGCGCCCATCTCTTCAGCATTTGCAACCATTCTTTCCATGGCCTCTTTCCTTGCTTGCGTTAAGAGAATTGAATAACTTTTTAATTCGCCTCCAACTATATTTTTTAATGTCGCCAAAATGTCAGTTCCTAAATGTCGTGCTCGAACAGTACTGCCCATAACTATCCCCAGATAAGAATCAATCTGTTTTCCTTCTATGGATGGTGTGCTGGTCACTAACATGGTTTACTCCAAAATTTGATATGATTAAGTTAAGTACATGGATAATATAAAACAAGAGCTGGTTGAAACAAAATTTGCTATTGGGGCGGTGGTGAAGCATCGTTTCCTAGATTTTCGTGGGGTCATATTTGATGTAGATCCAGAATTTAATAATACAGAAGAATGGTATCAATCAATACCGGCCTCAATTCGTCCTAGAAAAAATCAACCTTTTTACCATCTCTTTGCTGAAAATGGTCATATCTTTTATGTTGCCTATGTATCAGAGCAAAACTTACTTGATGACTCCTCTGAAGTATTACCCAAACATCCTGAGATTAAGAATTTATTTTCTCATTTTGAAGATGGAAGATTTGTGCCTCTCTCAAGAGCTGTCAACTAATCTATTCCTCAAAAGCTATATGCAGAGAAGTTGTAAAGACCTCCATCGCCTCTTTTAAGTCTTCCAAACCTAAGAAAGTCGGAGCTAATCTAATATTTGAGTCCGCTGGATCATTGAAATGCGGATAGGTAGACCCAGCCGGAGTTATCAAAACTCCAGCCTCTTCACATAACGCAATAACTCTTTTGGCAATAGGTTTGTTTGTGTTGTATGAAATAAAATATCCCCCGGTTGGTTTTTTATAGCTACCTATCTCTGGGCTTAAGGAATCCAATGCTTTAAAAGCTACTTCAAATTTTGGCTTGACTAGATCTGCATGTTTGTTCATATGATATAAAACATCAGTCTTATTTTGAAGAAACTCAAGATGACGCATCTGATTCACTTTATCTGAGCAAACAATCATGGAGGCTCTTTGTCTGACCAGAAGATTAAAAAGCTTTTTACCAGCAGCAGCAAAGGATAATCCTCCACCACCAAATGTGACCTTTGAAAAAGAACAAAATATTGCTGTTTGATCTAGAACATCATTTTTCTTAGCAAGCTCCCATGACGGCATTTGATCAATGGTTGGCGCAAAGTCATGAAGTAGATAGGCGTGATCTAAGATAAATAGAAATTCACTCGAGTAAGCTTTTCCAGCTTCCATTATCTCTGACATATTTTCATCTGAATAAATATCACCGGTTGGGTTAGAGTGCCGGGGAACACATATAATTCCTTTTATGTTTTCATGCTCTTGAAGCAATTCTTTAAATGTATCAATATCAATTCCAGATCCAGTCAAGGGGACTGGTAACATTTGTATGCCAAAATCATCTAGCAACCTGAAATGTCTATCAAAACCTGGGACGGGACAAATGAATTTCAAATTTTTTTGGTCTCTCCATGGCTTCTCTAAACCAAAAAGATAGTTTGCAAGAATGAGCTGATAAATAAGAAGCAAACTGGATTGCTCTCCAACCAGAGTGTTATCTATGGGCGCTGATAGAAGCTCGCCACCCAGCTTTCTTGCTTCTGGTATTCCGAGGGGATCGCCATAATTTCGAACATCTACTCCACTTTCGCTCTCAGCTGGGACTGTCATGCTTAAAAGATCATTCGAAAGATCTAATTGATCAGAGCCTGGTTTGCCGCGAGTTAAATCAATCTTTAGGTTTTTAGATTTTAAAGCGGCAAATTTAGATTCCAGAGATTCATCCATAGTATCATTGGGTGTATAAGTAAATATATTTTATAGGATAAATTTGTAAGTGGCATATATATGGATTCTTTTGATAGTGATAATCCTGTTATTGGGGTTCTTAATCTATCTTAATATTAAGGATGGCTCACAAAGCTCTGATTCTAAAGAATCACTTAGAGACTTAGATAAGGCTGTGGAGAGACAAGAAGCCACATTATTTGATTTAACAAAAGATATTCAATCATTTCAAGATCCGCTTAATAAACTCAATAGATATCTATCCGGAGGGACCTTAGCAGGTAAGTTTGGAGAATGGTCTCTTGAAGCAATTATTAAAGATATATTTCACTCCAATCAATTTATAGCCAATGCAGAAGTCATACCTGGCTCAGGTAAAAGGGTTGAATTTGCAATCAAACTTCCAGAAGGTTTGTTATTACCCATAGATGCAAAATTCCCTTCCGGTCTTTTTGATAATTATCTTTTAGCAGTGGATGCTAAAGATCAGCAATTGGTAAAAAAATCAAAAGATGATATTAAACGGCATGTTCTCAGCGATGCAAAAGATATTAATCTTAAATACATGCAGTCAGGTATCACCATTGAACTTGGTGTCATGTATATTCCCAGTGAATCTCTAATGCAGTTGATAGACTCAATGGCTAACCTTAGAGAAGAAATTTTTAGAGATCATCGGGTGCTGATCATGGGACCAAACTCTCTTGCCGCTTATTTGATTAGTGTTCACATGGGCTTTAGAACATTAGCTTTAAATGAAAGAGCTAGTGAGATTATGCAAGAATTTGGGAAGCTGAAAAAAGAATTTTTAAACTTTGGCGGCTCTACAGAAGACCTTCAGAAACGTGCTGATGCAATGCTAAAGGCTGTTAACGAGCATGCGACTCGGGAAAGGCAGATGGAAAAAGCAATTAAAAATATGGACCAACTTGACTCCTAACTAATAGTAAAAGCGTCTCCACATATTAAGTCCAAACAACATAGCCAGAAACCATAAGATTACTTCTGGAATATTGGGATTACTGTTATATCCAAAAAAGCCTTTCAAAAATACTCCCACTGAGCCTTTGTCGTGAAATGGATGGAAGATCGTTTGACCTGTCTCTGCAGATTCGGTGGGCTCTAGGATATCCCAAACACGATAAATCGAAGATTTATCTATCTGTTCTGATTTCACTAAATATTCTTCTGCTTCATGAGTTCCGTATGCAATCATGCCTGCAGAAAGAAATACAAGTAAGAGAGTTGTATATTTAAAAACACTACGCAAATCAACTCTTCTTCCCTGAGCAACAATCAAGTAGCCAATTAAAATGGCAAGAGCTGCGCCTAAAATAAACCCGGTGTATGAAAAAGTACCTGTTATTGAAAAGCTAGAGATTAAGAAAACGGCCGTCTCAAATCCTTCGCGTAAAATTGCAAAAAAGACGACAAAAAATATACCCCAGGAAGATATCTCCATAGCATTTAAGGCTTGGCCCTCTAATACTTTTTTGTCACTCACATTTTTAGAGAGCCAGAAAATTACATACCAAATCAAGAATGCTGTGAGGTATAAAAAAATTGCTTCAAATAAAGCTTGAGTGGAGTTATTCCCAAGAGCATTTTTAGCTTGTATGACCATAAATCCAACAGCAATACTTGCCAAAATAGAGGCAAAAACACCATACCAAAGCTTAGTAAAATGAGCTGTTTGATTGGTCTTTTCAATAAGCAAATATATGATCCCGACAACCAAAGATGCTTCTAAGACTTCTCTAAAAACAATTATAAATTCAGCCATTTTTCTTCCTTTTTTCTTTTTTAATGAGAATTATTCTCATGTAGGTTAGCACAAAGAAGTTGGGGAGTTAATTAAATGTTGCTTGT
>Ga0206124_10002247_pt1 | contig 14543 bp, 13 predicted proteins | sample Helgoland_Spring_3_FD_148671 | JGI IMG/M metagenome (GOLD analysis project Ga0206124, IMG submission 148671) | Pelagic subsurface seawater microbial communities from Kabeltonne, Helgoland, North Sea - Helgoland_Spring_Bloom_20160321_2 | ecosystem: Environmental > Aquatic > Marine > Epipelagic ... | reverse complement strand
AAAAAACCGTTTTTTGCACAAATCGAACGCGACCTTTTGATCGCGTGGCAGAACCGGCAAGATCTTGGGGTGATGCTGGTGTTTTTTGTTATCATCATTGCGCTTTTCCCCTTGGCAATCGGCGCCAATGCCACGGTTCTTGATCCGCTTGGCGTGCCGGTAATTTGGATTGCCGCCCTGCTTGCCATTCTTGCCGGATTTGACCGGCTATTTGCCCAAGATGTTCGTGATGGCTGGCTTGATCAAATCGCCCTTAGCAAGTTGGATCTAGGCTGGTACGCGCTTGCCAAGGCCATTTCGCATTGGCTAACCGCCGGATTACCGCTTTTGATCATGACCCCGCTAATGGCGATGATGCTGAATATTCCGCCGCAGCAATGGCCACCCCTTTTGATCGCCTTATTGATCGGCAGCATGGGATTGACCCTTCTTGGCGTGATTGGCGCAGCCCTTGCCGAAGGGGCGCGACGTGGCACTGCATTGATGGCGCTATTAATTCTGCCGCTAGCCGTGCCATTACTGATTTTCGGCACACTTGCCTCGCAAAATGAGCGTGCCATCATCAGCCCGCATCTGATGCTTTTGGGCGCTGTTTTTGTGCTGCTTTTGGCCTTGGCGCCGCTAGTTGCGGCTAGCGCCTTGGAAATTGGCGAAACAGAAACCGGTCTTTGAAACATAATGAGCGCAATAATTCAGCAATCGGGCATCTTTTCACCAACGGAAAAACAGGATATATCTCGCCATTATGTTTGATTATTTTGCCAATCCGTCGCGGTTTATGCGCATCGCCAACCGGTTGCTTCTGCCGCTTGTGGCCCTTAGCGTTATCACCGGTACAATCGGGTTATATCTTGGCCTATTTGTTGCGCCTGCCGATTATCAACAAGGCGATACAGTTCGTATCATCTATATTCATGTTCCATCGGCATGGTTGGCCTTATTCGGGTATGTTGGGCTTGGGCTATGCGGCCTTTTTTATGTTGTATGGCGGCACCCGCTTGCCGATATTGCCGCGCGGGCGATTGCGCCCGTTGGAGCGGTTTTTGCCTTTTTGACGCTGGTTACAGGCGCGTTGTGGGGAAAGCCAATGTGGGGCGCATGGTGGGTTTGGGATGCCCGTTTGACCTCGATGCTGATCCTGTTCTTTTTCTATCTTGGCTTTATCGCCTTGGCCAACGGATTTGACCGCGCCGAACGCGGCAGCCGCCCAGCAGCCTTATTGGCGCTTGTTGGCATGATCAATGTTCCGATTGTGAAATTCTCGGTTGATTGGTGGAATACGCTTCACCAACCGGCAAGCCTGCTTCGTAGTGGTGGGCCGGCGATTGATTCATCAATGCTGACACCGCTGGTTCTCATGCTTATTGCCGCACATGCTTATTTTGCCATTCTGGTAATTTTGCGGATGCGCGCGCTTTTAACCGAACGCCGCCTTGCCGCGCTGATGTTGCGCCCCGGGGGTGACTAATGGCTGAATTTTTTAATATGGGCGGATTTGGAACCTATATCTGGACAAGTTACGGCTTTGCCGTCATTTGCCTTGGCTGGCTGAATTATGCCAGCTGGCGCAAGGCCAAAAACACCGCAAAACAGTTGGCCATATTACAAGCTGCCACACCCTCAAGCCCGAAAAGCGCGGGCTAGAAAAACCGGCCAGCAAAAAACCGATTAGAAAAATACCTAGCGCCGTCGCCCGCCGCGACGCCTGCCACCAGCCAGCGCCGGTGCATCTTCATCGGTTAAAATCCGCACCGGCAAATCAACTGCCGCTGCCAGATTGGCATAGGGATCACTTTTATGCGGAATCGCCATTGCCTTGACGAAATGGTCTTGAAATGACGCTTCGACCGCTGTTTCAATTTTTTCAATCTGTCTAACAACCGCTTCGATGTCGCGGCGTGCTGCTTGATTCAACAAGGCCATCCGCGCGCCGGCACCAGCTGAATTGCCTGCGGCCCTTACATTGGCAAGCAAACAATCAGGAATCATGCCCAAAACCATCGCATATTTTGGATCAATATGCGTGCCAAACGCCCCTGCCAGAACAACACGGTCAACCTTGCGGATATTGATTTTATCCATCAGGGGGCGGAACCCTGCATAAAGCGCGGCCTTGGCAAGCTGGATTGCGCGAACGTCATTCTGCGTCACACTAACCGTATCGGTGATGCGATAGGAAAAGGTGCGGTCATCGGCTTCGATCCGGCTATTTTGCGCGGCCTTGCTGCCATCAATCACCCCATCCATCGTGATGATTTCGGCAAGATACATCTCGCCAAGCACCTCGATGATGCCCGACCCGCAAATACCGGTAACACCGGTTTTTTCAACTGCCGCATCAAATCCATCTTCATCTGACCAAAGATCAACACCGATAACGCGGAATTTGGGTTCAAGCGTGTCCTTGTCAATGCGGATCCGTTCAATCGCACCAGGTGCGGCGCGTTGCCCCGATGAAATTTGCGCCCCTTCAAAGGCAGGGCCGGTTGGCGATGATGCTGCCAATAGCCGATCCTTGTTGCCGACAACGATTTCGGCATTGGTACCAACATCAACGATCAGAGTCATTTCATCGGCTTTTTGTGGCGCTTCGGCAAGCACCACAGCCGCCGCATCAGCGCCAACATGGCCCGCAATGCAAGGCAATATATAAACCCGCCCACCCGGATTGATGGTGATGCCTAATTCAGCCGCCCGAACATCCATCGCCGCATCAACCGCCAGCGCAAAAGGCGCACCGCCCAGCTCAACCGGATCAATCCCAAGAAGAAGGTGATGCATCACCGGATTGCCAACCAAAACCAGTTCGACAATATCTTCACCGGTCAGACCAGCCTGTTTTGCCGCGCCATCAATCAGCGTTTGTAACCCGGCAATCACCGCCTTGGTCATTTCGGCAGCACCGCCCGGATTCATGATGCCGTATGATACGCGGCTCATCAAATCTTCGCCAAATCTGATTTGCGGATTCATGGCACCTGTTGAGGCCAGCACCGTACCGGTTACCATATCGCACAGATGCGCCGACATGGTGGTTGACCCTACATCAATGGCAACACCAGCAATCTGGTCTTTTAGGCCGGGCCAGATGGCCACGATCTGATGGCCGTCACGAAGCGCCACTGTCACATGCCATTTGCCCTGACGCAGAACCGGCTGTAACCGCTGAATAACATGCAAATCACAAGTGATATCGCCGGTCACACGATCCGGCCATTGCCCCTCTAGGGCCTCGATCAGACGGCGCAAATCGCCTGACGGTTCATGCATGTCTGGCTCGCGCACCTCGACAAAACACAAACGCACAATCGGATCCATCTCGATTGAGCGGCCATCGGCCTCTTTGCGAACAAGCTGATTATGCACCTGACTTTCAGGTGGCACATCAATCACCGCATCATCGAGCAATTTTGCCTGACAGGATAGCCGCCGCCCATCAATCAGGCCGCGCTTGTCTGCATATCGGGTTTCAACAGCCGTTACCGCGGCCAGGTGATCCGCCCCCGATTTCAAACCATGTTTGGCAAATTCGCCAATGCCGACATCGACCTGACAGCGGCCGCACATTGCCCGTCCGCCACATACCGAATCAATATCGACACCAAGCTGGCGCGCCGCGGTCAAAACCGGGGTTCCAACCGGAACATATCCCTGACGGCCAGATGGTGTGAACACCACTTTCACCTGATCAGTGGCTGCCTTATCCGGTGTAGTGGCAGCTTCATCTTTGCTTTTGCTCATGACATTGCCACCAAATCGTGATGGTTAAGCGTTGCGGCTGCGGCGAGTCTGACGACGTTCGCGCCCACCTTGACCCGGCACAACAGGTTCGCGGAATTTCTGGATCCAACGACGACATTCTGGATCATTTCCGTTCATCACATTCGCGCCCATAATACCGGTCATTTCTTCGGCGTGAAGCGGGTTCATAATTGCCGAGGTCATCCCCGCCCCCGCTGCCATTGACAAAAACGCAGCGTTCATACCATGACGGTTAGGCAGGCCAAAAGAAATGTTAGACGCGCCGCAAGTCGTATTTACCTTTAATTCATTGCGAAGACGGATAATCAGATCAAGCGCCGACCGGCCAGCCATATTGATGGCGCCAACCGGCATGATCAATGGATCAACAACAACATCTTCACGCGGGATGCCATAATCGGCGGCGCGTTCGACAATTTTCTTGGCAACTTCATAACGAACATTCGGATCTTCGGAAATGCCGGTCTCATCATTTGAAATCGCCACAACAGCCGCGCCATATTTCTTGACCAGCGGCAAAACAACTTCGAGCCGTTCTTCTTCACCCGTTACCGAATTGACCAGTGGCTTGCCTTTATAAACGGCCAAGCCAGCCTCGAGCGCGGCAACGATCGAACTGTCGATCGCCAGCGGCACATCAACCGTATCTTGAACAAGCTGAATGGCCTTGGCAAGAATTGCCGGTTCATCAGCCATCGGAATGCCAGCATTCACATCAAGCATCGTAGCACCCGCCTCGACCTGCGCCAGCGCATCAGACAGCACGCGCGAATAGTCACCAGCGGCCATTTCAGCAGCGAGAAGCTTGCGCCCAGTTGGATTGATGCGCTCGCCAATGACACAAAATGGCGAGTCAAAGCCAATGGTAATTTCCTGTTTATGCGACGAAATAAGGGTCTTTGTCATAAAATGCTCCTGAGATTGCGGCCACCTTAGGCCGCTGTGCCAATAACGTCAAACCCGCCTTTGGGCAAAAGTTGAATATCACCTGCCGCAATTGCATTAGCGTAGGCAGCGGTTTTTCCAAATCCGCCAAACGGGTAAAAATGGAAATGTTCAATAAGGCAATCAGGATCACTCGCCATGCCATATGCAAGATCAGATAGCAGCATATGCGGCGATTGAACGGTCATCAATTTTGCGACATTGCGCGCCTGTTTTGAAATAAATCGCATTGACGGGCCAATGCCGGAAATTTGGGCAAAGCGAAACAACGTTTTGATCGTTGCTGGCCCCGGAATGCCAATACGAATTGGCAATTCATTGCCCGCAGCGCGAACGCGCTTTTCCCAATCAAGTACAATTGGTGCCTCGAAACAGAATTGTGTTTCGATATAAATTTTCATCCCTTCGCGTTTGGCAAAGGCGTTTTTGGCGGCAAGCGCATCGGCAATTTCAGTATCGCTGATATCAGGGCTTCCTTCGGGATGGCCTGCGACACCGGCACGCATGATGCCATGTTTTTGTAACAGGCCGGTTTCTAGGATTTGCATTGAATTATCAAATGCGCCAACCGGCTTGTCGACACCGCCGCCAATGATCAGAACCTCGTCAACGCCTGCTTCGACGCGATAAGCGGCAAGCAGCCCGTCAAGCTGGTCAGCATCTTTTAACGACCGCGCCGCCAGATGCGGTACTGCTTTCATACCTTCATTGTGCAACCGCTTTGTCACCGCCACTGTTTCCATCGGGTCGGTTCCGGGTAGAAAGGTGACATTGACGGTCGTTTCAGGCGCAAGACAACCGGCAAAACTGTCAATTTTGGTGGCACCTGCTGGTGTTACCTCGATTGACCATCCCTGTGCTGCTTGCTGGATTTGTTGGATATTCGCTGCCATATCGATCCTCATTTTATCCATCTTATGCCCTATTCACGCTTGCCGGTCGCGCTGATTTCGATTGCCTTGATGCCCGGCAGAATGACCGCTTGCCCCGAAACAAGATGGCTTGCCAACGTCTTACAATTTGCAGATTACGACATCGTCAGGCTGATCAGGGCATAAGATGCCTCACTCGGCGGCTTTACCACCATTTTCTACCAATGCCCGCACCCGCTCAGCCGTATATTCGGCATCAAGCGCTGCGGCATGCGCTGCCGCTTCAGCATCAAGATCTTCACCGCATGGCGCAGGTGCCGAACGTCGCCATTCGGCAAGATAATCATCGGTCGAATCCGCGCCATCGCGCATCGCCGCCGCGTCAATGGCAATCGAAAAGCGCCGCGGCAGTTCAACCTTGGCCTGTTCACGCTGGCGCCCGCGGCCCCGTTCGGCAATCACCTGCGCCGGAATATCGCGCCAATAAAGGGTAATCAGATTTGCCATCACGGCGCTCCTTTGAAAAAAATGCGATGCTCGAAATTATTTTTTGATCTCAAGCAAACTTTTGTAAAAACCCGTTAAAATCACCATAGCCTGTATAGCGATACTCATAGTCTAGCCCAAGTTCAAATGCCGCCTGACGCGCCTTTTCTTGAAGCGATTCAGAGTCGGTTTGCGCAATATAAAGAACCCGCGTGTAATGCGCAAAATACATATCGCGCAATTGTGGGTGCTGGCGAAGGCCCATGCCTTTCATCACAATCCGTTCAAAATGACGCACCATATAATCGGTTAGAAAAAACGTGCCAAGCGCCGTTTCCATTTCGGCGTCAAATTCGGGCTTGCCAAGAAACATCTCATAACAATGCGGCCCAGCAATGCGGGGAATATTTTCCGCCTCAAGAAGGTGATCAAGCGCGCCGCCCGTGCCGCAATCACCATAGGCAACTGCGATATCCATTCCGGCCCGACGGGCAGCCGCAATTTTCCGTTTGACGCCGGGAACAATTTTTTCAGGGTGATTATGCCAAGATGCCGGAAGGCAGGTTAAGGCAACCGCGCCATCCGGCAATTGATCAATGAGCACCAGCAATTCACGCGCCAACGCACCACAAGCAATAAGCTGTAGACGCGCTGGCTGTTCCGATTTAGCCAGCTGCTTGTTCACGTTCCAATTTAGCCTTGATCATTTCCTTGGCTGTTTCCACCGCCACAGCCGCATCACGGCAATAAGCATCAGCACCAACCGATTCGGCAAAGGCCTCATTTAAAGGCGCACCACCCACAAGAACGATATAATCGTCACGAATGCCCTTTTCGACCAGGGCATCAACAACCACCTTCATATAAGGCATTGTCGTTGTCAAAAGTGCTGACATGCCCAAAATATCGGGTTTGTGCTTTTCCAGCGCATCAAGATAATTTTCAACCGGATTATTAATCCCAAGATCGATCACGTCGAAACCGGCACCTTCAAGCATCATCGACACGAGGTTTTTGCCAATGTCATGGATATCTCCCTTGACCGTGCCAATCACCATTGTGCCAACCCGCGGCGCACCTGTTTCAGCAAGCAAAGGCCGCAAAATACCCATACCAGCCTTCATCGCATTGGCTGCCATCAGGACTTCGGGAACAAATAAGATACCGTCGCGGAAATCAATGCCGACAATCGTCATGCCCTCGACAAGCGCTTTGGTCAAAACTTCATAAGGTGTCCAGCCACGCCCAAGCAGAATATTGACACCTTCAACAATTTCATCCTGCATGCCGTCATAAAGGTCATCATGCATCTGCTGGACAAGTTCGTCATCGTCCAAATCAGCTAGGATAATTTCATCTTCATCAGCCATGATCATTCCTTTTTTATCGACACGCATTTGCGTGCAATCATGTGTGTCCAGCGCCATGCCGGATCCAGAGCATCTAAGCGGCGTAGTTTCGTCACGAATTTAAATCTGATAAATCAAAATATGACAAGACTAAACGCGTTGATTCAAACCCAATATCAAAAATTTTGTAGAAACTGTCTTGATCGATGTAAAGTCAGGACGACTGAATTTGTACTTGGATCGACAAAAGATTGCATTTTGTCACATTTCACCATCGAAACGATGATGATGGGCAAAACAATCCTTGGTCGACCCCTAGCTACCTTCAGGCTAGCTATCTTCAGGCCGATTAGCCGCACCAGTTACATTTTAGGTCATTGATCATTTATTTGATGTTTTTGAATAATCGGCAGGCTAAGCAAGACAAAACCAAGCGAAATGCCGGTTAGGCCAAACACCTTGAAGGTCACCCATGAATCGGTGCTAAGGCTGCGCCAGGCAATTTCATTGGCAAGCGCCGAACAGGCAAACATCGCCACCCATAGCCAGCTCATGATCCGCCAGCCATCATTGGTCAGCTTTACCTGCGCTCCCATAATTGCGGCAAGCGGGTTGCGCCCCATAGCACGCCCCCCAGCAATCGCCGCCGCAAACATCAAAGTCAGGATCGTCGGTTTGATCTTGATGAATAATTCATTGTCGAAATAGAGGGTCAATCCGGCAAAAAACACCAGCGCTGCACAACCAAATGCCGCCATCATCGGAATGCGGCGTTCAAGAACCCAGCTTGCGGCAAGCGACACGATGGTTGCCACCACCAGCACCTTCACGCTGAACATCAGGTCGCTATAGAGATAATTGGCGCCGAAAAACAGCAAAAGCGGGCCAAAATCAAGAAGCATGCGCCGCCCATTTGATGGCGGAGTTTCATCGTCCTTGGCTTTGCCAGACGGGGTCTGATCATTCATGTTTCTAATCATCCAATCATTTCAAAAAATCTTAAAACCGTTTATATCCGCAGACATATGTCTTCGGACATAAATCCCAAAGCATAAATCTGTGCCTTATCACTACCCTAAATCCAGCGTACCTCCAACTAGGCGGCCAGTTTTGCTGCCAAAATTTCGCACTCGTCGGCGGCCTTGCGAATAAACGCGCCGCCATCATCGGCAAGACGCGCCTGTTCACCCAATTGGCGGCGCCAATGTTTGGCTCCGCGTTGGCCTGCATATAGCCCCAGCATATGCCGTGTTATGCTGTGAAGCGGCACATGATTTTCCATCATCTGATCGGCATAAGCGGCCATTGCCTCGGCCACTTGGCGACGGCTTGGCGGTGATGCGGCAAAAAAATCATTGGCGATTTCGGTTAAAATATATGGCGTGCGATAGGCTGCGCGTCCAAGCATCACCCCGGCAAAACCAGTGATTTCAGTTGCAATTTGCGCTTTGGTTTCCAGCCCGCCATTCAAAATCACCCCAAGATCATCACGGCGCATGGCAAGACGGCGCGCGCGGTCATAATCAAGCGGCGGAATATCACGATTTTCCTTTGGACTTAGGCCTTTTAGCCATGCTTTGCGGGCATGAAGGTAAAATATTCTAACCCCGGCATCAGCAACCAGATCAACAAATTGATCAAGGCCCGTTTCGGGATCCATATCGTCAATACCAATGCGGCATTTTACCGTAACCGGCAAATCACTCGCCGCCATCATCGCCGAACAGCAATCAGCCACCAGCTTTGGTTCGGCCATCAGACAGGCCCCAAACCGGCCAGATTGCACCCGATCAGATGGACATCCGACATTGAGGTTAATCTCGGCAAATCCCTTGTCAGCAGCGCGTTCAACCGCCATTGCCAAACGTTCGGGCTGGCTGCCACCAAGCTGAAGCACCAGCGGATGTTCAATTTCATTATGACCAAGAAGCCGGTCAAGATCGCCATGAATGACCGCCTCGGCCGTTACCATTTCGGTAAAGAGCAACGCATCTGGCACAAGATGCCGGTGAAAGACACGGCAATGCCGGTCAGTCCAATCCATCATCGGGGCCACACAAAGGCGGCGGTCAATGCTGTCGATTTGATCAATGCTGGTCATCACGGCTTTATAGCCTTCCTTCGGGCAAATGCCAACTCACAGCGCGTCAAACGGGTTTCGCGCTTTTGCATCAGTGACCGCTACAATAAAGGCATCATGATCCATCTTCATTTCGGCGGCAAGGCGCGTTGTGGCGGTTGCGCCATCCACCCATTCGGTGCTGGTGATGATTTGCCACGCGTAATTGCCATCAAAATCAAGGCTTCGCGCCAATAATTTATGGCGCCCATCAAGCGCATCAATATGCACAAAAATGGCGCCAGCATCGGCATCGCCGCGGCGTGCCAGAACACAATCAATAAAATTTGCGCTAGCCTGCCGAAGCGCCGCACTTACCAAAATGCCTGATTTCACCCGAGTCATAACGACGCCTCATTTGCTAGCTGGCAGGCCGGCATGCCCGATCCGGCCAAAAAACCACATGGCTTAAAAATCAGTGCAACGTCCCTTTTGTTCCCAATCGCCATAGCGCGTTGGCTCTGGCCCTTTGGGGCCATTCACCTCGGGAGGCATTTCACCATCAGCCGCCTTATCAGGCAGATTGTCGCTATTTTGCACGGTTTTATCGATCGGCTCAGCAGCCGTTGCCAGCGTGTTTTTCTTGTCTCTTTCCATAATTGGGTATATGCCCCTTTAGACGCCCAAAAACAAGTCATCAGCCACGTTATGCAGATGAACCATCGGAATTTTCAATGCCTGATCGCAAAACCTCTTCGACACCGACCCGCCTTGACAAGCCTTTATTGCGTTTAGAAACGCCAAAAAAGCCTGCAAAGCCGCGGCCAGCAACCCGTGGTGAGCGCCAATCAGCTGATAATTCATCTTCGGGCAAACCATCTGCAAATCAGAACCGGCCAGCCTCACGCCCCAATGGCGATAAAACAGCCAGCGCCGCATCGCGGGCAAAAACCAGCAGCAAACCGGCAAAGCCAGCTGGCAAACGGCCAGATGCAACGGCAAAAAAGGCCGTTCCAACGTCGCTTACAAGCCGCCGCATCGTCTATGATCTTTTGGTCGCTGTTGACGAGGGCATCCAGCTTGATAAGGCGCTGTCATCCAATCATGATTTGCCAAAACTAGAAGATCGCGACCGCCGGTTTGTTCGTTTGCTGGCAACAACCAGCCTTCGCCATCGTGGCCAATTGGAACGCGTGCTTGCCCCGCTTGTTGCGCGCAAACCTTTTGGCGCGCAAGCCAATGCCAACCTCATCCTGCTGATGGGTGCGGCGCAGCTTTTGCTGTTGAAAACAGGCGCGCATGCCGCCGTTGACAGCACGGTCGAGCTTATGCGCCAAACCGGATTTGACCGGCTATGCGGGCTTGCCAATGCGGTCATGCGCCGCCTCACCCGTGAAGGCGAGGCCTTATTTGAAGCCACCAGCCATATGGATAATCTGCCAAGCTGGTTGCAACAAAGCTGGCGGCATTATTGGGGTGAGGAAGCCACCACCGCCATTGCCGATCTCGCCATGCTGCCACCGCCGCTCGATATTTCAGTAAAAGATGATGCCGCCGGATGGGCGGAAAAGCTTGACGCCCGCCTGATTGACAATCACAGCCTGCGCCGTGAATTTGACGGCGATCCATCCCTGCTTGTCGGCTTTGATGAAGGCGCATGGTGGGTGCAAGATGCCGCCGCCGCCCTGCCAGCCCGCCTGTTAAATATCACCAAAGATGAGGCGATTATTGATTTATGTGCAGCGCCCGGCGGCAAAACGGCACAATTGATTGCCGCTGGCGGTCGCGTCACCGCGATTGATAATAGCCGCAAACGGCTCGACCGGTTACGGCGCAATCTGAAACGTCTGAAACTATCGGCTGATCTTGTGCTTGCTGATGGCGTCAGCTACAGCCCCGATGCGCCTGTTGATGCCGTTCTTGTCGATGCGCCTTGTTCGGCAACCGGCACGGTGCGGCGACGGCCAGATATTTTGAACCAGCGCGAAGCCGAGGACATTATTGCATTACAGCAAATCCAATGGGATCTGGTGACAAATGCGCTTGGCTGGCTTCGTTCAGGTGGCCGCATGGTTTACGCCACCTGTTCTTTGCAACCGGAAGAAGGTGAAGATATCATCAGCGCGATCATAGATGCCGCTGATGGGCGCTTTGGCATTGATCCAATCACCGCAGATGAAGCTGGTATCTTTGCCCCGTCGATCACCGATACTGGCTGCATCCGCATCCTGCCAAGCGACTATGTTGATATTGGCGGGGTTGATGGCTTTTTCATCGCGCGGTTAATGTCTTTAGAATAGGCGGAAACGCATTGATTTCTTAATCGTGACAAACGACAGGCAATAATGGCGAAGCGCGGCAAAAATCCTGACTCATGGCGTGTTGGCAAGCTTGAACAGCTGTTCCGACACACAGGCCTGTTTTTGTGGAGTTTGCGAGGCAGCAAGCCAAATGCGATCATCACCGGCTATTCCGATCATTGGCGCGGTTCGGCAAGTAAGGGATCGCAAATCATGACCAGCGGTTCCAGCTGGCGGGTTAGCAGTGACGGCTTTGATGATTTTGAATGGCTTCGCGATTTGCGCACATTTGGCGGCAGTCAGGCCCGCAGCCGGGCGCGGAGCCTGATCACCAACTGGCTTAAGGTTAATGGCCGCTGGAACGCCAAAAGCTGGCAACCTGATATCATGGGGCAACGTCTGGCAAATCTGGTTTTTTGCTATGATTGGTATGGCAGTTCTGCCGATGAAACATTCCAGCAGCAAATCAGCGACTCGATTGGGTTACAGGCACGCTGTTTGGCGATTGATTGGAAACGGCTCTATGATCGTGATGCCCGCGTTGGCGCCCTACGCGGCCTGATCATTGCCGAAGCCGCGCTTGGCGCCGAGGCCAGTGATCTTGATAATCTGATGGAATTTCTAGTACCGCTAATAGACGGAATGATCCATGCTGATGGCGGCCATAAAAGCCGTATGCCCAACAGGCATCTGGCCATCATGCGCGACCTTATCGAAATTCGGAACAGCGGTATTGCAAACCAGTTGGAACAGCTTGCTTGGCTTGATACAACCATTGCCAAGATGGGCGCAATCTGTCGCATGTGGCGTCATGCTGATGGGCAATTTGCCAGATTTAACGGCGCGGGTCTTTCCGATCCTGAAATCATCGAAGAAACGCTGGCGCGCGCGGGTCAAAAGGGCAAGCTGTTGCAACAAGCACCCTATAGCGGTTTTTTGCGATTCTCATCGGGACGATCAACCGTGATCATGGATGTTGGACAACCGGCCGAACATGCCGATGTGGCGGGGCTTGGCACGCTTGGTTTTGAATTTGCCGTTGGGCAGAATCTATTGGTGATAAACCCGGGTCAGATTACCGGCGATGTTAATCTTCAACGCCTGCTAAGCTCGACCAAGGCGCATTCGACCCTGACCCTTGATGGCCAGAATTCATCTGATTTTGCCGCAGGTCGTCTTGCCAAAATATCTGATGTTGAAATGGGGCCAGCCCCCAAAGCCGAAGGTGGGCTGCTCGCGATTGCCAGCCATAACGGCTATGAGACATCGCATGGCATTATTCACCATCGCAAATTATATCTGTCGACCGGCGGCGGCAATCTTCGTGGGGCTGATCGGTTGGAATATTCTGGCGCGCCAGGTGAAATTGCCCGCATGGCGATCATTCGGTTTCATTTACACCCCCGTGTTACTGTCGCCATGCTTCGCGACCAGCGGGTTCTGATCAAGATTCGTGGCAATCGCGCCGGTTGGGTATTTCGGTCCAGCGCGTCAGTAAAATTGGACACGTCCCTGTTTTTTGATATTGATGGGCGCAAGAATTGTCAGCAAATCGTCATTAGTGTGCCGCTTGCCGATATCCGGTCAATTGGCGCTGTTGACGTAAAATGGGCATTTCAGCGCAACGAGCCGCTGTAAAACACAGCCTTGGCAAATGACAATCAGTGCAAAATATGTTTGCATCAAGGCCTTGACCGTCACCGAAAGTTTTCATTTTTGACCCAGACCCAGCCCCTATCCACATCAGATGATAACGGCAAAAACACACCGCCGTCATTTGTCCGATCAACCAGCATCTGGGGCAAGATCGGGCTGCTATCCTTTGGCGGGCCAACCGCGCAGATCGCGCTGATGCACCGGCTGATTGTTGCCGAACGGCGCTGGCTGAGCGAAGCGCAATTTTTGAATGCGCTTAGCTTTTGCATGCTGCTTCCCGGACCAGAGGCCATGCAGCTTGCCACCTATGCTGGCTGGCGGATTCATGGCGTTTTTGGCGGGCTAGTCGCTGGCTTGTTATTTGTCCTGCCCGGCGCATTGATCATGCTTGGCCTTGGCATTGCCTATGTTTATTTCGGTACTTTCGGCATTGTTGGCGCGCTGTTTTTGGGGGTTAAGGCGGCAATTGTTGTTATTGTTTGGCAGGCATTGCTCCGGCTTGCCGGAAAAGCCTTGCAAAGGCCTCATCAATGGATGATTGCCATCATCGGATTTTGCGGCATTTTCATTCTTGCCCTGCCCTTTCCCCTGATTATTGCGATGGCTGCAATCTATGGCTTTGCCAGCAATCGCCAAACCCAAGCAACCACAGCATTGCCGCCATTGCCAAACACAAAAGACACGGCCAAAACCATCTTGGTCTGGGCGGGAATATGGTGGGGGCCATTATTGGCAATTGATCTATTTGCCGGTGCGCCTTTGCTTGCCGAAATTGGCTATTTCTTCAGCAAGCTTGCCGTGGTGACTTTTGGCGGTGCCTATGCGGTGCTTGCCTATATGGCGCAAGATGTCGTTGGCCAGCTTGGCTGGTTGCAACCGGCTGAAATGATGGATGGGCTTGGACTCGCCGAAACCACCCCCGGGCCATTAATTCTTGTTACCGAATTTGTTGGCTTTCTGGCAGCCTATAAGACAGCGGGCATTGCCCATGGGATAGCGGGCGCAGCCATTGCGCTTTGGGCAACTTTTATCCCCTGTTTTTTGTGGATTTTTGCAGGTGCGCCCTATCTCGACTGGTTAACGCATCAGCCGCGTTTGCAAGGCGCATTGGGGG
>Ga0206124_10002240_pt1 | contig 14570 bp, 9 predicted proteins | sample Helgoland_Spring_3_FD_148671 | JGI IMG/M metagenome (GOLD analysis project Ga0206124, IMG submission 148671) | Pelagic subsurface seawater microbial communities from Kabeltonne, Helgoland, North Sea - Helgoland_Spring_Bloom_20160321_2 | ecosystem: Environmental > Aquatic > Marine > Epipelagic ... | reverse complement strand
ACCTGGCGGGTTACTACTGGGGCTGGAGTCCCGATGATTTTTCGGAATGGGATTATCACGCGCGCGCAGCCAAGCTTAGCCGAGAGTATAAAGTGCTTTATGGCGGTATTGATTCCCGTAACGTGACCCAACGCGCGTCGACGACGACGGCAATGATGTTCAATATTGCGGAAAAAATGGCGTTGGACACAGCCTGCGAGCTGGTGGCCCGAGAGTTTGAGGACGGGCCTGAAAAAAGGCGTTTGTTTTCAGAAGTCGAGATAGGCGATAGCCCGATGACCCGTTCGGCCGCGACTGGTGAGTTTTCGGTGCCCAATAGCGATTTTGATCGAACCTATGATCTAGCGGCGTCCCTGATTCAAGGCGAGCATACGATCAGTATTCGCTTCTTAAACGATTGGGGGGACGCAGACGGTGATCGAAATGCAAGAATTGATCGCATTGAAGTGATTGCGCCAGATGGCAGTCGGTCCGTCTTTGAGGCGGAAGCGCTGCCGGCGGGCTCGACGATCGATGGGTGTGGCCACCAAACGGCAGACTATTATCAATTGAGCTGCAGCGGCTCGATCCAAATACCCTGGTCTGTGACCGTGACAGGCGACTATCTGATTAAATTATCCGCGGCGGGCGAGCAATATGGCCCTGATCCGGTCAAAATTGGCTTGGCGCTGACCGCCGCGCTGCCCAATACGCAAAATGAAAAGATCAAGCAACAGCTGCGAGCGCTGCACCAACAATTGCTGGGTGAAACGCTGGCCTTGGATGACCCAGAACTGGCGTACTCCTACGAATTAGTTGAAGAAGCTTTTGAATATCGATCCACCTTGGATAACCCGAATCTTAACCAGTGGCCTGCTCAGCAGTGCAACAACCAAAACTGGCGGCATTCCCATTTCGACACGTCGGATTCTACACGGATGAAGGGGGTTTGGATGACGTTGCTAACCTATTTCATGACGGACTTTCGGTTTCTGCATGAATAAGCGCGAGGCAAACCAATGAAGCGACGAACGTTACTGAAAGCAATATCGAGCCTAGGCGTTATACCTGCTCTGAGTTACTCAGGCCTGTCTCGCGGCATTGTCGACGGTGGTCATGAGGGACCGCTTCTGCTGCAAATTCATGCAGAAGGGGGGTGGGATGTCACCAGCTATTGCGATCCCAAGGTCAACCAGCCGGGTGAACGCCCGATCACCACTTGGTCTGAAACGTTGGACCCGGTGCGCGTCGGCGGCGTCGAGTTCGCCCCCTTTGCCAATAATGAATGGTTTGTTGAGAAGTACCATCAGCAAATGTTGGTAATCAACGGTGTTGATCTGCAAACCAACTCGCATACCACAGGTATTTTGCACAATTGGAGCGGGCGTAATGCCGCCGGTTACCCTGCCTTGACCGCGCTGTTTGCTGCGCATTATGCGCCGACCGCGCCCATGTCCTATGTTAATTTTGGTGGGTTTGGATCAACTGAAAATTTAATCAGCTACACCAAGTTACAAGGGGATCCGGCGGGGATTGCTGAAATTGTCGAACCCAATCTCCAAGGTCGACTGATAGACAACCCAGACTATGAAGACGGACATCCAATATATTTTAGACAACCCGCAGAGTTGAGTCTTATCGAGGCACATCGTCAGGCCAGACTGCAACGGTTGCAGGCCCGGGGCCAGCTTGCGCCACGCGAAGCCGCCAATCTGCGAGCCTTCAGCGAGGCAACCCGAGCGCGGGGCCCTTTAAAAGACTTCGCTGACTATCTGCCCAAGGCCGAAGAGATCTTTGCAAGAGACGAGACGACGCACAACAACTTGAAAGCCCAAGTCCAGGTCGCAAGCTCAGCCTTTGCTGCCGGCGTGGCCTGTGCAGCGGATGTTCAGATGGGCGGCTTTGATACACACGACGATCATGATGCCTTGCACAGACCGCTGATCCAATTATTGAACGAGTCGATTGATTTGATCTGGACTTTGGCGGAAACGGCGGGATACGCCGATCGATTAACGGTTGTTGTGGGCTCGGACTTCTCGCGAACCCCCGAGTACAATTCTCAGCAAGGCAAAGACCACTGGCCGATTGGTTCGGTGATGGTGATGCAAAAAGCGCCGAGTTGGGGCAGCCGAGTCGTAGGCTTGACCGACGAACGGCAAAACGCGATTGCGATCGACCCTGTAAGCCTTCAGGCGGACCCAAGCAGAGGCGCCATCATTTATCCCAAAGATGTTCATGAGCAGTTGCGGCAACTGCTAGGCCTAGCCGATTCGCCGCTGGCCGCTCGCTTTCCGTTTAATAGCGGGTCAGGATTTCGATTTTTCGGGGATTTGTCCTAATTCTAGTGCCAGACCCGAGCCCAAGCTCAAGCCATAGAAGCATTGACTGCATCACTTGTGGAACCTTTTTAATTTAAACAGGGCACTCGTTCTCGCCGCCGCTTTGTTGGGGCATGCTCCAAAATGGCCGCTAACCGCACCGTTCAGTGTTTCATTGTCTCAATTGCATGCTTCCAAGAGATTTTCTGTCAGACGGTAATCCCGATTCAAGCCGCCGCGAGCGCTAACAAAGCCTGCCTTTGATCGTCAGCTTAATCCCAGGATCGGTAGACAGCCTCCGCTGCAATGTGGCATGTTCTAAGCTGTCGATTCGAGCGCATGACGCTTCATGCCAGCGATCCTAAAACAGTCTCGGGAGTAAACCAATGAACTACGACACAATCATCACCGGCGGCACCATTGTTGACGGCACGGGCGGCGCCCCTTATCAAGGCGATGTGGCGATCAAAGACGGTAGGATCGCGAAACTTGGCGATCTTGGTGAGCATTCCGCGGGGAAAACCATTGATGCAACCGGGCAAACCGTCACGCCGGGTTTTGTCGACTTGCATACCCATTTGGATGCGCAAGTGGGCTGGGATCCAGAGTTGACCTCGAGTTCTTATCATGGGGTGACCACAGCGCTGATTGGTAATTGTGGCGTTGGGTTTGCGCCAGTGGCAGAAAAAAACCGGCAATACATGGCCAAGCTTATGGAGTCGGTTGAGGACATTGCTGCTGAAGCCATTTTAGATGGCCTGCCGTGGAACTGGACGGATTATGGCGGTTACCTGGATTCGGTTCAGGCGTTAAAGCCCGCCCTGAACATCGTGGGTTTGGCCGGACATTCGGCGATTCGGTTTGAGGCCATGGGAGATGCTTCCATGGATAAAGATGTCCAGGCGGATGATCGGCAGCTCGCTGAAATTGTTCGTATGGTTAAAGAGTCGGTCGAAGCCGGCGCCGTTGGGTTTTCAACCTCGCGGTTTATTCCACACACCGTGCCCGATGGCCGATGCACGCCTGGGACCTGGGCCGATTTACGTGAGACTGGTGCGATTCAGCAAGCCGTGATCGAAGCCGGTGGCGTTGGCGCGTTGTTCCAATCAGCCAATGATTTTCAAACACGTATGGACACCGAGCTTAAGATGTTCGAGCAAGGCGCCGAACTGGGTTGCCAGATTTTATTTTCAGGCGGGACCGGGTCAAATGGTGATGGCGGGGTGAGTCGCTGGGCTGATTTTTTCCGACAGCACAACCAAGGCGGCAAGCGAGTTGCATCGCTTTGTCATACCCGCCCGAGTGGCGCCTTCTTTGGCTTGGCGCAGTTGTCGCCCTTCACGAAGGACTCAGAAGCTTGGCGGTCCCTGATGGCCCTGCCAACGATCAGTGATCGAGTTGATGCGCTCAGAAATGCGAGCACCCGTGCGCAGTTGATTAAAGACGGGATCAAGATTGGGCATTTGTCGAAAATGGCGTCAATGCTGCATCCGTTTGGAATGGGTGAAACGCCAGATTTAGATTTTGACCGAAAATCATCACTGCAACAGTTGGCCGATGCCGCTGGCTGCGACCCCGTTGAAATGTACATTGATCGCCTTCTGGCCTCTGAAGGTCGGGAGCTGTTTAACTACTGGGCCTTCGGCGGCGCGCTTGAAAACCAATGGGAATATATGCAGCTGGATCATGTGATTCCGATGTTGGGCGATGCGGGCGCGCATGTGGGGATCTTTACCGATACCGATTCGCCGACCGTGTTGCTGAGCGAATTAACGCGCAAGCAAAAGGTGTACACCTTGCCTGCTGCGATTCATAAAATTACCCAGCAATCGGCCGAGGTATTGGGCCTAAAAGATCGCGGTGTTTTAAGAGAAGGGTATATCGCGGATATTAATGTCATCGATTACGATCGCCTTGCGACGCATCATCCAGAGTATGTTAACGATTTCCCCCATGGTGGCGGTCGGTTCATTGTAAAGAGTTCGGGCTACACCGCGACCTTGGTTGCAGGTCAAGTGGTTGTGGAGAACTGTGCGCACAGCGGCAGTCGTCCTGGCGAAGTGATTCGAGAATTCCAACGCGGTTAAAGCCGTTATGTGATGAAGACGAGCACAGGGTGCAGCTTTTATTGTGTTGCGCTGCTGGCCGTTTTTTAGCTCCAGACCGGTCGTCTAAAAGGCCGTTATTCGGTGTGGCGGAATAAGCCTCAATAGGGTGTTGTTTCTTGTATAAGCGCTAAGTCTTGTTTAACGCGTGCGCGATAGACGGCGCCCTAATCACAAGATTTTATGGTCCGGTGTAAGGAGCAGACGATTGTCAGAGCGTTACCAAGAGAGCCAGGTGCCGAGTCAGGACGGTAAAACAGTGTTCGTCACGGGCGCCAATACGGGCATTGGCTTTGATACGGCGCGGGTTTTGGCGGAAAAAGGCGCGCGGGTTTTGTTGGGTTGTCGTGATGAACAGCGCGCAATGAAGGCGATGAATGCCATTCGGGCGCGCGCGCCAGATGCCAGCCTTGCGTGGGTCGAGCTAGATTTAACCTCACTTGCGTCAATTCGATCGGCCTCTGAGCAGGTGCTTGCAGAGGATCGATTGGATTTGCTAGTCAATAATGCGGGTGTCATGGTACCGCCGAAAACACGCACCCAAGATGGGTTTGAACTGCAGTTTGGGGTTAACCATCTCGGACACTTTGCCCTGACGGGGCACTTATTGCCGATCTTGAAACGGCAGCCTGATGCCCGAATTGTCACGGTCAGCAGTTTGGCGCACCGAGGCGGTAAGATCGATTTTGATGACCTTCAGGCGAATCAAAGTTATAGCCGAATGAAGCGCTATCAAATGAGTAAGCTTGCCAACATTTTGTTTACGCTTGCCCTGAGTGAAAAGCTTGCTCAAGCCCAGGTTGGATTGAAGGCGATCGCCTGTCACCCGGGTGGCTCGAACACAGAATTAGGTCGCCATCTTGGGCCCTTAAAGTATTTGTTTTTGCCCTTAGAGTTGATCATGAATTCATCAGCCGAAGGCGCGCTGCCAACCCTTCGAGCCGCGACGGATCCCTATGCAATGAGCGGAGACTATTATGGTCCCGCGGGTTGGGGGGAGTTTGCTCGATCGGCAAAACGCGCGGTAATCGATCCTGCTGCGCGCGATGCCCAGCTGTGGGAGCGGCTTTGGCAGGTTTCGGAAGCTCTAACGGGAGTGGACTTTAAATTATCAAAGGCTGATGGAATTGCCTGAAATGAGATACCAGTCGGTATATCCCCCCTGGCAACCCAAAGGGACTAAAAGAACGATATATCAAAGCCCCTGGCGCTTTCTTATCATGCCTTTGTCATGAAAAGCGCGTGGGCGCGAGACCAAATTCGAACTAACATTGGTTAATAGGTCTTAGCACTGTAGGTTTATCGTTGTGTGCAAAGATTGATTGTTTTGTGTTGGCGCTTCGACTTAATAATACGAAGGTTATGAAGTCGTCTCTTAAAGCGGAATTCAGATAATAAAAGGATAAGGTATGGACTCTAGGAATGTGAATGCGGCTAAGTGCAGGAGGGTTATTCGTTCGTTATTTATAGTTGTTTTATTTGGTGTTTCTGTTCCATCGCTTTTCGCCGAAACAGTCGAATACGATCAAGCGAAGCTAGCCGAAATCAAAGTGCTCTTGGATGGTCTCTATGAAAAAGGACAGATACCGAATTATGCCGTCGAAATTCGCAAAAATGGAAAGAGCGTTTACGCGGCTTATCGAGGGGATACGGAGTTAGGGGGTAGCGTTCCTGTTGGACCAGACACGATTTTTTGGGTTGCATCAATGGGCAAGCCGATTGTTTCATCGGCAGTCCTTAAATTGATACAAGACGGGGACTTGAGTTTGGATGACCCGCTATCTAAATTTTTCCCCCAGTTTGAAAGCATGGTTGTCGCCCCGATGGGTGATTTGGATGTGCCGTTTGAAATTGCCAGAGCGCCGATCACGATTAGAAATTTGCTGACCCACACTTCGGGCTTTACCTATAACCCGCTTGTGCTTGGCCTCGGAGATGTCGCTTATCAATATGCCGAGTTAGAAGTGATGAGCCAGAAGTTTAGTCTTGCGGAAAATTTAGAAATGCTTGCCCAAATCCCGCTAGTCGCACAGCCAGGAGCCTCTTTTAACTATTCTGTCAGTGTCGATGTATTAGGCGCGATCATTGAGAAAGTGACCGGTAAGCGGTTGGGAGAATATTTAGACGAAATCTTTTTTAAGCCAATGGGTATGACCGATACGGCCTTCCGGGTTAGGCCCGAGGCTAGAAAACGGTTTGCTCGTTTTTACACGCCGGAGTCTCTCAGAAATCCAGCATCTACTATTGCTGGTTCGGAAATTGAGTGGCAGATTGTAGAAACGGCACCATTTGGCTTACCCTACGATGGTTGGGGACAGGCGCCAACCTTTGATAGTGGTGGGGGGGGGCTCTACTCAACGGCACAAGATTTTCTAAAGTATGCAGAAATGGTTGCCAATGGTGGTGTGCTGAATGATGTGCGGTATTTGTCGGCGGAGATTGCGGCGATACATTTCCAAGACTTGATGCCTGAATTAGGATTGGAAGCCTTTGAGGTTGCTTTTGGTGAGGCGGCTCAGTATATGAAGTTTGGTGGTGGGTTCGGCATAAAATTAGAGGAGGATGGCTCTGATAGAGCGGACTACTATTTTTGGGGCGGTGCTGCGAACACTTTCTTCTGGATAGATGGACAAGATGGCAACGTTGGTGTCTTTTTTACCCATATTTGGCCACCTAGATACAACTTGAGTGATCAAATTGAGGCATTAGTTGATGAGGCGAGAATTGTAAAATGAGCAAACGAGACACATTGCGACAAGCGTTCTTTGCGCTCCTGCTGGCCACGATAGTTCATGCGTCAACAGCGGACGATGTGGTTGTGCTCAGTCCTATGACGCAAGAGTATGCCAATCTGTTGAACCCGATGGTTGATGAGCAGCTCATCCCTGGTTACTACCTATCGGTGTATAAAAACGGGCAGCAGGTTGTTGATTTGTCCTTAGGCTTTGCTGACGAGGAGGCTAATCTTCTACCTGGCCAAGATGTTTTATACTTTATTGCTTCGATGACGAAACCCATCGTCAGCTTGGCGACCTTGAAATTAGTAGAGCAGGGACAACTGAATCTGACGGATCCGGTAAAGCAATTTATTCCTGAATTTGCCAATGTCTTAGTCGTTCCAGAAGGCGATCTCGACAACGCAACAGAGGAGCTTGGTCGAGATATTACAATCCATGATCTTCTGACGCACACGTCGGGCTTGACTTACAGCCAAGACATCACGGGCCGTGAAGAAATCGCAAAGGTCTATGCGGATCTCGGACTTTTCGCAATCGATGGCCTCGCAGAGAGTAAGTTAGGCTCGCTAGCGGATCATGTTGAACAACTTGTGCAATTGCCCTTGGTTTTTCAACCGGGGGAAGTCTTTGTGTACTCGGTTGGGATCGATGTGGTCGGGAGAGTTCTTGAAATTGTGACTGGCAAGCCTTTGGATATTGCGATAGCGGAGTTGGTGTTAAAGCCGCTTGCAATGACAGACACGCATTTCACAATACCTGAAGCAAAACGTGGACGCCTTGCTGCGATGTACTCACCACGAGTTGCGACCTACCCGATTCCAGGGGTCTACCGCCGGTATCAGCCTTACCAAAACTTGCCCAAAGGCCACCAAAATTTTGGTGTCAGTGATGCCGGGTACTTGAGTGGTGGCGCGGGGTTGGTTAGTACAGCGCGAGATTACGCTAAACTACTGGCCGTTATGTCGAATGGCTTTCGCGTGGGACAAAAACAATATCTTTCCCCGCAGATCGGCAATCAATTGTTTCGAAACCAGCTCCCAGCCGTCTTAGAGGATGAGGGGCTTGTCTATAACTTTGGACCGTCGGCGAACAAAACTGGGTTTAGTTATGGTTTGGGTATTCGGTTAATAGAAGACGGGAATCTAACTCGTTCCGATGATCATGACTATTATTTTTGGGCTGGTGCGGCCAACACCGGTTTCTGGATTGATTTGAAAAATGATGTCTATGGCATTTTTATGACACAGCACCTACCGACGCAGTATGACCGAACAGCGGAAATGGTAGAGATCGCTCGCTAAGTACCAGCTGATAGGTTGAAGAGGGTAAAGAATGCAAATTCGAACAATTTTGTTGGTCCTCTCGATTGCGGGAACGGTTGGTAGTGCCTTGTCGGTCTGGTATGTCAGTTCGCTAAAAGAGGAGGCTCAAAAAGAGGCCGAAGTTGATCTGAGACTGAATATCTATCGAGATGCGTGGAATCGAATCGTCACGGAAGAAAAGAGTAATTTTGCCGCCTACACCACAGACGGTGACCGACGCGGTTTCTGGCTTCAAGAGAATACAGATCCGCTAAATTTTAAAGCTGGTATGAATCGAAGTAATTATTTTACCGACTTCAGCAACATCGCTCAGGGCGATGTGATGAACCCCATGTTGTCAGCACTGCTCAGTTCAAATGCTCAAAAAGATGCGGATCGATATCTGAGAAGTTTTTTTGGGCCGGCCCTGCAGCGCCAAAATTTACTCTTTTATGCCATCATTGATGCTGAGACACTCGAGCAGGTGGCCTGTCGGAAATCGATTTTTTCAAGGCGTTACAATCCGTGCTCGTCAATTTATGACACAACCTTTTTAGACAAGGGGTCTCGATTTGAGCTCTATGAGACTATGGCGTCGGCTAATCAAGCTTGGTCAGGTTATATGGTCCAGTACACGTCCGAGGAAGAACACACTAACCTCATCACAGCGTTTCCGATCACGATTAACCAAGAATCGCGGTTGATCGTATTGCTTGGAAAATCTCTAGATCGCATCGTCGAGGAATTCCAGCAAGAGATGAGCATCGAAGCCAAGATTGCGAATCTTGCGGCCACGGGTGGCGATAGCGAGAGCACGCCCCCCAAAGGCGGTGCAAATAACCTTGCAGGTCTCAACGCGATGAAACAAGTTTTGTTGCCTGAGCAAGGACTATCCTTGATGGCATTGCCGCTGGGTGAAGCGCCATCAGTGACGCACCAGATGGCGGTGGTATTGCAGCGGGATGTTGCTGAACTGCTTGCTACAGAAAAACGATTCACTCGGATTATGATCTATTCAATCGTCGCCGCGGTTTTAATTATTGTACTGGTGCTTTTGGGCGTTCAGAGGTCTGTTTTCTCAGGATTAAGCTATGCAATTCAAGTGTTGCAGCAATTAACGGCAGGCGAACAACTCGAGGCCATTAAGCGACCTAGGGGCGTACTCACCAGTGCCGATGACGAAGTAGGGCAATTGATTTCCGCGCTTGGACAATATAAGGAAAAGCTTGATGAATTGAGTTCGTTGAGGGGGCAGCAGCGACAGAACCGAATCGATCGAGATCGCTTAATCATCTCAAAAATGCGTGGACTGTCGGCTCAATTAGAGGGTGAAGCAAAAGAATTGCTTCTAGGTGATATCGCCCGCATGGAGGAGATGGGGGTCGCGATAGAGAAAAGTGTGGCACAAGGTGATTTGATGCAGCGTCGCCAAGCTGAAGAAGAATCTAATCAGTTGATCGCGGTAGCATTCGAGCGTATGTCAGACCAAGTAACCGCTCTCATTGAGGCTCGAACATCTGAAATGGAGGGCGCTCGAGATGAGGCAAGAGAAGCCAATCAAGCGAAAAGTAAATTCTTAGCCAACATGAGTCACGAGCTTCGGACACCGCTTAATGCGATTATTGGTTATAGCGAATTGCTATTAGAAGAAGCTGAAGATGACGGCATGGAGTCTATGTCACAAGACTTGAGACGCATTACGGATTCCGGCGCGCATTTGCTGAACCTGATCAACGATATCCTGGATCTATCGAAAATTGAGGCGGGTCGGCTAGAACTGTTCATTTCCGAATTTTCAATTGGCACCGTAATGGATGTTTTACAAAGTGTTGCAAAGCCATTGGGGGAGAAGAACCGGAATCAGGTTGTTTTCGAGGCGTCTGAGGATCTTGGTACTATGCGCTCAGACGAAACCCGACTGCGTCAGAGTTTGCTTAATCTGATCAGCAATGCGTGTAAATTCACCGAAGATGGCCGCGTCACACTCAAGGTAGAAGCTTATGAGGCGCAAGGCGCGCCTTGGCTACAATTCTCTGTTCAAGATAGCGGTATTGGTATGACTGAAGGGCAGATGGCTAAAATATTTGATGATTTTACGCAGGCAGAGGCCGAAACAACGGCTAAGTTTGGTGGCACCGGGCTCGGGTTGTCCATTACCAAGCAACTCATTGAAATGATGGGTGGAAGACTATCTGTTGCCAGTGAGATCGGATCAGGGTCCACGTTTACTATCCAGGTACCTAGGCAGGTGGTCGTCGAGGAAACAATGGTTGATCAACTGAATAGCATGACCGATGACGCGATGGTGGACGATACGGCGAACCTAACGCTGCTGGTCATTGATGATGATCCGACCGCTCACGACTTGGTGAAGCGAAAGCTTGCTAATGAGTCGTTCAATGTCGTTTCAGCCCTCGATGGGACGGAGGGTTTGAGCAAAGCTCGTTCTGTAGCCCCTGATCTGATTTTACTTGATATCCTCATGCCAGGTAAAGATGGCTGGACCGTCCTAGCTGAGTTGAAAGCGGACCCAATGCTAAAGGATGTGCCGATTATTGTGATTAGCATGTTGGATGATGATCAATCAGCTCAATCGCTAGGTGCGGCAGCCTACATGACCAAACCTGTCGATAGAGATCGTTTGGTTGGCACGATCCAAACGATCTTTGGCGATGCCACAGTCGGTAAGCGAGCATTGGTGGTTGATGACGATGCGGAAGCACGAGACATCACCTCTAGAATGTTGTCAGCGCAGGGGTTTGAGGTTGAAACCGCAGAAAATGGTGCAATCGCTTTTTCACTCGTGAGCAACGGCTTTGATTTAGTGGTGCTTGATTTATCAATGCCGATTATGGATGGGTTTGAGTTTTTGTCTCGGCTTGACGACCTTGAACTGAATGTGGTGCCAAGAGTGATCGTGTATTCGGCTATGCATTTGGATGAAACGATGCGCGCAAGGTTATCAGGGGCCTGTTTTCAGGTGATTGATAAAAACGATATCTCGTCCGAGTTTGCTTTGTCGAATACTGTCAAATCAGCGCTGATCAAGAAATCCGCATAACATGTTGAAACGGCTCAATTACTACCTGTTTCTGTTCTCGACAACAAGTCGTGTTTTTCCGTACTTGCTGATTTTAGGCTTAGCTTCGACGGTCATTTTAGTAGGCATGGCGGCTTACTTTTTCGGCCTATTTTCAGCAGATGCTTTACGGGCCGAGGGTATTGACGACGCGCTAGGTGGGGGTATTTTAGACACCCTCTGGTGGTCGATGAAACACATTTTAGACCCGGGGGCTTTGTCGGAGAACTATGGCGCGCCGGTTGGCGTCATTGTGTTTGCCCTGTTTAATTCAATTATGGGCCTTATTATTACTGGCGCACTGATAGGGTTCATCGTTAGTGCAATACAATCTGCTATGGCCGATGCACGTCGAGGATCCGCAACGATCCGAGAGTCTGGGCATTACCTTATATTAGGTTGGAATCGAAAAGGTATTGTGATTTTAGAGTTGCTAGCGAAGCTGGGTACGACAAACAGAGTTGTGATTTTGACCGATACAGATATCGAGCAAGTACACACTGATATTCGTCAAGGCCCTAGGTTACTGAAACAGCTAAAAATACTCCCAATGCAAGGCTCTATTTCGGTTAATAGCGAGTTGAGGCGAGTGGCAGCGCACAAGTCATCGCATATCATACTATTATCGGAGCTAAGGTCAGGTGCGTCGGGCGACCTGACGACCATCAAGACATTAACGCTCCTAAACAGTAATTTGTTTCAAGAGGGCCCTGATAAACGGCCAAATATTGTTGCGGAAATTGTCAATAAAGAAAATGCCGTCGTTGCGGGTATTGCCTCAAAACATCAACATCCTATTGTTTCTAGCAGTGACTTTATTAGTAAAACGATGGTGCAATGTGCTCGATACCCTGGCTATGCTGAAATTTATCGCGAATTATTTGCATCGGGCCAGTTTCAAATCGAGACCAGTAATATTCCAGACTTAGATGGCGTGCTCTTTGGAAATCTTGCGATTTTAGTCAATAATGGGATCGTATTGGGCGTCAGTTGGATGGATCAAAAGCCAAATTTGCCGGTTAGACGGGTCTCTGTTTTAAACCCGGAGCCTGATTACGATTTAACGGATGATGACGAAGTGATCGTCCTGAGACGTGTTGATGAACCTCTGGTGAAAGTCAGTCTGGATAGTTTTTCAGCGTGGGATGAGCCGCCTGAACGAGAAATTCTTCGCCCTAACCTCAAGAAAGTCCTAATCCTCGCCTACAATACAAACTTGGGCTTAATCGTGAATGAACTTGCAAAACACGCAACCTCAGATATTAGCGTAACGGTTGCTTGTGCAGAGTCGGGTAGAGCTGAAGCACAGGTTCGGTCTCGCTATGCCGAACTTTTTACGGGTGGCCTGACGTTAAGCTTTACTGAATTTGATCTGGCGGAAACCTGGCGCTTAGAGGCGATCCAGCCTTGGAATTTTGACGTCATCTTTATTGTTGCCGATGAAGCTGATAAGACCATCGACGCAGATAGTAAGACCATCATGCTGCTGCTTTTGCTGAGTGAGATTAAGTCTAAGCAGAAGGTTGCTGAATTTCCGCCCGTTGTTGCAGAATTGCTGAATTCGGAATCTAGGCAACTTTGTGCTGGGACGCCTCTGACGGATGCAATCGTCAGCACTGAGATTTTGAGTATTCAATTGGCGCAGTTGGTCCGAGATCCTTTTCTTGAAACGCTCTATACAGAGCTGTTGAATGCTGGTGGGATAGAAGTTGGCTTACGAAGCGTCAAGCATTATGCGAAACTAGGAGATCCGGTCAGCATGGCCGATGTTGCACGGTCGGCTTTACGATTTAACGAAGTCGTACTTGGATATCGAACGCGAGATGCAGGCGTCGTCATCAATCCAAATAAAGACGATTTTGTTATTTTCGATGAAAGAGATCGATTGATCGTTCTAGCGCAGCAGATATACGCTTAATTTACGAGACTTGGAGTGGGTCGTGACGAAGAAGATACTCATTGTAGAAGACAATGAAATGAATCGAGACATGTTGTCACGCCGTTTGATGCGTAAGGGTTACGAGATCCTTATTGCCGTTGATGGCGCCATCGGGCTTGAAATGATGAAATCAGAGCGGCCTGATCTGGTCTTGATGGACATGGGTTTACCGGTAATGGATGGCTGGACAGCAACTGCGAATGCTAAGGCCGATTCAGATTTGAGAAATATTCCAATCATTGCGCTCACGGCGCATGCGCTAGAAGCCGATCGACTGCGTGCTCTTGAGGCCGGTGCTGATGATTTCGACACCAAACCGGTGAATTTATCGGGCTTGCTTGAAAAAATGGAAGCGTTGTTACAGGGTTAGCCGGCTTAGCAACTGCGTATTTAGGGTTCTGATCGCGATTTGATTGGAACGTCATTGACGCGATGGTTTGATATCTTGACCGGCTCCTAAGGAGAAGTATGAAGCACGGATTGGTGGTCAGCGCGGGCATAGTTTTGATGTACTTTGGCCTGATTTTCGCGGCTTCGGAGTTGGGGGGTGAAGTGGTGACACTGTTGCGTCCAAGCGCTGATGGCGATTTCGATGAGGTCAGAATATGGTTCACAGAAGCGGATTCAGATGCTTTTATAGAGCATGGAAGTGACGGTGATTGGTGGCTTGAGCGCCTAAAGGCGGGTGGCCCCCTATCACTTATGCGAGCAGGTCTTAAAGTGGATTACCATGCAGTCAGTGCGCCAGACTTACACGCCCGCTACCACGAATTAAGGCGTGAGAAATACGGCATCGCGGATCAAGTTATTGAGCAGCTTTCGTTTAGCTCAGTTGATACCTGTGACGGTGTTGTTGTTCGTCTGCAACGAACTGGCTTTAGTGGAACCTAAACCGCTGGTGGGGGTTGTTACTCGAGCTATTGGGTATGGCTTCTAGCTCTGCCTCCAAAAACATAGGGGTGTCGTCATGCAGCTATCAAAGGTCCATCATATCTCGCTCAATGTGACTGATGCCGCGCGCGACACAAAATTTTATACAGAGATTCTAGGGTTTCAAGCGATTCCACGCCCAGAAATGGGGTTTAAGGGGGCTTGGCTTGCCATGGGA
>Ga0206124_10002239_pt1 | contig 14572 bp, 4 predicted proteins | sample Helgoland_Spring_3_FD_148671 | JGI IMG/M metagenome (GOLD analysis project Ga0206124, IMG submission 148671) | Pelagic subsurface seawater microbial communities from Kabeltonne, Helgoland, North Sea - Helgoland_Spring_Bloom_20160321_2 | ecosystem: Environmental > Aquatic > Marine > Epipelagic ... | reverse complement strand
TAGATTATGAACAACAAACAACTTATACATTTAGTATAACTGCTTCTGATGAACATTATGAAGATGGAAATGATTTAGATTCAAGAACTTTCTTACCAATTACAGTAAACGTAACTGATAACTTAGTACCAGTTGTAAATTCACAAGTTGTAGGTTCGTTAAACGAAAATTCATCAAATGGTGCATCAGTTGGTTCAATATCTGCAACTGATAGTGAAGGAGATAGTATTTCTTTCGTAACATTTAATTTACATAAATTATTATTAGATGGTTCAGAAGTAACAAGTGGTTCATATGGTGGTACATCTCAATTAACTGACCCACATGAAAATCCTTTCCAAATGGATTCAAGTGGTAATGTAACAAGAAAAACAGGTGTATTATTAAACTCTGATTTAATAAACTCTTATCAATATAGAGTACAAGTTAGAGATAATTATAATGCAACTATTTCATCCGCATCTGTTGCAACTATTAATATTACAGATGATACTCCAGCAACACTTTCGGATAATTGGTCAGCAGGACCGTATATTAAAGAATCTGAAGAAAATGGTACAACTATAAAAACAACTAATTATGGTTCAACACAAGCAGATTATAATTCAAATCAAAGTGGTACTTGGTCATCATCTAATTCAGAAATTTCAATAAATTCAAGTGGTAATCTATCATTAGGATTTGATGTAAGTGGTTCAGCTAAACAAAGTGGTCAAACATTAGATTCAACAATTACATTTACAAATACTTTCGGTACAACAACTACTGATAGTTTAAGTGTAGTAATTTTACCTAATCATTTCCCAAGTGCTTCATTTACAAATCAAACATCTAATCTAAATACAAATTTAGCAGTAACTAATTCTAATTTAGTTTTAGTTACAATAACAGACACAGAGGGTGATACTCCTTATTCAGCTTCACTATCCGGTACTGATGCATCCAAACTTAATATAAATTATACAAATGGAACATCATCCTCTCTTTATATACGAGCAAATGAAGATTTATCTGCTGGTACTTTAAACTATAATCTAAGAGTTACTGATTCTTATAGTGAATCATCGGATTATACAGGTAGAACACTTACCATCGCGGCCGCTGATACTGGTACTCTTGGTGGAGATACAACTTCTTACATCATAGAATCAGCTGAAAATGGAGATTCAATTAGAGATACAAGTGGATTTGGAGCAGGAAGTGCTTCAGAACTTTCAGTAAGTTATAGTCCATCATATGGTTCACCAGTTGTTCAATCATATACTTCATCAAATGCAGCAATATCAGTTGATAGTAGTGGTAATTTAACATTGGGTATCGATATAAGTGGTTCAGCAACACAAAGTGGAGAAATTATTTCTTCAACTATTACTTTTAGAGACCAATATGATAATATTGGTAGTGGAACTGTAAATGTAAATGTATTTGCAAATCATTTCCCATCTGCTTCATTTACACAAAATACAAGTATCTATAATGAAAACCAAATGGTTAGTGGAAGTTTAGTAGAAAGTTTCACAATTACTGATACAGAATCAGATGTACCTTATAGTATTTCATTAAGTGGAACTGATGCAAGTAAAATTGATATTGTACCACAGAACTCAAACACATCTTCGGTACAATTAAAGACTAAACAAGATTTAGTAGGAGGTTCTTATACATATACAGTTGATGTTTCAGATTCTTATTCTAAAACTTCTCAGTATGATAGAACTGTAACAATCGCATCAGCAGATACAGGTTCAATTACAACAAATGGTACTTTCTATATTATAGAATCTGCATTAAATGGTGATTTCATATTTACTAATTCAAATGGTAGAACTGGTACACAAGGTGATTTAGGAGTTTCTTACTCACCAAACTATGGTTCACAAGTTGTACAATCATTTACTTCATCTAACGCACTAATTGATATAGATTCAAATGGTAACTTAAGTGCAGGTGGAAACATTAGTGGTAGTGGAAATACTGATGGTGATACTATTATATCAACAATAACATATAGAGACCAATACGATAATATTGGTAGTGGAAGTATAACAGTTAATATTGCTGAAAACTTTGCACCAACTGTAAGTTCAACTTCAACTTCAAACTTGAATACAAATCAAGCAACTGGTTCAGCACAAATATTAAACTTATTATTATCCGATACTGAAAGTGATTCAATTCCAAATGGTGGATTATCATTTAGTGGATTTAATTCAACTTATTTTACTCCATCAATCGCAACACCAAATATGAGATTGTTAGTAAATAATACTTCAGTCCCTGCTGGAACTTATGCTTATACAGCATCGATACAAGATACTCATGGATTTAGTACAACAACTGTAAGTAACACATTTACAATCGTACAAGCATCGACTGGTTCTCTTGGTGGAGATACTGCAATTTATATTATAGAATCTGCAGAAAGTGGTTCGGTATTTAGAGACCAAACAGGATTTAATCAAGGAAATGCTGCTCAACTAAGTGTTTCTTATTCACCAAACTATGGGTCTCAAGTAGTACAATCTTATACCTCTTCAAGACAAGGAATATCTGTTGATTCAAGTGGTAATTTAACTGCAGGATATCACTTTAGTGGTTCAGTAACAAGTACAGATTACACAAGTACTGCACTTGTTAGTGATTCTACAAATAGTACATTATATGGTAAATCACTTCATGTAAATGGAATAAAGGTAGTACAAGGAGCAGCAACTGGTTCTCAATCAGCAGTACCAGATGCATTTACTGAAAAAGTTGCTCAAACAATTAAACTGATGGTAACTTCATCAGGTGCAGATATCAATGATACCGACCAAGCAAATATGATTGGTATTCTTAAAGGTGAAACAGGTACATGGCATAGTGGTTACCCAACTGCACAAAGAATTTTAAGAGGAGCAGGTTCGGATTACTCTCCAAACCCATTAATTGATTCTAATTATTCAAGTTATCCAGGTTTACAGAATTTCCAAGATTCTCACTCAACAGATGATATGATTTGGTATCTTAATTCTTCTGCAACAAGTGGTAGTGGAGATGATGATATTACAGAGGTTGTTGAACACTTAATGCACACAATACATCAGTATGGAGTAAGAGGTGCAGTTAGTGGTTCATACAATGGATTATCTTGGGACCCTGATACTGATTCTGATTGGAATACTCGTGAATTATATCTTGCAATAAAAGAAGCAGTAGATGATAGTGTATTTGATATAAGTGATTATGGTGATGCAAGTTATAATACTGCATCAACATTTAAATTAATAGCAAAAGAATATCTTTACTTACTAAACTTTAATATGTGGGAATATTCTTCTTTATGGGATGGTGGTTCATTATCTCCAGAATGGAATGATAATTCAAGAACACCATCAGGTATTCAAACAAACAATCCATTAGGATATGCACTATATAACAAATATATAAAACCAGTTTTAACTAAACCATCTAAAACTGTTTTACAAAATATATTCCAAGATGGTGATGTTGGTGACCCAACAGTAGCAGGTTCATCAGGATACACACCAGAAGTTGGAACAGGATTAATTTCTAAAATAACATTTAGAGACCAATATGATAATATCGGAAGTGGTTCAGTAACCGCAACAGTATTTGGTAATTCATCACCAGTAGTATCATTTACATCTTCATCAAATTATGAAAGTGATAATGCAACAAGTGGTTCTGATGCAGGTGCATTGGTAGTAACCGATACAGAATCTAACTCACCATTTACAATCACACTCGCTGGAACAGATGGTGGTAAGTTTGATGTTAGTGGTTCATCATCACCATTTGAAATACAACCAACTGGTTCATTAGCCGCTGGAACTTATACAATTAATATAACTGTAACTGATAGTTATAATGAATCAGTAACTTTAACTGGTGAAACAATCACAGTTGATGCATCGGCAAACAATGGTAAAGTATATGTTTATGATGTAGGATTTAATAACGCAACATATAATACTGCTTTAGGTATTTCATCAGAAGATAGTTCAACTCCACCAGTAGCAACACCTTATAGTGGAATTGGATTTGTAGATAAAGTTATAAATGGAGATGTACTTGGAGATAGTTCATTTACATATTCATATGGAGGTACAAACACTTCAAATAAATTAGCAGAAGCAAGTGGTTCAAATGTACATGATGTATTAAGAACAATGGGTACTGATGGTGATATATCAAGAAGTACATCAGTTCACTTTGCAATTTTAATTCCAAGTGGTTCATCAATGACTGGTATGCCAACAAGTACAACCGATTCATATGGTGGTTCAACTAATGGAGAATATGTATTAGAAGTAGGAGTAAATGGTTCGGATATTGATGGTGTTAATACAAAATCAGCATCAGAAATTAACCAAATAACATTAGCAACCGCACATCTTGGATAACCCAAGTGGTTTATAGTAGGTGCAACTGACCAAGTTAGTAGTTTAACAAGTATTAATTTAGGTCTTAATCCATCAAGTGGTAGTGGGGGAGTATAATGAAAGATATTTATAAGATGAGTTTAACAATTAAAAAGAAAAAGGAGAATAGGTAATGCCAAGCTTTGACCAGAAAGTACGAATATCCGCAGATGGCTTGAGTAACAATATCGTATTAGCTGATATTGATAACATCAAAGGTGCCTTTAAGATATATACTTCTACTGAATTAAATTCCACTAATGTGAATTATTTTTCAGATGGACAGATTGTCTATGTCTCTGATAGTGGTTCTTTGTATAGAGCAAATGTATCTCTTGCAAATCCACCATTCTCATTTACCGATACAGTATCATTCTCTCAGTTTTCTTTTGATAGTGGCTCATTTGTATCTGCATCATTTGATGGAACTCATACTTTAACACTATTTGGACAAGATATAGATGGTTCAACAAGAATATCACAATCTGTTGATTTATCTGCACTAACTGGTTCAGGTGGTGGAGGTGGAGGTAGTGGTGATATCACTGCGGTATTCACATCAGATGAAGGTATTACTGGTGGTTCATCAAGTGGAAATGTAATATTAGAGTTAGACCCAGGTGATGGTATCACAGTTAGTTCTAGTGGTATAAATCTAAATACTGGTTCTGCTCATTTTACTGAGGGAGTACAAAAAACAACAATAGATGGGGGAAATATTTAATCAAACTAAATATTTTTCATATTTATACTCGTGGTACTACATAGTACTGAAAATTAAGGCATATGCCTGTTGAATAAATAAAGGTTATATAATTTAAATTAATATTTTAATAAAAACAAAAAAAAAGGAAAAAATTAAATGGCACAAATTATTAAACACAGACGAGGTGGTCTTGAATCTGTATCTGGTGCAACAAAGAGAGCGGGTGAATTACTCGTTATAACTGGTTCAACAGGAATATCTGCATTAAATGATGGAATCTTAATGGTAGGAATCGATGGTTCTACCGTAACCCCATCAAACAAGATATTATCAGGTTCATCAACACCTAACTTAACTGGTGTCTCTTATGGACACTCAATTGATGGTATTCCGTTTTACAATACTTCAGAAGAAAAACTTTACATTTTAGGTAAAGATGGAAATACTGAAGTTAAAGCAACGGCAAGTACCAATGGAACAGGAATTGTTTCATCATCTGCACAAGTAGATTCTTTAGGATTCTTAAAAGTAAATTCAGATGATGTAGTTTCGGGTTCAGCACAAATTGATGGTACTGGAATTACTAACAATACAATTTCGATTGTTGGTAACTCAACAGCATTAGGTGGTTCAGTATCTTTAGCAAACATTACAGATGGTAGTGGAATCGTATCTGGTTCAGAACAAGTATTTAGTGATGTAAGTGGTGATATTACTATCGCTTCAAATGGTACAGCAGCTATCGCAGGTGGTGTAATCATAAATGCTGATGTTAACGCATCTGCAGCAATTGCTTACACTAAATTAGATTTTGCTGGTTCAGGTATCGTATCTGGTTCATCACAAATAACTGGAATTGTAGACTCACAAATATCAGGAGTTGACCACTCAAAAATTGATTTTGGTGGTTCAGGATTAACATCAGGTTCACTTAACTTTACAGTTGGTGATGGAAGTTCAACTGATACAGTTCAAATTGGTGTAGATACTTTAAACATAGTAGGTACATCTAACGAAATTGAAACTGCAGTAACTAATAACCAAATTCAAATTGGATTACCAAATGATGTAACAGTTGGAAACAACCTTACAGTTGTTGGTAACTTAGAAGTACAAGGTACAACTACATCAGTTGATTCAACTACTATTACATTGGGTGATAATATCCTTGAATTAAATGGTAGTGGAGCTGCAAATGGTGGTTTATATGTAAAAGATGCTACTGCACCAAACACTGCAACTGGTTCATTATTGTGGGATTCTACAAATGACTACTGGAAAGCTGGTGCTAAAGATTCAGAAATTAGAATTTTATTAGCAGAAGGTGATGGTGTAGTTTCAGGTTCAGCTCAAATCGCTTTAAGTGGTTTATCTGATTATGATGCAAATGACCATATTGACCATACTTCAGTAACTATTACTGCAGGAAATGGTTTAACTGGTGGTGGTGATATTTCAGCTACAAGAACAATTAATGTTGCATCTGCAAACAATGGTATTGTTGCAAACGCTGATAATATTGAATTAGCAACTGCTTCTTCAACATTTACTGATGGTGTTAAAACTAAATTAAATGCTGAGGGTGTATTTTCATCTTCTGCACAATTACAAGGTGATTTCTTAAACACAAATGGAGATGGAGTATTTAGTGGTTCGGCAGGGGTTGATGGAACAGCAATTACTAATAATACAATTACAATCGTTGGAAACTCAACTGCTTTAGGTGGTTCAGTTTCATTAGCAAACATTACAGATGGTAGTGGTATTGTTTCGGCTTCAGCTCAATTAACATCTGATTTTGATACAAGATATATCAATACAAATAGTGATGGTGTAGTATCTGGTTCGGCACAAATTGATGGAACATCAATTACTAATAATACAATCTCAGGAGTTGCTCTTGGAAGTAACCTTAATAACTTAACTGTTGATGATTCAACAATCGCGTTGAATAGTGGTACAACTTATAATGGTAGTGCAGCTAGAACAGTAAGTATTAAGAGTGGTGGTATTACAAATACTCACATTAATGCTTCAGCAGCTATTGACCATACTAAGATTGATTTTGGTGGTTCAGGGTTAACATCAGGTTCGTTAGGATTAACAATATCTGATGGTTCATCTACTGATAGTGTACAAGTTGGTGTTGATACACTTTCTGTTGTTGGTACTGCAAACGAAATAGAAACTGCAGTAACTGATAACCAAATACAAGTTGGTATCGTAACTAACCCAACACTTAGTGGTAATGTAACTGTAACTGGTAACTTATCAGTTGAAGGAACAACTACAACTATCGATTCAACTACTGTTAATATTGGTGATAGAGTTTTAGAACTTAACTATGGTGGTGCTAGTGGTGATGCAGGTATCTTAGTATCTGATGCCGTTGGTGGGGCTACTGTAAGTGGTTCATTACTATGGGATGCTAGTGAAGATTATTGGATGGCTGGTGCACTTGGAAGTGAAAAGGAAGTTGCAAGATTAGATGCTTCTCCTACTTCTAACACAGTACTTAAAGCAGATTCTAATGGATTATTAGTTGATTCTCAAATTACTGATGATGGTACAAATGTAACAATTGGTGGAACAGCAGAACTTAGATTAAATTCTGCAACTGCTAATGCATTTGCGTTCTTCAATGGTGATAAATCTCTTGAATCAGTTGCCGCTTCAACAGCAGGTGATGTAATTCAATATAATGGTTCTTCATTCGTTGCAAGTAACGAAATAGATGGTGGTACATTCTAATAGAATATACTAAATAAATTTAAAATCCTCCTTCGAAAGTTGGGGGATTTTTTTTATACTTTTATTTTTTTTATATTTATACTAGTGAGGAATAAATCATATTATAGAATAATTCAATGTTTCTATATTTATATGTAACTAATTAGGAAAAAGAATTAAATGGCAATTTTAAAATTAAAAAGAGGAACATCTATACCCTCTTTAGGAGAATCTGAGTTATTTTACCACACAAGTTTAGATACTTTAGTGGTAGGTGATGGAACTAATTCTCATATATTACTTAAATCAGGTTCAAATACTGTAAATCTTGTTGATATTAGTGGTACTATTTCAGCATCCTATATTCATGTTACAGATGATTTAACTATAAAGGGTAATATTATATTAGGAGATTCAATTGCAAATGATAATATTACTATTAATGCAGAATTAAGTTCTTCGTTAATACCAGATATTAATAATACATTTGATGTTGGTTCTTCTCTAAAAAAATGGAGAAATATTTATGCAACATCAGCTTCAATAGATAATATAACTTTAAATGGTAGTAATATTGTTTCTTCTTCACAGCAAATTTCAAATTACAATACATTCTTAGAAATCAATGGAGATGGGGTATTTAGTGGTTCAGAACAAGTAAATGCTAATACAATCACAAATTTCGATAGTAATGTAAAAGATAAATTAAATGATGAAACAGTAATATCAGGTTCATCTCAACTAACAACAGAATTCGATACAAGATACTTAAACACAAATGGAGATTCAGTAATATCTTCTTCTGCACAATTAGAATCAGAGTTTTTACAAATCAATGGAGATGGAGTAATTTCATCTTCAGCACAACTTGAATCAACATTCTTAGAAATCAATGGAGATGGAGTAATTTCTTCTTCTGCACAATTAGAATCAGACTTTTTACAAATCAATGGTGATTCAGTAGTTTCATCATCCGCACAAATTAGTGGATACAACACATTCTTAGAAATCAATAGTGATGGTGTAGTTAGTGGTTCAACTCAAATCAATAATTTATTTGCAGGAACCTCAGTATCAACATCTTTAGATTCTCGTTTAGATTCTTTAGAAACAGATTCTCACACTCATGCTAATAAAGCAAATCTTGATACGATTAACCAAAATTTATCCACAACTTCAGATGTAACATTTGATACAGGTTCATTTACTGGTAATATTACAGTAACAGGAAACTTGACAGTATTGGGTTCTGCAACTGAAATTCAAACTTCAGAATTAAGAATAGAAGATAAATTAATTACAGTTGCAAGTGGTTCTGCTGATTCAGCAGCTGCTGATGGTGCAGGTTTAGAAATTGATGGTGCTAACAAATCTTTAAAATGGGAACATGGTACTCAACAATTCGTATTAGATGCTAAAGTAAGTTCATCAGTAGGATTCAAAGGAGAAGGTGGAGAACTAACAGGTATTGATACAGACCAAGTAACTGAAGTAGGAAATCTTTATTATACAAACACAAGAGTTTTAGATTATATAAATGACCAAGGTGTAATTTCTGGCTCACAACAAGTAATTGATTCTTTACCTGGTGGTTTAATTAGTGGTTCAGACCAATTAACAACTGAATTTGATACAAGATATTTAAATACTGATGGAGATTCAGTAGTTAGTAGTTCAATACAAGTTGATGTAACTGCAACGACAAATTATTCTAGTATTAATCAATACTCTGATAGTAAAGTAAAAGATAAATTAAATGTTGAAGATGTAATAAGTGGTTCAGCACAAGTAATATCTTCACTTCCAAGTGGAACAGTTAGTGGTTCAACTCAAATTACAGATGGTAGTGGTATTGTTTCAAGTTCAACATCCAGTTCTCCATCACAAGGTACAGTAAGAGCAACTATAAATGGAACACAAAGTGATGTTGATACTGGTTTACAATCAGCTGATTCACCAACATTCCAAGGAATAACTTTAACAAATTTATCTGCATTAGGAAGTGGTAATCAAACTACATTAATTAGTGGTTCTGGTGGAACTATTGGAAAACGAACTTTAGGAACTGCTGCATTCTTTAATACATCTGCATCAATTGGAGATGACCCTCTTTCAGTTCCAACAACAAAAGCTGTAAATGATGCACTTATTTCAGCAGGTGCTGGTGACCTTACAGAATTTAACCCAACTAACACTTTCAGTCCTGATAATACAGGTCTTGTTCATTTATCAAGTGGTACTGAAGTTGGTGGTGTAAGAGGTGTACAAGGTAATATTCATATTCAAGTATCAACTGGTTCAGTACATTTTAGAGATGGTGTAAAAGAAAAATTAAACTTAGAAGGAGTAATTTCAGGTTCTAGTAGTGGTTTCTTAAATGCAAATGGTGATGGAGTAATTTCTTCTTCAGCACAATTAGAAAATGTATTTTTAGAAATTAATGGAGATGGAGTTGTAAGTGGAAGTGTATTAAGAACTTTAAATGGAACAGGTGTATTTAGTGGTTCAGAACAAGTAAATGCTGATAGTATTACAAACTTTGATTCAAATGTACTTTCTTATATAAATGATTTAGGAGTACAATCTGGTTCAGATACACCACATTATACTGATTCAGATAATACAAACCACCTTAATAGTTTAGGTGTATTTAGTGGTTCAGAACAAGTAACAATTACTGAATCACAAATAAGTGATTTATCCCATTATACTGATTCTGATGTAAAATTAAAATTAACTGCAGAAGGAGTAATTAGTGGTTCAGAACAAGTAACAATTACTGAATCACAAATATCAGATTTAGACCATTATACTGATTCTGATGTAAAATTAAAATTAACTTCAGAAGGAGTAATTAGTGGTTCATCTCAGATTACAATAACAGAATCACAAATATCAGATTTAGACCACTATACAAATAGTGATTGGGATACACAATTAGCAACTAAATCAACTACTAATTTATCAGAAGGTGATAATCTATATTATACTGATGCTAGAGTAAAAACTAAATTAAATGCCGAAACGGTAGTAAGTAGTTCGGCACAAATTTCAAACTATAATACATTCTTAGAAAACGAAGGAGATGGTGTAGTAAGTGGTTCATCACAAATTAATAGTTTATTTGTAGGAACTGCCGTTTCAACATCTTTAGATTCAAGAATTGTTTCTTTAGAAGGAGATATTCACACACATTCAAATAAATCAAATCTTGATTCAATTAACCAAGATTTAGCAAATAATGATAATGTACAATTTGCAGATTTAGTATTAACTGGTAATTTAGAAGTTCAAGGAACAACTACAACTCTTAATACACAAGAATTAACAATAGAAGATAAATTATTATCAGTTGCAAGTGGTTCTACAACAACATCGGCTGCTGATGGTGGTGGTTTCCATATTAGTGGTGCAAATGCATCAATTACTTGGGATGATGGTAATAGTAGATTAGCAATTAATAAGAGTACACATTTTACAGGAACAGTTCAAGCAACAGGTGATGTTGTAGCATATGCATCATCAGATGAGCGATTAAAAGATAATATTCAACCAATTTCTAATCCATTAGAAAAAATAAATTCAATTTCTGGTAATAGTTTTGATTGGAATGAAGAAAAACAAGATATTTATAAAGGTAAGGATTATGGTGTAATAGCTCAAGAAATTGAAAAAGTTTTACCTGAATTGGTAAAAGAGAATGAATGGGGTTACAAAGCTGTAAAATATGATAAGTTAGTTTCTTTATTAATAGAAGGAATAAAAGAACTATCTATTGAAGTTAATAACTTAAAAAATAAAATTGGAGAATAACAAATGGCTCAAATTGTAAAATTAAAAAGAAGTTTATCACAAGGAAGTAAACCCACTACATCAAATTTATCAGTAGGTGAATTAGCAATCAATGTAAATGATGGTAGAGTATTTCTTAGAAAATCAGGTTCATTAGTTGGTGATAATGTAAAAGAGTTTGTTACTCTTGACCATGAAGGAACATTAACAGGTTCATTAAATATAAGTGGTTCTGTAACCGCATCTTACTTTGTAGGAAATGGTTCACAACTAACAAATATTACAGTTGCACAAACCGCAACGATTAAAGAAACCTTTACTAATTCAGATACATGGAGTGTAGAACACAATTTAGATACAGCAAATCCAATTATTCAAGCATACGATTCAAGTAACTTTCAAGTAATACCTCTTTCGGTAGAACTTGTAGATAATAATAACGCAAGATTAATATTTTCAAGTACAACAAGTGGTTATGTTGTAGTTGCAAAAGGTGGTCATATAGTAAGTGGTTCAGTATCAGCTGATAATATTAGTGGATTTGATTCAAAAGTAAAAACAAAATTAAATGCAGAAGGAGTTTTTAGTTCTTCTGCTCAAATAACATTAAGTGGAGATGTAACAGGAACAGGAAATGCAACTGTAATATCACAAATTGATGGAGGTTCAGTTTAAAAATATTATATTTATATAAGTAAAATAAGGAAAAAATAAAAATGATTATACACGGTCCCATAATATCAGGTTCATTAACCTTTGCAGCTGGAGGAACTATTACTTTACCATCTAGTACAACATACACCGGTGGATTAGTAAGTGGTTCATCCCAAATAACATTATCATCTACAACAGGATATGATGCAAATGAACACTTTACACAAGGAAACATAACAACAGTAGGAACAGTAACTAGTGGTAATGTAGATTCTATTTTACCAAGTGGAGTAATTAGTGGTTCAGTTCAAGTAGATGGTTCTAGTGTTTCTACAAACAATATAAATATTGGTGGAGTTAGTATAGCACTTGGTGGAAATGATGCAACACCTGCTTTAAATCTATCCGATGCAACTCAATATCCAGGTGATTCAAACTTAGTAACTCTTGGTACAGTAACCGCTGGTAGTGTTAACGCAATTCTACCTGATGGTATTGTTTCAGCTTCAGCTCAATTAACATCTGATTTTGATACAAGATATTTAAACACAAATGGTGATGGTGTAGTTTCTGGTTCATCTCAAATTTCATTGGGTGGATTTGATACTGATAACTTATCAGAAGGTTCAACAAATCAATATTTCACAACCGCAAGGTCAAGAGGAGCTATTTCAGTAAGTGGTGATTTATCTTATAATAGTGGAACTGGTGTAATCTCATTTACAAACGATGCAGGAGATATTGAAGGTGTAACCGCAGGAGCTGGTTTAACTGGTGGTGGTACAAGTGGAGCTGTAACAGTAAATGTTGGAGCAGGAGATGGTATTGATGTAAACGCAGATACTATTGATGTAGATTCTACTGTATTAAGAACAACAGGAGATGGTGTAGTTAGTGGTTCGGCTCAAATAAATGCAGATGAAACAACAGGATGGACAGCTGATGTAAAAACTCAATTAAATTCAAATGGAGTAATAAGTGGTTCATCTCAAGTAGTATTGGATAATGCTGATAAAACAGGATTTAATACAGATGATGTTACTGAAGGTTCAACAAACGAATATTATACAGATGCAAGGTCAAGAGGAGCTATTTCAGTAAGTGGTGATTTATCTTATAATAGTGGAACTGGTGTAATTTCATTTACAAATGATGCAGGGGATATTGAATCTGTAACTGCAGGAACCGGTTTAACTGGTGGTGGTTCAACAGGAGCTTTAACAATTAATGTAATTGGTGGTGATGGTATAACTGCAAATGCTGATAACATAACAGTAGATGGTACAGTATTAAGAACAACAGGAGATGGAGTAGTAAGTGGTTCTTCACAAATAACATTATCATCTACAACAGGATACGATTCAAATGAAAATATAGACCATACTTCAGTTAGTGTAACTGCGGGTAATGGTTTAACTGGTGGTGGTACAATAGCAGCAACAAGAACGATAAATGTAGTAGGTGGAGATGGTATAACTGCAAATGCTAACGATATAACAGTAGATTCTTCTGTATTAAGAACAGAAGGAATGGGAATCATTAGTGGTTCTTCACAAGTATCTCATGATTCAACAACTGGTTTTGTTTCAAATGAACATATAGACCACTCATCAGTATCAATAACTGCAGGAAGTGGTTTAACTGGTGGTGGTACAATAGCAGCAACAAGAACAATTAATGTAGTTGGTGGTGATGGTATAACTGCAAATTCTAACGATATAGCAGTAGATGGTACGGTATTAAGAACGACAGGTGATGGAGTAGTAAGTGGTTCGGCACAAATAAATGGACAATCAGTTGCATCTCCAGCAGCAATATACGATAATAGTGGTACACCTGCTTTAAGAAGTGGTATTACACAAGCTGAATTACAAAGTGCAATTGGAGTAGATGCAAGTGGAACTGATAATTCAACTGATGTTACTCTCGCTGGTTCTTATGACTACATTAGTATTAGTGGTCAAGTAATTACAAGAGGACAAGTAGATGCTAGTACAGATATTTCAAACTTAACTACATCAAATGTATCTGAAGGTACTAACAAATATGCTACAACTGCAAATGTTAAAACTGCACTTAACGCTAACTTAGGAACGTTAACAATTGGTGATTCAAATGATACTGTAACTATTCCTGGTGATTTAACAGTAACAGGAACAACAACTACAAATAATGTTGAAACTGTATCTACATCAAATGGTGTTATATTTGAAGGTAATGTTGCAGATGCAAATGAACTTACATTATTGGCAGGAACTGTATCAGC